>OGQD01000725.1_pt1 | contig 23719 bp, 17 predicted proteins | sample 1553091 | NCBI WGS metagenome assembly OGQD01 (sample SAMEA2580290, study PRJEB22360) | human gut metagenome | biome: human gut; feature: human-associated habitat; material: faeces | place: Denmark | collected 2008/2010
GAAGGTCGCGGCGGGCGGCGGGCGCGGGGGCGGCGGCGGGAGCCTCTGCCTTCGGAGCCTCGGCGGCCGGAGCCGGCGCTTCCGCCTTGGGCGCTTCGGCGGCAGCCGAACCCCCCTCGACTTCCAGCTCGAGGATCTCGTCGCCTTCCTTCAGGGTGTCGCCCACCTTGACCTTCAGGCTCTTCACCACGCCGGCTTTCGGCGAGGGGATTTCCATGCTGGCCTTGTCGGATTCTAGGGTCAGCAGGCTCTGGTCGGCCTCGACGGTGTCGCCGACCTTGACCAGCAGTTCGATCACTTCACCCTGACCATTGCCGATGTCGGGTACACGAATCAGTTCGCTCATCGTGCCTCTCCTCAGCAGTCCAGCGGGTTGCGTTTTTCGGGGTTGATGCCGAACTTGGCGATGGCTTCGGCCACGACCTTGGGTTCGATATCACCGCGATCGGCCAGGGCTTCCAGTGCGGCCAGCACGACCCAGTGGCGGTCGACTTCGAAGAAGTCGCGCAGCTTGCGGCGGCTGTCGCTGCGGCCGAAGCCATCGGTGCCCAGGACCTTGAATTCCTTGCTCGGCACCCACTGGCGGATCTGTTCGGCGTAAAGCTTCATATAGTCGGTGGAGGCGATGACCGGACCCTTGCGGCCGGACAGGCACTCTTCGACGTAGCTCTGTTTGGGCTTCTGGCCCGGGTGCAGGCGGTTCCAGCGCTCCACGGCCAGGCCGTCGCGGCGCAGTTCGTTGAAGCTCGGAACGGACCAGACGTCGGCGCCGATGCCGAAGTCTTCGCGCAGGATCTTCGCGGCGGCTTCGACTTCGCGCAGGATGGTGCCCGAACCCAGCAGCTGCACGTGATGCGCGGCGTCCTTCTTGTCCTCATCGAGCAGGTACATGCCCTTGATGATGCCTTCCTCGGCGCCCTTGGGCATGGCCGGCTGGACGTAGTTCTCGTTCATCACGGTGATGTAATAGAAGATGTCCTGCTGCTCTTCGATCATCTGCCGCGAGCCTTCGCGGATGATCACCGCCAGCTCGTACGCGTAGGTCGGATCGTAGGTGCGGCAGTTCGGGATGGTTGCCGCCAGCAGGTGGCTGTGACCGTCTTCGTGCTGCAGGCCTTCACCGTTCAGGGTGGTACGGCCGGCGGTGCCGCCGATCAGGAAGCCGTGCGCGCGGCTGTCGCCAGCGGCCCAGGCCAGGTCGCCGATACGCTGGAAGCCGAACATCGAGTAGAAGATGTAGAACGGCAGCATCGGCTGGTTGTGCGTGGAGTACGAGGTACCCGCAGCGATCCAGCTGGACATGGCGCCGGCTTCGTTGATGCCTTCCTCGAGGATCTGACCTTTCTTGTCCTCGCGGTAGAACATCACCTGGTCTTTATCCACCGGCTCGTACAGCTGGCCGACGGAGGAGTAGATGCCCAACTGGCGGAACATGCCTTCCATACCGAAGGTACGGGCTTCGTCCGGCACGATCGGGACGATGCGCGGGCCGAGTTCCTTGTCCTTGACCAGCTGCGAGATGATCCGCACGAAAGCCATGGTGGTGGAGATTTCGCGGTCGCCCGAGCCGTCGAGCATGGCCTTGAGGGTTTCCAGCGGGGGAACCGGGACCTGGAAGCTCTTCTCGCGGCGAACCGGCATCACGCCGCCCAGCGCGGCACGGCGGGAAGCCAGGTACTTGGCTTCGGCGCTGCCTTCCTCGGGGCGGTAGAACGGCAGGTTTTCCAGATCGTCATCCTTGATCGGGATGTCGAACTTGTCGCGGAACGACTTCAGCGACTCGACGTCGACCTTCTTGACGTTGTGCGCGATGTTCTTCGCTTCGCCCGAGCCGGTACCGTAGCCCTTGATGGTCTTGGCCAGGATGACGGTGGGCTGGCCCTTGTGGTTGACCGCCTGGTGGTAGGCCGCATAGACCTTGTAGGGATCGTGGCCGCCACGGTTGAGTTTCCAGATCTCTTCGTCGGAGAGGTCCTTGACCATCTCCAGCAGCTCCGGACGGGCACCGAAGAAGTGCTCACGCACGTAGGCGCCGTCTTTGGCCTTGTAGTTCTGGTACTCGCCGTCGATGACCTCGTCCATGCGCTGCTGCAGCAGGCCGGCGGTGTCCTTGGCGAACAGCGGGTCCCAGAAGCGACCCCAGACCACCTTGTTGACGTTCCACTCGGCGCCACGGAACACGCCTTCGAGTTCCTGGATGATCTTGCCGTTGCCGCGAACCGGGCCGTCGAGGCGCTGCAGGTTGCAGTTGATGACGAAGATCAGGTTGTCCAGCTTCTCGCGGCCGGCCAGGGAGATCGCGCCCAGGGATTCGGGCTCGTCGCACTCGCCGTCGCCCATGAAGCACCAGACCTTCTGCTTCCCGGCGGGGATGAAGCCGCGGCTTTCCAGGTACTTCATGAAGCGCGCCTGGTAGATCGCCTGGATCGGGCCCAGGCCCATGGAAACGGTCGGGAACTGCCAGAAGTCCGGCATCAGCCAGGGGTGCGGGTAGGAGGACAGGCCGTTGCCGTCCACTTCCTGGCGGAAGTTGTTCAGCTGGTCTTCGCTGATGCGGCCTTCGAGGAAGGCGCGGGCGTAGACGCCGGGGGAGGCGTGGCCCTGGAAGAACACCAGGTCGCCGCCGTGCTCGTCGGTCGGGGCCTGGAAGAAGTAGTTGAAGCCCACGTCATAGAGGGTCGCCGAGGAGGCGAAGGAGGAGATGTGGCCACCCAGATCCGGGTCGTTCTTGTTGGCCTTCATCACCATCGCCAGGGCGTTCCAGCGCACCAGGGAGCGGATGCGGCGCTCCATGAATAGGTCGCCGGGCATGCGCGCTTCGTGGGTCACCGGGATGCTGTTGCGGTACGGCGTGGTGATGGCGTAGGGCAGTTGGGTGCCGGACCGGCTGGCCAGCTCGCCCATGCGGGTCATCAGGTAATGGGCGCGGTCTTCACCTTCACGGTCCAGGACCGATTCCAGGGCGTCCAGCCATTCCTGGGTTTCGACGGGATCGAGGTCTTGCATGGCTTGCTCCAGGGCGGAAAGGCTTCCAGAATCGGAAGCCAGTAGATCGTTGCCGATAGCTGCGCCAACCTCGTGGGCGACGCGGCGAATTCTTGGAAGTGCTCCGGGGGTACGCCCGGCGGGTTGTAGTTTTACTACAAATCGCCAGCGGATACATCCCTCCGCCAGAAAAAGTTAGTAGTAAAACTACAGGGGCGCGAAAAGACAGGAATGCCGGCGCCTCGCCGACCACTCAGGATAGACCATGAGCCTGCCGTCCCTGGCCGCTTTGCCGGCCACCCTCAAGCCCCTCGCCGAGCGGGCTGAGCAGAATTTCCGCACTGCCATCGCCGCGTTTTCCCCCGAGCAGATCGCCAGCTTCGACAGCTGGTCCGACGAGCGGCACGCCGACTTCTTCCGCGTCACTGCCGGCAGCGATTTCGTTGCCGAGCAGGTCCAGCGCGATCCTGCCTTTCTATTGGAACTGGCCGCGACCGGTGAGCTGGAGCGCGTCCTGCAGCCCGGCGAAATGGGCGCACAACTGGAAGCGCTGCTGGCCGATTGCGCCGACGAGGACGAACTGGGTCGCCGCCTGCGTCGCTTCCGTCGGCGCCAGCAGGTGCGCATCATCTGGCGCGACCTGAGCCGCCGCAGCGACCTGGCGGGTACCTGCCGCGACCTGTCGGACCTCGCCGACGCCTGCATCGACCAGTCCCTGGCCTGGCTCTACCAGCGCCACTGCCAGCAGTTCGGCGTGCCCATCGGCAACCGCTCGGGCCTGCCGCAGAAGATGATCGTGCTGGGCATGGGCAAGCTGGGCGCGGGTGAGTTGAACCTGTCTTCGGACATCGACCTGATCTTCGGCTACCCCGAGGGTGGCGAAACCCAGGGCGCCAAGCGGGCGCTGGACAATCAGGAGTTCTTCACCCGTTTAGGGCAGAAGCTGATCAAGTCGCTGGACGCCATCACCGTCGAGGGCTTCGCCTTCCGCGTCGACATGCGCCTGCGCCCTTACGGTTCCAGTGGCCCGCTGGTACACAGCTTCGCCGCGCTGGAGCAGTACTACCAGGACCAGGGCCGCGACTGGGAACGCTACGCGATGATCAAGGCCCGCGTGGTCGGTGGCGACCAGGAGGCTGGTCAGCGCCTGCTGGAGCTGCTGCGCCCCTTCGTTTACCGCCGCTACCTGGACTTTTCCGCCATCGAGGCGCTGCGCACCATGAAGCAGCTGATCCAGCAGGAAGTCCGGCGCAAGGGCATGAGCGAGAACATCAAGCTGGGCGCTGGCGGCATCCGCGAGGTGGAGTTCATCGCCCAGGCCTTCCAGTTGATCCACGGCGGCCGTGACCTGAGCCTGCAGCAGCGGCCGCTGCTGCGCGTGCTGGCGATCCTCGAGGGGCAGGGCTACCTGCCGCCGCAGGTGGTCGCCGAGTTGCGCGAGGGGTACGAATTCCTGCGTTACGCCGAGCACGCCCTGCAGGCCATTGCCGATCGGCAGACGCAGATGCTGCCGGAGGACGAACTCGAGCGAATCCGCGTCGCCTTCATCATGGGCTTCGCCAACTGGTCGGCGTTCCACCAGACCACCAACCAGTGGCGCGATCGCATCGACTGGCATTTCCGCCAGGTCATCGCCGATCCGGACGAGGACGAAGACGGCCAGGTCGACACCACCATCGGCGGCGAATGGATTCCGCTCTGGGAAGAGGCGGTGGACGAGGAGTCCGCCTGCCGACAGTTCGCCGACGCCGGCTTCGCCGAACCCGCGCAGGCCTGGAAACGCTTGACCGACCTGCGCCATGGCACGCAGGTGCGTGCCATGCAACGTCTTGGGCGCGAGCGGTTGGATGCCTTCATGCCGCGGCTGCTGAACATGATTGCCGAGCGCGGCCCGGCCGATGTGTTGCTCGAACGCGTCCTGCCGCTGATCGAGGCGGTGGCGCGGCGCTCGGCCTATCTCGTGTTGCTGACAGAAAACCCCGGTGCGTTGGAGCGCCTGCTGACGCTCTGTGCGGCCAGCCCGATGGTGGCCGAGCAGATCGCCCGCTTCCCGATCCTGCTCGACGAGCTATTGAACGAAGGGCGCCTGTTCCGCCCGCCGCAGGCTGCCGAACTGGGCGCCGAGCTGCGCGAGCGGCTGATGCGTATTCCGGAGGATGATCTCGAGCAGCAGATGGAGACCCTGCGTCACTTCAAGCTGGCCCATGCCTTGCGCGTGGTGGCCTCGGAGATCGCCGGGACTCTGCCTTTAATGAAGGTCAGCGACTACCTGACCTGGCTGGCCGAAGCAATCCTCGAACAGGTGCTGAGCCTGACCTGGGACCAGCTGGTGCAGCGCCACGGCCGGCCGACCCGCGTCGACGGGACGCCCTGCGATCCGGACTTCATCATCATCGGCTACGGCAAGTCCGGCGGCCTGGAACTGGGCCACGGCTCCGACCTGGACCTGGTGTTCATCCACGATGGCGACCCGCAGAGCGAGACCGACGGTGCCAAGCCCATCGATGGGGCGCAGTTCTATACGCGCCTGGGGCAGAAGATCATTCACTTCCTCACCGCGCAGACGCCCTCGGGCATGCTCTACGAAGTGGACATGCGCCTGCGCCCCAGCGGTGCCTCCGGCCTGCTGGTCAGTTCGCTGCGCGCCTTCGAGGCCTACCAGTTGGGCGAGGCCTGGACCTGGGAGCACCAGGCGCTGGTGCGCGCCCGCGTGCTCGCCGGCTGCCAGCGGGTGGCCAGGGCCTTCGAGGCGATCCGCGCGAAAGTGCTGGGCCAGCAACGCGATCTGCCGGAGTTGCGCAAGGAGGTCAGCGAGATGCGCGCGAAGATGCGCGACAACCTCGGCACCCCCAGCACTGTCGCCGGCACCGCGCCGAATGCCTTCGAGGCCGCGGCCCCGTTCGATCTCAAGCAGGATGCCGGTGGTATCGTCGATATCGAATTTATGGTGCAATACGCGGCCCTGGCCTGGTCGTGGCAGCACCCGGAGCTGGTGGAGTTCACCGACAATATCCGCATCCTGGAAGCGCTGGAGCGGGTCGGGTTGATGTCCGGCGAGGATGTCCTGACGTTGCAGGACGCCTACAAGGCTTACCGGGCGGCGGCGCACCGATTGTCCCTGCAGAAGCAGCCGGGCGTGGTAAGCGGCGACCACTTCCATGCGGAGCGGCGCATGGTGATGCAGATGTGGAAAGCCTTCGAGCTGACCTGATTCGCTGCGATTTCCCTCCCCTGGGCTTTTGAACGATGGAGCCAGCATCCGGCGGGATGAAGTTCGCCGGAGCGGCCCGCGCTGTCAGTTGTGTTGTGCGGGCCTATGGATGTCAGGAACGAGGCGCGTGATGCCATTGCGCCAGGTCACAGGGAGTGACGAAAACTGTCCGGCCGAAAGAGCGGCTGGGCTAGACTGCCGGCATTCGATGCACGGCACCCGACGACGCCACACGGCTGGATGAATGGAGTACGGGGAGGCGAGAGCCTCCCCGGTCGTTTCTGGAAAAGGCATGAGAATTCTGATCGTAGGCCCCTCCTGGGTGGGCGACATGGTGATGGCGCAGACACTCTTCCAGTGTCTGAGGCAGCGGCACCCCGACTGCGTGATCGATGTGCTGGCGCCTGACTGGAGCCGGCCGATCCTCGAGCGCATGCCCGAGGTGCGCCAGGCCCTGAGCTTCCCGCTCGGCCACGGCGTGCTGGACATCGCCTCGCGCCGCCGTATCGGCAAGTCCCTCAAGGGGCAGTACGACCAGGCGATCCTCCTGCCCAACTCGCTGAAGTCGGCGCTGGTGCCCTATTTTGCCGGTATCCCCAAGCGCACCGGCTGGAAGGGCGAGATGCGTTACGGCCTGCTCAACGATATCCGCGCGCTGGATAAAGAGCGTTACCCGCTGATGATCGAGCGCTTCATGGCCCTGGCATTCGAGCCGGGTGCGGAGCTGCCGCAGCCTTATCCACAGCCACGCCTGGCCATCGACCCGCAGAGCCGCGAGGCCGCGTTGGCCAAGTTCGGCCTTAGTCTGGATCGCCCGGTGCTCGCCCTGTGCCCCGGCGCCGAATTCGGCGAGGCCAAGCGCTGGCCTGCGGAGTATTACGCCAAGATCGCCGAGGTGAAGATCCGCGCCGGCTGGCAGGTATGGATATTCGGCTCGAAGAACGATCATCCCGGCGGCGAAGACATCCGCATGCGCCTGATCCCCGGCCTTCGCGAAGAGTCGGTGAACCTGGCGGGCGAGACGGCCCTGTCCGAGGCCATCGACCTGATGTCCTGCGCCGGAGCCGTGGTCACCAACGATTCGGGCCTGATGCACGTGGCTGCTGCGCTGAACCGCCCGCTGGTGGCGGTCTACGGCTCCACCTCGCCGCAGTTCACGCCGCCGCTGGCCGACCAGGTGGAAATCGTCCGCCTGGGATTGGAATGCAGCCCCTGCTTCGACCGCGTGTGCCGTTTCGGCCACTACAACTGCCTGCGCGAGCTCAAGCCGCGCCCCGTGATCGAAGCGCTGGACCGACTGGTCGCTGACCCGGTGGACGTGGAAAGCGCCGAATGAGGGTTCTGCTGATCAAGACATCGTCCCTGGGCGATGTCATCCATACCCTGCCGGCTCTGACCGACGCCGCCCGTGCCATTCCCGGGATCCAGTTCGACTGGGTGGTGGAGGAAGGCTTCGCCGAGATTCCCGCCTGGCACCCCGCCGTGGCCCAGGTGATCCCCGTGGCGATCCGTCGCTGGCGCAAGAATCTCTGGCAGACATTGAAAAGCGGCGAATGGGGCCGCTTCAAACGCCGTCTGAAGGAAGTCGACTACGACCTGGTGATCGACGCCCAGGGCCTGCTCAAGAGCGCCTGGCTGACCCGCTACGCTCGCCGCCGCACGCCGATCGCCGGGCTGGACAAGGAGTCTGCGCGCGAGCCGGCTGCCAGCCGCTTCTATAACCGCACCCATCCGGTCGCCTGGGGCCAGCATGCCGTCGAGCGCGTGCGCCAGCTGTTCGCCCAGGCGCTGGACTACCCGCTGCCCGCCGGCACCGGTGACTACGGGGTGGATCGCAATCGCCTGCTGGACGAGACGGAGGCCGAGCCCTACCTGGTGTTCCTGCATGGCACCACCTGGGTGACCAAGCACTGGCCCGAAGTGTATTGGCGTGAACTGGCCCAGCGCATGGGCGAGCGCGGCTGGTCGGTGCGCCTGCCCTGGGGCAACGAAGCCGAACGGCAACGCGCCGAACGTTTGGCCGAAGGCTTGGAAAACGCTTCGGTGCTCCCCAGATTATCCCTCGCAGGCATGGCCAAGGTGCTGGCCGGCGCTTCCGCCTGCGTAGCGGTCGACACCGGACTCGGGCACCTGGCTGCCGCTCTGGACGTGCCGACGCTGTCGCTGTTCGGCCCGACCAATCCCGGTCTCACCGGCGCCTACGGACGCTCGCAGGTGCACCTGGCCAGCGACTGGCCTTCATGCGCGCCCTGCCTGCAGAAGACCTGCACCTACCAGCCGACGGCCGAAGACAAGCGCCAGTTCGACCTGCGGCATGAACAGCCTCTGTGCTTCACGCGCCTGAATCCCCAGCGCGTAGCGACCCAGCTGGAGGCACTGCTGCTGGCCCCGGAGACGCTTCGATGACCCTGGCTTTCGTCCTCTACAAATACTTCCCGTTCGGCGGGCTGCAGCGCGACTTCATGCGCATCGCCCTGGAGTGCCAGCAGCGCGGCCACGCGATCCGCGTCTACACGCCGATCTGGGAAGGCGAAGTACCGCCCGGCTTCGACGTGCGCGTGGCGCCGGTGAAGTCGTTGTTCAACCATCGCCGCAACGAGAAGTTCAGCGCCTGGCTGACCGCGGACCTTGCGCGCTCGCCGGTAGACCGGGTGATTGGTTTCAACAAGATGCCCGGCCTGGATGTGTACTACGCCGCCGACGGCTGCTTCGAGGACAAGGCGCAGACCCTGCGCAACTCCTTCTACCGCCGCTGGGGCCGTTACAAACACTTCGCCGACTACGAGCGCGCGGTGTTCGCGCCAGAGTCCAAGACCGAGATCCTGATGATCTCCGAAGTGCAGCAGCCGCTGTTCATCAAGCATTACCGCACCCCCGAGGCACGCTTCCACCTCTTGCCGCCGGGCATCGCCCAGGACCGCCGTGCGCCGGCCAACGCCGCCGAAATCCGCGCCGAGTTCCGTCGCGAGTTCAAGTTGGCAGAGGATGACCTGCTGCTGGTGCAGATCGGCTCGGGCTTCAAGACCAAGGGCCTGGACCGCAGCCTCAAGGCACTGGCCGCGTTGCCGCGCTCGCTGCGCAAGCGCACCCGCCTGATCGCCATCGGCCAGGACGATCCCAAGCCATTTCTGCTGCAGGTGAAGGCGCTGGGCCTGTCGGACAACGTGCAGATCCTCAAGGGGCGCAGCGATATCCCGCGCTTCCTGCTCGGCGCTGACCTGCTGATTCACCCGGCGTACAACGAGAACACCGGCACCGTGCTGCTCGAAGCGCTGGTCGCGGGCTTGCCGGTGCTGGTCACCGATGTCTGCGGCTACGCCCACTACATCGACGAGGCGAAGGCCGGGCGCGTGGTGCCGTCGCCCTTCGAGCAGGAGCGGTTGAACGCCATGCTCCAGGAGATGCTGCAAGACGACGTCGCGCGCGCCGACTGGTCGCGCAATGGCCTGGCCTTCGCCGACAGCGCTGATCTCTACAGCATGCCGCAGCACGCCGCCGACCTGATCCTGCGGGAGCGCGCATGAAGCTCGAACTGCACGAGCCCTTCAAGACCCTCTGGGCCGGCAAGGACCCGTTCGCCGAAGTCGAACGCCTGCAAGGCAAGGTCTACCGCGAGCTGGAGGGCCGCCGCACGCTGCGCGCTGAGGTCGAAGGTCGCGGCTATTTCGTGAAGATCCACCGCGGCATCGGCTGGGGCGAGATCGTCAAGAATCTGTTCAGTGCCAAGCTTCCGGTGCTGGGGGCGGGCCAGGAGCAGCGAGCCCTGGAGCGCCTGCATCAAGCCGGGGTGGCCACCATGACCTCGGTGGCGTATGGCGAGCGCGGCGGCAATCCGGCCGCACAACACTCCTTCATCATCACCGAGGAACTGGCGCCGACCATCGATCTGGAAGTCCTCTCGCTGGATTGGCTGCAGACGCCACCCGAGCCACGCCTCAAGCGTGCGCTGATCGCCGAGGTGGCGAAGATGGTCGGCACCATGCACCGCGCCGGGGTGAACCACCGCGACTGCTACATCTGCCACTTCCTGTTGCATACCGACCGCCCGATCAGCGCCGATGACCTGCGCCTGTCGGTGATCGACCTGCACCGGGCGCAGACCCGCGCCGCCACCCCGCGGCGCTGGCGCGACAAGGACCTGGCGGCGCTGTATTTCTCCGCGCTGGACATCGGCCTCACGCGCCGTGACAAATTGCGCTTCCTGCGCGGTTACTTCCTGCGCCCGCTGCGTGACATCCTCCGCGAGGAAGCCGCGCTGCTGGCGTGGATGGAACGCAAGGCGGCCAAGCTCTACGACCGCAAACAACGATACGGAGACCTGCTCTGATGGCCGGCTGGGTACTCGAAGCCGACTACCAGCACCTCGCCGCCGATTTCGGCAGCCTGGATGCCGTGTTCGCCCTCGAAGGCGAGCGCATCACCAAGGATGCGATGTCCGACGTCGTGCGCATCGAGCGTGACGGCGTGCGTTATTACGTCAAACGCTACCGCAAGCCGGGCAAGGGTTTCCGTCGCTATCTGCCGCGCCCGCGGGTGAAGGCCGAGTGGCAGAACCTCAAACAGTTCGCCAAGTGGGGCATCCCGACCGCGCAGGTGGTGGCCTACGGCCTGGAGCGCGCCAATGGCGGCTTCTCCCGTGGCGCGATCATTACCCGCGAGCTGGTCGACACCGAAGACCTGCATGCCCTGGCCAGGCGCAACGATCCGCGCCTGAAGGATCGCGCCTGGGTCGCGCATGTCATGCGCCAGCTGGCCGGCTACACGCGGACCATGCATGACCACCATTTCACCCATAACGACCTGAAGTGGCGCAACATTCTGGTCGACGGGGAGGGCACGGTGTACTTCATCGATTGCCCGATCGGTGATTTCTGGGTCAGCTTCATGCTGCGCTATCGGATCACCAAGGACCTGGCCACCCTCGACAAGGTCGCCAAGTACCATCTCTCTTACACGCAGCGCCTGCAGTTCTACCTGCTGTACCGGCGCCGCGAACGACTGAACGCGTCGGACAAGAAGCGTGTCCGGCAGATCGTCCATTTCTTCGAGGGACGCGAGTGAAGGATTTCATTGCCGAGGGCGACCAGGCCCTGCTGGAAAGCAACGCCCTGGCCGATTTCGATGCCCTCTGGACTCTGCAGCTGGATGCGGTGGACGAGCCCAACACCGAGCGTGGCGGCTGGAGCAGCGTTTATCGCCTGGAGCTGGACGGCACCGCCTACTACCTCAAGCGCCAGAGCAACCACCTGACCCGCAGCCTGAAGCACCCGCTGGGCGAACCTACCTTCAGCCGCGAGTTCCGCAATATCCAGCGTTACCGCCAGCTCGGCATTCCCTCGATGCAGGCGGCCTTCTTCGGCGCGCGGCAGGTCGGCGGCGAGCGCCGGGCGATCCTCATGACCCGTGCCCTGGATGGCTGGCGTGACCTGGACAGTCTGCTGCAAGGCTGGTCGAACCTGCCTGCCGAGCGCCGCCAGGCCGTCCTGCGTGCCTGTGGCATGCTCGCCCGGCGCCTGCATGAGGCCGGGCAGATGCACGGCTGCTTCTATCCCAAGCACATCTTCCTGCGCGAGACCGACGACGCCTTCGAGGCGACCCTGATCGACCTGGAGAAGACCCGCCCGCTGTGGTTCGGCCAGCGCGACCGCGTGCGCGACCTTGAACCGCTGCTGCGCCGCGCGCCGGACTGGAACGAGGCCGACGTGCGCAACCTGCTGGCGGCTTATCTGGGAACTGCCGCGGGTGGCCCGGAAGTCGACGACTGGTACCGCCGCCTGGGCGCGCGCCGCAAGAAGAAGGAAAACCGCGCATGAGGCTGTCCGCCCTGCGCGATGCCGGCCGCGCTCCGTCGCTGCCCCTGCGCATCGAGCTGGAAGACGGCGCCGGCCCGGCCGAGCTGCGCCTGGACAGCCTGTTGCGGGTACTGCCCGGGCAGCGTTACGTCGGCGCGGCCAATTGGCGTGGCCGGCCGGTGCTGGCCAAGCTGCTGGTCGGCGGCAAGGCTGCCCGGCACTTCCAGCGTGAGCGCGACGGCGTGCGCCTGCTCGCCGAGCAGGGCCTGACCACACCGCAACTGCTGGCCGATGGCCTGAAGGACGGCGAGGGCGGCTGGTTGCTCTTCGAGTTCCTCGACAACGCCCAGAGCCTCTGGGATGCCTGGCGCGCCGTGGAGGGCGAGCCACTGCTGTCCGAAGGCCAGGCCGCCGTCATTGCCGAGGCGCTGACGGCCATCGCCCAGCTGCATGCCAAGGGCCTGTGGCAGGAAGACCTGCACCTGGACAACCTGCTGCGCCACGCCGGCCAGCTCTACCTCATCGACGGCGCCGGCATCCGCGCGGAAACCCCGGGTCAGCCACTGTCGCGCAAGCATGTCTTGGAAAACCTCGGGGTATTCTTCGCCCAGTTGCCGGCCAGCCTTGATCCGTATCTGGAAGAGCTGCTGATCCATTACCTGCTGGCCAATGGCGAGCACGCGCTGCCGTTGGAGGCCTTGCAGAAGGAAATCGCCAGGGTGCGCCGCTGGCGCGTGGGCGACCTGATGAAGAAGATCGCCCGCGATTGCAGCCTGTTCAGCGTGTTCAAGGGGCCGTTCGGCCTGCGCGCGGTGCGCCGCGAGGAAGAACCGGGCCTGCAGCCGTTGCTGGCCGATCCCGACGCCTTCATCGGCAAAGGGCATATCTACAAGACCGGCGGCGCCGCCACGGTTGCCCGAGTCGAGCTCGACGGCCGGCCGTTGGTCGTCAAGCGTTACAACATCAAGAACCTGTTGCACTGGTTCAAGCGCTTCTGGCGCCCCAGCCGGGCCTGGGGGGCGTGGCGCGAGGGCAATCGACTGGACTTCCTCGGCATTGCCACCCCGCGTCCTCTGGCGGTCATCGAGCGCCGCTGGCTCTGGCTGCGCGGGCCGGCCTTCCTGATTACCGATTACCTGACGGGTCAGGATATAATCGCCCGTTTCAAACCCTACCTGGATCAGTCGGAGGGTGGCGGCTTGCCGCCAGAATCGGATCTTGCAGCCCTGGACAGACTGTTCGCGGCGTTGGTGCGTGAACGTATCAGCCACGGCGATCTCAAAGGGCACAACGTGTTCTGGCAGGAGCAGGGCGAAGGCGGGCAATGGTCGTTGATCGACCTGGATGCCATGCAGCGCCACTCGCGAGAAGCGAGTTTCGCCCGCGCCTATGCCCGCGACCGTGCGCGCTTCCTGCGCAACTGGCCAGAGGGCAGCGCACTGCACCAGCTGCTCGACGAACGTTTACCGCGGGTGCCTGCGCACCCGCCCAGATGAAAGAGGCTAGACCCTGTGGCATTGACCATCCTCGGCCTGTCCGGCGCCGTAAGCCATGACCCTTCCGCCGCCCTGTACATCGACGGCAAGCTGGTCGCGGCCGTCGAAGAAGAGCGCTTCGTCCGCGACAAGCACGCGAAGAACCGCATGCCCTACGAGTCGGCCAAGTTCTGCCTGGAACAGGCCGGGATCAAACCGTCGGACGTTGACGTGGTGGCCATTCCCTTCGCCCCCATCAGCATCTTCGACAAGGCCCGCTGGCACTATGCCAAGCGCTACGCCTACGCGCCGGACCGCGCGCTGGACGCCATCCTGCTCGGCAACCGCCGCTACCACCGCTACTACAAGCGAATCCAGTGGTGCCTGCAGCAGTTGGGCTTCGACCTGAAGAAGGTCAAGATCCAGCCGGTCGAGCACCACCTGGCCCACGCCTCCAGCGCCTACCACTGCTCGGGCTTCAAGGAGAAGACGGCGATCCTCGGGATCGACGGCAAGGGCGAGTACGCCACCACCTTCTTCGGCTACGGCGAGAACGGCAAGATCCACAAGATCAAGGAGTTCTACGATCCGGACTCCCTGGGTGGCCTGTATGGCGCGATCACCGAGTACCTCGGCTTCGACATGCTCGACGGTGAGTTCAAAGTCATGGGCATGGCGCCCTACGGCGATGCCAGCAAGTACGATTTCTCGCGCCTGGCCAAATTCGAGAACGGCGAGCTGATCATCAATACCGACTACGCCAACGTCATCGGCTTCCGTCGCTACAAGGAGAAGGGCAAGGGTTACTACTTCTCGCCCAAGCTGATCGAGTGGCTCGGTCCCAAGCGTGAAGGCGACATCGCCGACGATCCCTACATCCACTACGCCGCCAGCATCCAGGCGCTGTTCGAGAAGCTGGCGCTGGAAATGATGGATTACTACCTGGGCGACATCATCCGCGAGACCGGCAAGGTCGCCTTCGCCGGCGGCTGCGCGTTGAACGTCAAGCTCAACCAGAAGATCATCGCCCGTCCCGAGGTCAAGGAACTGTACGTGCAGCCCGCGGCCAGCGACGCCGGCACCGCGGTTGGCGCGGCGGCTTATGTGTCCTGGGAGCGTGGCGTACCGGTCGAGAAGATGGAACATGTCTACCTCGGCCCGGAATACAGCAACGAAGACGTCATCGCCGCCTGCGCCCGCCACGAGGCCAAGCCGCAATGGCGCAAGATCGACAATGTGCCCGAGCACATCGCCAAGGTGCTGGTCGAAGGCAATCCAGTAGCCTGGTTCCAGGGCCGCATGGAGTTCGGCCCGCGCGCCCTCGGCGGCCGCTCGATCATCGGTTGCCCGAGCATCGCTGGCGTGGCTGACCGCATCAACGCGCAGATCAAGTTCCGCGAGCGCTGGAGGCCCTTCTGCCCGTCGATGCTCGATACCGTCGGCCCGCAGATGTTCAAGATCGACCACCCGGCGCCGTTCATGACTTTCACCTTCGAAGTCAACGAAGAGTGGAAGACCCGTGTGCCGGAAGTCGTCCATGAAGACGGCACCTCCCGTGCCCAGGTGCTCAAGCGCGAGTTCAACCCGCGTTACTACGACATGATGAAGGAGTTGGAGAAGCTCACCGGCAACGGCGTGGCGCTCAACACCTCGCTGAACCGTCGTGGCGAGCCGATGATCTGCTCGCCGACCGATGCCCTGAACATGTTCTACGGTTCGGACCTGCAGTACCTGATCATGCAGGACATCCTGGTGGTCAAGGATGGCACCGCCGCCAGCCCCGCCGACTGAGTCTGCCAGGCTGTTTCCAGCCGGCTCCGCCAGGGGCCGGTTTCCATGTCGGGAAGACACGTCGTGAAAGTGATGTTGATGGTGATGGACGAGCAGAGGGTCATCCTCGATCGTCTTTATGAAGTCATCCAGAGCAATTGCTCCGAGTGCGAGATTCATCGACTGAGCAAGGCGCAGCAGATGAACCTGGGGCCCTACCTCATCGCCGCCGATTACCGTCGTTTCGACCGGATCGTGATCTTCTCGCGCCTCAAGCGCATGGTGCCTCAACTCGCTGTACTGCGCTGCCTGCCCAACCTGGTGATTCTCGAGCACGACGCCTACCAGAACTACATGCCCGGCAGTAAGTATCGCGGCAAGTACTCGGCCCTGCTGCACAAGCTCCCAGGGGCGCGCATCCTCGTGTCGGGAGCGCTGGTTGCCCAGCGTCTGGCGAACGAGGGGGTCGATGTGCGCTTCGTCTCCAAGGGTTATGACGAGGAGATGCTGCGCAATATCGGCAGCGAGCGGGATATCCCGGTCGGCTTCCTCGGCAGCTTGAAGAGCAGCGAGTACAGCCAGCGCAAGGAGATGCTGGAGAGCATTGCAGAACGTGTGCCGATGCTCATCACTCGCACCGCTTCCGGAGCGGAGTATCTGGAGACCCTCAATCGCATCGCGATCTTCGTCAGCGCGGATATCGGCATGGGCGAGTTCATGATCAAGAACTTCGAGGCCATGGCCTGTGGTTGCGTCCTGCTGGCGTGGAGCCAGGGAGAGGAAGATCGCCTGCTGGGCTTCGAGGATATGCACAACGTGGTGTTCTATCGCTCGGTTGACGAAGCCGTGGAGAAGATCCGGCAGCTTCAGGCCGACCCTGAACTGGCCCAGCGGATTGCCCAGGTCGGCCAGGCATTCGTCGAGGAGCGCTACACCTTCGCCCGGGTCGGCAAGGACCTGGCGGCGGCCATCGCCGAGCCTATGCAAGGCTGGTCGATGCCCGGAGTGCTGACCCGCTGGTGGGCTCGCATGCGCTTTGGCTTCCGGGTGGGCTGAGAGGATGCCAATGCAGCATTTGTACCGTGGTGTCGCGGCGAAAGGTCGATCGTGAGTCAGAGTCGTCATGCAGCGCAGTGGGTGGAAGACAACCTGCCGCCGGAGTTGAAGGTTCTGCTTCGTCGCGCCGAGCGAGTCATCCTGGTCGCGAACAACCCTGCCATCAGTGCCGGGGATTTTGACGCCCTGGCCCTCGGCCCGCGCGATGTCGTGGTGAGCTTCAATACCGCTGTCAAAGCAGAGTTGCTGAGTGCCGAGACGGTCAACGTGTTTGTCCATGGCTATCACGGCCAGGAATTCCACTTCTTCGGATTGCCGTGTCGTCCATGCATCACAAGGTTGTTCGAGCAGTCTCCGGATCGCTGTTTCACCTTGCTGGTGGGGGTGGTCAACCCGATGTCGGCGTTGCCGCGGGTGGCGATCTACGAAGATCGCATCCCGCTGCCGACCCTGCTCGACTATCCCCGCATGCGCCCCAGCGGCAAGCCGTTCGCCGGCCCTTCCACCGGCTTCAACGCCATGGTGGTGTTCGACTGGTTGCTGGGCAGGCCCGGTTATACCTACGAGTTGTTCGCCCTGGGCTTCTCCAACGAGGCGGGAACTCTGTGGAACGGGCATGCCTGGGACTACGAGCGCGCCTGGATGCATGCATCCCGCGTGCGTGTGATTGCCCTGGAAAGCGCCGGAAAGCGCTGGTGGTGGCCATTGCGTTTCAAAGGGAAGAAAGCCAAATGAGTGGCTATCAGTCGAGCCTTTTCGCTGGAGTCTGGTCGTGAAGATCGCCGTCGCCTTCTTTGGTATTCCACGCAATTCCGAGCTCTGCTTCCCCCAGATCCAGCGCAACATCCTGCAGGTTCTTCCCGCCGACGCGCAGGTGTCCTGCTTCTACCATCTCTATCGCCTGCGCGAGGTCTTCAATCCGCGTTCTGGCGAGGCCGGGGTGCTCGGCGATGAGAACTTCACCCCTTTCCAGGATATGACCGGCCTGATCGAAGAGCCGGAGCTCTGTCTCGATCGCTGGAATTTCGAAGCGATCAAGCAGCGCGGGGACACCTGGAAAGATGATTTCCGCTCGATCCGCAACCTGATCCACCAGCTCAATTCTCTGCATCAGGTGACGTCGCTGCTGGCCCCGACTGACCCGGATTTCGTAGTGTACGTCCGCCCGGACATCTTCTTCCATGACCCATTGCCGGGGTATGTGTTCGCCCACACGGAGCGGCGACGCAGGAATGTCTACGTGCCGAACTGGCAATGGTGGGGCGGTCTCAACGACCGCTTTGCCATCTGCGGTCGCGAGATATACCGGGCGTACGGCTGCCGGGCCGAGGAGATGCTGAACTTCTGTGATGCGAGCGGCCGCTCTCTGCACTCCGAGCGGCTGCTGAAGTTCGCCTTGCAACGTTACGGCGCGCGGGTCTGCATGATGGATACTACCGCCTCGCGGGTACGCATCGATGGGCAGTTTGCCGAGGAACCGTTCTCGCCCAAGCGCTCGATGGGCAAGCGAGAGAATCGCTATTTCCATAGGGTTGCCCAACTGCGCACCTGGCTGGACAAGTACGGCATTCTCTAGGTTTCCGTGAGCGCTGCGGCAGGCGGGCCGTCTGTCCCGTTTGCCCGGCGAGCAGGTCGCCAGAAACTACCTGGCGACCTTCTTCCTGCGCTTGGCATTGAGCCAGAGCCGCACGGCCTTGCGGGTATAAGACAGTTTGAAGATGACGCGCCAATTGCGCTTGAGGGCCATGCGGAAGAAGTGCTTGGCCGAGAGGTCGTCGTCCGTCAGGTAGGCTTCGCGGAACAGCGACAGGCAGCGTTGGGTGTAATAAGCCTTGCTCAGTCGCTGCCAGTCGCCATCAAGGCGCCGGAAGACTTCCTCGACCAGTTCCACGCCGATCTGCTTCGAGTAGTGGAACTGGTGGCGCAGGCTGTCATCGTGGCGGTGGATGGTAGCCAGGGGTTTTTCCAGAATGGTGCAGGGATAACTAGCCAGCACCTGCGCAAATACCGGGATATCTTCGGCATTGCGGAAGTTCTCCGGGTACAGGCCCCGCTCGAATACCTCTCGATGCATGACGCAGGCACCATTGGAGAGGTTGATATTCTTTTCGATCAGGTAGCCGCGTACCCGCTCCTGCGGGGTTCGCGGAAGCGCCTGAGGCGTGCGCTCCACCGTCCTGTCGCAGGTCTTTGCCAGGTAGCCGCCAATCACCATGCGACTGTGCGGGTACTGCTCGATGTGCTGGCGTGCGGCTCTCAAGGCTCCGGGCGTCATTTCATCATCGGCGTCCAGGAAGATCAGGTAGTCCCCTCGGGTTTCGGCAATTCCACGATTGCGCACGGTGGCGAGACCGCCGTTTTCCTTGCGCAGGCTGCGGAAATTGCCGAACTGCTGATGAAGGGCCTCGATCAGGGCCGGCGTAGCGTCCGACGAACCGTCATCGATGATCAGTAGCTCGCTGTGCTCATCCAATTGAGTTGCGACGGATTCGACGGCGCGACGAAGCACGTGCGCATAGTTGTACGCGGGAATTACAACGCTGATCAGGGGTCTTGCTGTCATGAGAGGCGCGTCATTGTGTAGCTGTCCATCCACTAGCTGGCATCAGGATATGCGAGGCTGCGATCTGCTGGAGGGCGTTCGTCACAGCAAATTCAAGTTAAGTCGCAGCGGCTTGTGCCTGCTTGGTCCCGAGGTGACTCGACGCGAGTGCGGTTGCACAAGTCGTTCCGGGGCGACGAATAGTATCCTGTTGAAAGGTTTGTATCCAAGGTTCTACAGACGGCCAGAGCCCGTCGTGGAAGTCCGCCCGGGGAAACCCACGTTCAGCGCTGTTTCGACACTTCAGGCGAGGGAGAGTGCTTGCTCCGGGTTGATTCTTTGAGCAGGAAACTGCTGAATGCTGCGTTTCTGGTGATTCATATCCGAGATGAAGGGTTTCATGGGAAGTCATGTAGTCGGGCGTTCGATTTTTTCCGCGGTCAGCGAAGGAAAGCTACTGTGGTGCGTTTTCTTTGCCAGCCTCGTTTTGTCATTGATTGCATCCTTCTGCAACCCGATCATCGGTCGTGATGCGGCCCTGTACATGGATCTTGCGGGTATTTACCAGCAGCAGGGTGTCACCGGTGCGTTGCAGCGCTTTGACTGGCCCTGGTTTTCCATACTGCTGAGCGTGACGAGCCAGGTGACAGGGCTGAGTTATGAACTGCTCGCCCGAGTGTTCTGCGAGCTGCTCACGGCAGTCGCCTGCGTCGCCTGCGTCGACTTTGTCCGCCGACTCCGCCCGCAAGCCCTGCCCTGGGCCTGCCTCGCCGTATTGGCAGTGCCGGCATTCAATGAGTATCGCGGCGACATCCTGCGTGAAAACGGTTTCTGGGCCTTCTCGCTCGTTGGTTTGTGCTACATGCAGAGCTGGCTGCAGCAGCGTCGTCCTGTCAGTTTGCTACTGGCTTGCGTGGCCGTCATTGTGGCGGCGGCTTTCCGCTTCGAGGCCGTCTACCTGCTACTGATCGTGCCGCTGATGGAGGTACTGAAAGCCGGCGGGGTCCCCTTGCGTCGGGGTTTGCGCTTCGCCGTAGGGGTGGCCTTGATGGGCGTGATTGCCGGCGCGTTGCTGTGGGTCGGCCGGCATGGCCTGTTGCCCCAGGGGCGAGTGGCCGGCCTGGTGGACTACCTGGATCTGGCGAGCGTCTTGCGCAACTTTTACGCGTTCGCTGATGGCGTGGCGCAAGCAATGCCCTTTGAATACGCCCGCGACAGTGCCCCGCAGATCATCTTCTTCGGCCTGCTGGGTTACCTGGCGAGCAAGGTACTCAGTGCTTTTGGTGTACTGGTGGTGCCGCTGTTCGTGGGCGCCGTTGCCCAGTGGCGAGAGCGGGAAAACCGCTGGCTGCTCCTGGATGTCGCTGCCGTTGGCTACATCGCACTTTTGCTGGTCTTCGCACTGAGCCACCTGTTTCTATCTAGCCGCTACGTGGCATTTGCCGCGTTCCTTCTGTTGCCACGGGCTGCCTGGGGGCTGAGTCTGATAGCGCAACGCTGGCCGCGCATCCGCGTCGCTCTGGTGGCGATCCTGGTGTTGATAGCCATGGCTAACGTGGTGTCACTCTCGGCGCCCAAGACACACTTGCGCGATGCTGGCCACTGGGTGGGAGAGCATCTGCCGAGGTCGGCAAGTGTGTACCAGGACGACAACCGGGTGAGTTACTACGCAGGCTGGGGATACGGCAGGGAAAGTTTGGACCGTGATCACGCGCTGGCGCGGACGGGCAAGGGGGCCTACGAGTATTTCGTCCTGGACCTCAAGCGCAAGGCCAAGCTACAACTACCCGCGCTGGAGAAAAAGGGCCTGGTGCCGCTTGCACAGTTCCACAACCGCAAGGGCGAGACCTACGTGGTCCTGCGCCGTGCCGGCGCGAAGCAGCCCTGATCTAGGGTTGCTGGAGCGTTTTTTCCAGGGAACCAGGTGGCCAGGGCATCGAGCTGGCTTGTCGATAGCCCTGGCAAAGCTGGGCGCCAGCGTCCGCTAGCAGCCATGTGCGGTCCTGCATGTAGCGCAGCATGTGGGCGAAGTTGCGTTTGCGCTGCAGTCGGCTCAAGGCACGGCGCTGGGTCTTCATGTCGGCAATGTCGATCAGGCCCAGTTCGCCTTCGGGGGTCTGCACGACGTTACCCAGGTGCAGCGAACGGAAGTACACCCCGCAATCATGCAGTTTGGCGATGAGCGAGCCGAGGTCCTGGCGTAGCTGCTTCTGGGGATGCTCCGCGCTTATCAGCTGGCGCAAGGTCAGACCGGGCAGCGGGTGGTAGTGCACCGCGTCGCGGGCGATCCCTGGGATGCGGTAGACAGCAATGATCCGTGGGCAGGGGATGGCCAGTTTCTGCAAGGCCTGGGTGTTGTCGGCAAAGCGTTGCGCATAGGGATACAACGCCGCCGAGGAGATCAGCCGCTTGCGCCGGAACAGCTTGAGGAAGTTGCCATCGGCCAGGCGCAGGACCTTGTCGCCATGCTTGTCGGCTTCCAGCACCTGGGCGCCGGCGCGCAGCGCTTCGTAGGCGGAGAGAGCGAGGTCTTGCATAACGGGTCCCTGAATCGATAGCCGGCTATAGTAGCCCAGCCGCCGGGCAAACGAGAGCGCTGTGTTATAATCGCCGACCTTTTAAGCGTGCGATTCCTACATGTCCGGTAAAGAACCCCAGGCAACTTCCAGCCTGAAGATCTACTTCCGACTGCTGACCTATGTGCGCCCGTACATTGGGATGTTCCTGCTCAGCATCGTCGGCTTCCTGATCTTTGCCGCTACTCAGCCGATGCTGGGAGCCATTCTCCAGTACTTCGTCGATGGCCTGAACAACCCCAATGCGTCGCTCTTCCCACGTTCGCAGTGGGTCTGGCTGCGTGACCTCAAGTTGCTGTTTGCCGTGCCGTTGCTGGTTGTTCTGATTGCCGTCTGGCAGGGTGTCGGGTCATTCCTCGGCAACTACTTTCTGGCCAAGGTTTCCCTGGGGCTGGTACATGACCTGCGGGTCGAACTCTTCAACAACCTGTTGACCCTGCCCAACCGCTATTTCGACCGACATAACTCCGGCCACCTGATTTCGCGTATCACCTTCAACGTGACCATGGTGACTGGTGCCGCCACCGACGCTATCAAGGTCGTGATCCGCGAGGGCATGACGGTCGTCTTCCTGTTCCTCTACCTGTTGTACAAAAACTGGAGCCTGACGCTGGTGATGCTGGCGATCCTGCCGGTCATCGCCCTGATGGTCACCAGTGCCAGCCGCAAGTTCCGCAAGCAGAGCAAGAAGATCCAGGTAGCCATGGGCGACGTGACCCATGTGTCCTCGGAGACCATTCAGGGTTATCGCGTGGTTCGCAGTTTTGGTGGCGAACCCTACGAGCGCTCGCGCTTTTTCAATGTAAGCAGCGAGAACACCGCCAAGAACCTGCGCATGAACAAGACCTCGGCGGTCTACACCCCCATGCTGCAACTGGTGATCTACAGCGCCATGGCCGTGCTGCTGTACCTCGTGCTGCTGCTGCGCGGCGATGCCTCCGCCGGCGAGTTGATCGCCTACATCACCGTTGCCGGCCTGCTGCCCAAACCGATCCGCCAGCTCTCCGAAGTCAGCTCGACCATCCAGAAGGGCGTGGCCGGCGCGGAAAGCATCTTCGAGCAGCTCGACGAACAGCCCGAGGTGGACAACGGTACCGTCGAGCGTGACCGCGTAAAGGGCCGCCTTGAAGTGAAGAACCTCAGCTTCACCTACCCGGGTACCCAGAAGAAGGTCCTCGACGACCTGAACTTCAGCGTCGAGCCGGGCCAGATGGTGGCGCTGGTCGGTCGTTCCGGCAGCGGCAAGTCGACGCTCGCCAACCTGATCCCGCGCTTCTACGACCATAGCGAAGGGCAGATCCTGCTCGATGGCACGGATGTCGAGGACTACAAACTGAGCAACCTGCGCACACACATCGCGCTGGTGACCCAGCAGGTCAACCTGTTCAACGACAGCGTGCTCAACAACATCGCCTACGGCGACCTGGCCAGCAAACCGCGCGAAGCGGTGGAGAAGGCCGCCGAGGACGCCTTTGCCCGCGAGTTCATCGACCGCCTTCCCGAAGGCTTCGAGACCGAAGTCGGCGAGAACGGCGTGATGCTTTCCGGCGGTCAGCGCCAGCGCCTGGCAATTGCCCGCGCCTTGCTCAAGGATGCGCCGGTGCTGATCCTCGACGAGGCCACCTCGGCGCTGGACACCGAGTCCGAGCGGCACATTCAGGCCGCCCTGGAAAAGGTCATGGAAGGTCGCACCACCCTGGTTATCGCCCACCGCCTGAGCACCATCGAGGCGGCGGACCTGATCCTGGTGATGGACCAGGGTCACATCGTCGAGCGCGGCAGCCACGACGAGCTGATCGCCAAGAAGGGCAAGTATTACCAGCTCTACACCGGTAATCTGGCTGAAAATTAAAGAAAAATCGTAAAAAACGGAGCCGCTGTACAAAATGATGTGCAGCGGCTCCGTTTATTTTCAATTTGTTCAAATTCCTCACAAAGAAACTCCATTTTTATCCTGTACAATAAGGGTGCAGTCAGGGAGGAACAGAAAAACATCCTCCCAAGATGCCATGCAGGCAATGAAAACCGCGCATCTCCGGCAGAAACCGGGCGGCGCGGCCCCTTTAAAAAACACTGTCCCCTGCTGATGCGAGGCAATAGCCAAGGCGGTGGACAGACTACCAACCATCTCCTGACAGCCGCAAATGTTTGGGAGTTCTCATACACAGCCAGCGCCGCTTTCTCCTCCTTTCCACGGCGCTGGCTGTTTTTGTTTGTCTACGGATTAAACCTCTCAGTCTCGCTTCGCTCGCCAGCGTCCGGGTTGCGGCTCCCAGCGTCCGCTTCGTGCAAAGTTTTGCACTTGCGTCCTG
>OGQD01000726.1_pt1 | contig 23676 bp, 25 predicted proteins | sample 1553091 | NCBI WGS metagenome assembly OGQD01 (sample SAMEA2580290, study PRJEB22360) | human gut metagenome | biome: human gut; feature: human-associated habitat; material: faeces | place: Denmark | collected 2008/2010
CTGAATTCCTGACCGCCGCTACGGAGGGGGCGCGCGCCGGCGAACAGGGACGCGGCTTCGCCGTGGTGGCCGACGAGGTGCGCAAGCTCGCCGAGCGCACCACGGCCTCCACCGCCGACATCAAGACCACCGTCGGCGAAATCCAGGCGGTGACGGCACAGGCGGTCAACAGCATGGACACCGCCTCGCACGAAGTGGAAACCGGCATCGGCATGCTGCGCGAAAGCGTGGCCGGCCTGGAAGGCATCACCCAGTCGTCCAGCCAGGTGACGCAGATGGCCGGGCAGATATCCGATGCCGCCCGCCAGCAGGGCATCGCCAGCGAGGAAGTGGCGGCGAGCATGCAGCAGATCACCGACCTGATCGAGCAGAACACCGGCTCGGCCCGCGATGCCCGTCAGGCCGCGGAGGATCTGCTGGAAACGGCGAAAACCCTGAAACAGCTGATTGCCAGTTTCCAGTTGTATCGGTAAGGGAAAGGTTGCCTGGGGCGGTTTTGGCAGCTATTCCGGCTGCCGCTTAAAATGGGGGCCTTTCCGCCCCCATTTTTGCTGCCATGCGTTTCATCCGCCCCTTCGCCATGCGTTCTTTCGTCATCCCCCCTTTCGCTTTTCTCGCTGCATTCCTGCCCGGATTGCTTCCCCTGCAGGCTTGGGCGCAATTGCCGGACAGCATGCAGCGCGCCCTGAACGACGCCAGGATTCCGGCAAGCAGCGTGGCGGTGGTGGTGCAGGGACTGGAAGCGCCAGCGCCCAGCATCAGCCACAATGCCCGGCAGGCGATGAATCCGGCGTCGGTGATGAAGCTCGTCACGACCTTCGCCGCGCTCGACTTGCTCGGCCCGGCCTACACCTGGAAAACCCGCGTGCTCACCGATGCGCCGGCAACGCATGGCGTGCTGCCGGGCAACCTCTATCTCCAGGGCGGCGGCGATCCGCAGTTCGGCAGCGAGCATCTCTGGCAGTTGCTGCGCCAGTTGCGCGCGCGCGGCATCGAGCGCATCGCCGGCGACATCGTGCTCGACCGTTCGGTTTTTGCGCCGGTGGATTTCGATCCGGCGGCGTTCGACGGTAAACCGCTGCGTCCCTACAACGTCGGCCCCAACGGCCTGCTGCTCGATTTTCAGGCGCTGCGCTTCACCGTGCAGCCGGGTGAGGCGCGCGCGCCCAATCTGTTTCTCGACTCCCCGGTCAGCGGTTTCACCCTGGACAACCAGTTGCGCCTGCTGGAAGGGGCGTGCGCCGACAACTGGCGCGACCGTATTCAACTCAGCCTGACGCAGACGCAGAACGGCCAGCGCCTGACCGCCACGGGCGACTACGCGCGCCAGTGCGGCGAGCGCAGCCTGAGCCTGTCGCCGCTGCCGGCGGATAAACATGCGGCCAGCCTCATCGTCAGCGTGTGGCAGGAATTGGGCGGGCGGCTGGGCGGGCGGGTACGTCCGGGCGATACCCCGGCGGCGGCAGAAGTCGTTCTGCAATATGAGTCCCTGCCGCTCAGCCAGGCGGTGCAAGGCGTGAATAAATTCAGCAACAACGTCATGGCGCGCCAGGTATTCCTCAGCCTGGATGCCGGTGCGGCCCCGGCGACCACGGCGGGTGCCGGGCGGCGGATTCAGGCTTGGCTGGCCAGTCTGGGACTGGATTGCCCGGAGTTGGTGCTGGATAACGGCTCTGGCCTTTCGCGCCGCGAGCGGATCAGCGCGGCCAGCCTGAATGCCTTGCTGCACGCCGCCTGGCTGCGCCCGGCCATGCCGGAATTCCTGGCCAGCCTGCCCCTGGCGGGCATCGACGGCACCATGAAGAAGCGCCTGAAAGACAGCGCGGCGAGCGGGCGGGCGCGGATCAAGACGGGCTATCTGAACGGCGTGCGCGCCGCCGCCGGCTATGTGTTCGATGCGCAAGGCGGACGTCATGCGGTGAGCGTCATTATCAACGACGCCCGCGCGGCGGAGGGCGCGCCCGCCATCGATGCCCTGCTCGACTGGGTGGCGGAAGGCGGGCACTGATGCCGGGGTCTGGATCGCCCTTCGCTTTTTTCGCTGCGGCCGGGCTGAATCGCCAGTACGTGTTTGCGCTTGCCGGTCTGGCACCGGAAATCAAGGCGCAAGTCGGTGCGCGGGCAGGAGAAACCCAGCTCATTCTGCTGGCGCACGCCGGGCGCTTGCTCTGGGAAAAAATACGGACGGCGGCCGTGCCGGGGGATGACCCCATCGACACCTACACCACGGCCTGCGTGCGCGATTTTTTCGCAACGCAGGCGCCCGGCGTGGCCTACCGCATCCTTTACCCCGGCGCTGCACCCGTGGGTTTGCAGGCGCTCGGGCAGTTGGCAGGCTGGCATCACGCCGCGCCCTTCATGGTGGGCGTGGACCCCGTTTGGGGAAGCTGGTTCGCTTACCGCGCCCTGATCGTTGCCGCCAGCGATTTCCCTCTGAGTGCGCCGTTGACGCACACGCACCCCTGCACAAGTTGCCGCGATCCCGTGTGCCTGCGCGCCTGCCCGGGCGATGCGCTGCGCGGGAGGTTCGATCTCGCAGCTTGCGCCGATTACCGTTTGCAGTCCGCTTCCGCCTGCGCCGCCAACTGCCTCGCCCGCCGCGCCTGTCCGCTGGGCGGCGAGCATGCCTATAGCGTGCAGCAGATGCGGCACAGTTACAGCCGTTCCTTGCAGGCATTGCAAGCCTGGCGGGAAAGCGCGGACAAGAAAGGGGGCTGACCTGCAGCAAGGGCGCAGCGCCCGCGCCGGCAAGCTCTGCTAAGATCGGCCCTATTGCTGAAAACCCGCTGCGGGCAGCCGACTGGCCCGTTTTGCATTGCTCGAGGAAACCTGTCCGTGACTATCATCAATTCTGTGCGCGATCTGCGCGTTCTGCTCGTCGAACCCTCCTCGACCCAGGCGCATCTGGTGCGAAGGATGCTGGAGAACCTCGGCGTGTCCGGGATCGATGCCGTGGCGAGCGGCGCCGACGCGCTGGCAGCGCTGGCGCAGGACGTTCCGGGACGGATATTGATCAGCAGCCTCTATCTGCCGGACATGGCGGGAACCGATCTGGTGGAAAAACTGCGGCTCGAGGCGCGCCATGCCGCCTTGCCGTTCATCCTCATTTCCAGCGAAACCCGGCCGCAGCGCCTGGAAGGCGTGCGCCAGTCCGGGGCGTGCATGATCCTGCGCAAACCTTTCACGGAAGAAGAGCTGACCCGCGCCCTCAATGCCGCCGTCGATTATTTCAATCCGCCGGCCGAGCTCGAGGTCGAGGAAATCGAGGCGCTGCGCGTGCTGGTGGTCGATGACAGCTTCGCCTCGCGCCAGCATCTGCAGCGTCTGCTGCAAAGCCTGGGCATCGAGCAGATCATGCTGTGCAACAACGGCAAGGAAGCCGTGGCGGTGCTGGCCGACAACATGGTCGATCTGGTCATCACCGATTACAACATGCCGGAGATGGACGGCGCGGCGCTCATCGCCTACATCCGCCAGCAAAGCTGGCAGAGCGAAGTGCCGGTCCTGCTGGTGACCAGCGAGCAGAACAAGGGGCGCCTCGCGGCAGTCGAGCGGGCCGGTGTCTCGGCGATTTGCGACAAGCCGTTCGATGCCGCAAGCATTCGACGCCTGATTAGCGACGCCTTGCGCTGAAAAACCGCTGCCCCGCCTGCCGGATGACGATGCCCGCGCAGAGGAAGAGCAGCAGCGGGTCGAGCAGCACGTCCCACAGGTTGGCAAACATTCCGCTCAACCAGACGCCCAGATCGACCGCCAAAATCAGGAGCCACAGGCTCTGCCGCCGCCAGCCCAGCACCAGGGCGAGCGCACCCAGCGCAATGAGGAGTTCCTGGGGCTGATAACCGAGGGCGTAAAGCGCCCCTCCGCCCGGCAACCACTGCGCCAGAAAAAACAGCGCCCCGCAGGCGAGAAAACAGGCCGCGCCTGACGCATGCAGGGGGGGGCGAGTTTGGGGCGACAGGCAGAGCAGGGCGAGCAGCAGCAGCGTGATCGAAGGCGGCCCGAACCAGGCGTGCAGCACCGGCGCGATACCGGCCAGCAGGGCAATGGCGGTCGCGATCAGCGCCGCTCGCTGGCGCAGGCGCCCCAGCGGCAAAAGACTCGCCAGCGCCCCGCACAGGAGGCCGTGGGCGAGCAGCCCGTAAGCGGCAAGGAGATTCACGGCGCGGCCCCGCCTTCTGCCAGCCAGGCGGGAGTGAAGCGCAGGTGTTGCAGATTTTGGCCGTCCCGGACGTAGAGCAGATGGATGTACCCGTCGGAGGTCAGATGCAGGGCGGGATCGAACGGCAGGGGCGCGGTATCCGGCGTCGGCGCAGTGCCTGCGATCTGGCGCAGCGCGCGCCAGCTCCGTCCGGCGTCGGTGCTGCTCCAGAGCCAGAGCCGGCTGCCTTCCGGGTCGATGCTGCCGGCGAGCAGCAGGCGGCCATCGGGCAGCGTCAGCAAGGCGTGCGGGCCATGGCTGGGGAGCGCGGCGCTGGCGGCAGGAGCATGCGGTGCCGGCGCTTCCTGCACGGTCAGCACTTGTCCCTGCGCATTCAGACGCAGCCCCAGGGTTTGCGTGCTTATGTCATGGCCCAGGCGCAGCAGGCTGCCGCCATCGGCGAGGGCGCGCGGCGCGCCTGACAGGTGGCGGCTGCCGCCCTGCAGCCAGGGGGAAACGGACAAACGGCGCGGCGCGCTCCAGCTTTGGCCGGCGTCGTGCGAAACCATGGCGTAAATACCCGGGCGCGATGCCAGACCGGGGCCATGGGCCTCGAACCACAGATCGATCCTGCCGGCGTGGGCCAGGACCTGCGGCGGGCCGATTGCGCTCAGATGGGCCAGCGCGTACCCGGCGGCGTCCTCGCGCGTGCTGAGCGCGTAGGCTTCATGCCAGCCCTTGTCGTCCAGGGTGCTGAACCAGATCGCCTGGTCGGCCTGGTAACGGCCATGCCCTTCTCCCAGCCAGACGGCGGCCAGGCGGCCATCCGGCAGTGCGGTCAGACGCGGCGCACGCACGCGCATGCTGGTGCCGGGCAGGGTGTCGATGTGAATGAAGGCGGGCAGGGCCGCGCTTGCCGGCGCGGCTGCCGGGGCCGGATCTGCCGGGAAAAGCACGGGCGGCGGGCTGCCGCGCCCGTGGGCGACGCAGAGGAGCAGCACGCAGAGCGCAGCGGCAAGGTAATGGCGCTGGTTTGAAATGAAGCGGAGAACGCCGTTTGTCCGGCCGGTGTTTTTGTGCATGACTGGATTGTAAAGTTTCTTTTTCTTTTGCCATATCAAGGCGACTCGCTAAAAGGAGGGCATAATCCACGCCCCAGGAGATACATGATGCGCATCCATCGTTTCATCTTGGCCACCTCCGCCATCGTGGCCGCGCTTTTCTTCGGCGGCGCTTACTGGGCGCTCGATCGCGTGTTCGATCACATCGTGCGCGACAACGCGACGCGCGCCTCCGAAGCGGCCACCCACATCACCTTTGCCGCCATGTACCAGTTGATGAGCAAAGGCTGGAGCCGCAGCCAGGCGGACAGCTTCCTGCGCGACGTCGCCAATTCCGGGGCCGACGACAGTATGCAGGTGCAGATCTATCGCGGCACGGCGGTGGAGGATCTGTACGGCATCATCGCCCAGCCGCCGCTGGACGATGCGCTACGGCATGCGATTGCCAGCGGCGAGGCGCAGCGCATCGACAGCGCCGCCGAAGCGCGCCACATCTACCCGCTGCGCGCCGACCGGCGCTGCCTGAAATGCCACGACAATGTGCAGGAAGGCGACGCCCTGGGGGCCATCGAAGTGCGCCAGCAATACGCCGGGCTGCTGGCCGATGCGCGCAAGGAATTGGTGTGGGCGTTTGCCTTGCTGCTGCCCATCGCCGGTTTTTTCGCGGCAGCGGCGGTATGGTGGGTGGGGCGGCGCATCGAGCGCGCCGTGCAGCAATTGCAGGAGGAGTTTGAACAGGTCGATGCGGTGGCCGATCTGAAAGCCTTGGCAGTGAGCGAGCGCGATTTCGGTTTCGTCGAACTCAACCGCATCGACGCCGCCTTGCGCGGCCTCATGCAGAAATTGCGCGGCATCGCGGTAGACAAGGACATTCTCAGTTTTGAAATTGGTCTCCTGGAAAAATTCGTCATCACTGCCGAAGTGGTGCGCGACTGGCGCGATTACGTCAGCCGTCTGCTGATCGACATCAATACCATCCTGCCCGCGCACACGCTGTTTTCGATTTTCAAGATCGACGAGGAAATGTTCGACCTGGAAGTGTTCTGGCATGGCCCGGCGACTTTCGAGACACGCCAGCGGATGGAGGAATACATCCGCCAGTCGCTCACCGAAGCCGATAATTTTTCCGAAGGACGGATGTTCGCCATTCACCACCACATCGCCGATGCGCAGGCGCCGACGGTGGTGCTGAGCGATGACGAGGTGGCGCTGCGGGTCAAGTCGTTTTTCGTCGACAAACCGAAGATCGGCGGTATCGTCGGCATCGGCGTGCAGGCCGGGGTGCTGGAGGACGAAACCCGTTACCTGGTGGTGGAAAGCGTGCTGTCCACGCTGCTCAACGTGGTCGGCTCGGTCAAGGCGATCTACAAATACACCCGCGACCTGGAGTATTACGCCACCCGCGATCCGCTCACCGACCTGTTCAACCAGCGCGTGTTCTGGGAGCTTTCCTCCTACGAGATCGGTCGCGCCCAGCGCCACGCTTACAGTTTCGGCCTGCTGCTGATCGACCTCGACAACTTCAAGCTGGTCAACGACAACTACGGCCACAGCGCCGGCGATGCCTATCTGCAGCAACTGGCACGGCAAATGCAGCAGGCGCTGCGCGAAGGCGACATTCTGGCGCGTTATGGCGGCGACGAATTCGTGGCGGTGCTGCCGGAAGCCACGCTGGAAACGGTGGTGCTGGTGGCGCAGCGGGTGCGCGCGGCAATCGAGCGTCTGGAAGTGAGCGTTGCCGAAGACGTGCGCCTGCGCGGCACGGCCTCGGTCGGTCTGGCGGTGTACCCCGAGCATGCCGACAATGCCAAGGATCTCCTGATGTTTGCCGACAACATGATGTACCGGGCGAAAGCCGCCGGCAAGGATCAGGTCGCCATTCCGACGGCGGAGGACGTGGTCGAGGTTTTCCGCGACCTGTCGCAGAAGAGCCAGATGGTGATGGATGCGATCGAACAGAAGCGCATCGTGCCCTACTTCCAGCCCATCCTCGACGTGGCCGGCAAGCGCATCGCTGCCTACGAGGTGCTGTCGCGTATCGATCTGGCCGGAGAGATGATCCGCGCCGACGAGTTCGTCGAAATCGCCGAAAAAATGGGCGTCATCCACCGCCTCGACATGCTGGTGCTGGAGCGGGCGCTGAAATCCCTGCAAGCGCAGGGCCATGCCGGCGAGATTTTCGTCAACCTGTCGCCGCGCGCGCTGGTGCTGAACGAATTTTCCCGTGAGTTGCGGCGCATCGTGGCCGATAACGGCGTGGCGCCGGAGCGTATCGTGTTCGAAATCACCGAGCGCGATACGGTGAAGAATCTGGCGGTGCTGGAGCGCTTCCTGATTGATCTGAAAGCCGACGGTTTCAAGCTCGCCATCGACGATTTCGGCTCCGGCTTTTCGTCCTTCCACTACCTGCGCCGTTTCCCCATCGACTACCTGAAGATCGAGGGGGATTTCATCGCCAACATGCTGAGCAGCGACAAGGATCGCACTTTCGTCACCAGCATCCGCTCACTCGCGCGCGAGATGGGGATTGCGGTGGTGGCCGAATACGTCGAATCGGCAGAGGTACTGGCCGAACTGGAAAAAATGGACATCCACCGCGCCCAGGGGTACTACATTGGCCGCCCGGGGCCGCAAATCCTGCCGCTGGACTGGCAGGCGCCGGGCGGGTGAGTTTTGGTGGATGCAGCGCTTGCGCGCTGCCGATGCCGGGCGTCAGCAGCCCTTGTAGCAAGGCTTGCGCTTCTGCATGAAGGCGTCGATGCCTTCGCCCGCGTCTTCGCTCATCATGTTGCAGGCCATGACCTCGCCGGCGTAGGCATAGGCTTCCGCCAGCCCCATTTCCAGTTGCTGGTAGAACATGCCCTTGCCCATGCGGATGGCGACGGCGCTTTTCGCCAGAATGCTGCCCGCCAGCGCCTCGATTTCCGCATCCAGCGCATCCGCCGGCACGACGCGGTTGACCAGGCCCTTGGCGCGGGCTTCCATGGCGTCGATGAAATCGCCGGTGAGCAGCATCTCCAGCGCCGCCTTGCGCCCCAGATTGCGCGCCAGACCGACGGCGGGCGTGGAGCAGAACAGGCCGACGTTGATGCCGGAGACGGCAAATTTCGCCACATCGGCCGCCACCGCCAGGTCGCACATCGACACCAGTTGGCAACCCGCCGCCGTGGCAATGCCATGCACCCGCGCAATCACCGGCTGCGGCATGCGGGTGATGGTGAGCATGACCTCGGCGCATTGCTTGAACAGCGCCTGCATGTACGCCTTGCTGTGATTGGCGCGCATCTCTTTCAGATCGTGCCCGGCGCAGAAGGCTTTGCCCGCTCCGGCGATCACCACCACGCGCACCTTTTCATCGGCGGCAATGGCATCGAGCGTCGTTTGCAGCGCCGCCAGCAATTCTTCCGAAAGCGAGTTGAACTGCCCGGGACGGTTGAGCGTAAGGGTGGTCAGGCCGTCGGCGCGGTCGTCGCGCAGCAGGATGGTTTCAGCGTTCTCCATGGTGTCTCCTCGTTTTGTCGTAGGGAATCGGCCGCCGAATGTACCCGAGATCGGCGCTGCTTGCCAGTGAGTATGGAGCCGCCGCGCGCAACCTCAAGCGTCCTGCGCTTTCATGCAAAAGAAACTAATCGCTCTGGCCATCGCCGCTGCCGCTTCCGGCGCTGCCTTCGCGCAAACCAATGTCACCATTTACGGTATTGCTGACATGGGCTTCACCGTCCGTGACAACGACGCTTTCAGCAAGAATCGCTACGGCTTCGATAGCGGCGTGTTGTCCACTTCGCGCATCGGTTTCAAGGGCGTGGAAGATCTGGGCAACGGCCTGAAGGCCATCTTCACGCTGGAATACGGCCTGAACATGGATCAAGACCAAACCATCGGCGGCGGTACTGGCGGCCTGGGTGCTCGCCAACAATTCGTCGGCCTGAGCGGTAATTTCGGTACCATCGTCGCTGGTCGTCTGCAAACCACCGGTCTGGATTTCACCGTTGCTGGTTCGGCTCTGGGCGGTTCCTCTATGCTGGGCGCAACCAACCAAGTTGAGAAGGGTCTTCTGCTGAACTCCGGTTCCCGTGCGAACAACGCCATTGCTTACATCTCGCCGTCTTTCGGTGGCCTGACCGTTGCGCTGAATCACTCCCGCGCTCCGCTTACCACGGAAGGCTTCCAGAAAGACGCAAATGCAACCTTGGTGTCGGCTGACTACACCAACGGCCCTCTGAGCCTGGGTGCGGTTTATGGTGTTTACACCGCCAAGGATGGCCGTGAAGTTAGTGAAAGCTACCTCGTCCTCAACAATGCTGTGCCGCCTGTTGTTACTGATATCGGTCTTGACTACCTCAAGAAGAGCAAGGAATGGGGCGTCCGTGCCGGCTATGACTTCGGCGTTGCCAAGGTTCAAGCCGCTTATCAACAAGGCAAGGAAAACGGTGTTGACGCTCTGACCAACGTTGCGACTAATGTAACGACGACTGACAACTGGAGCGAGAAGTACAAGAAGGCTGTGATTTCCGCTACCGTTCCGGTTACCGCCAAGATCGCTGTGATCGGCGAATACGCTCAATCCAAGTGGAAGGGTGAAGGCCGCGACAAGGCTTGGACCTTGGCCGCCACCTACTCGCTGTCCAAGCGCACCACCGCCTACGCTGGTTACGTCGGCATCAACCCCGATGGCAAGAAGAACGACGAAAGCCGCTACGGCGTCGGCCTGCGCCACGCTTTCTAATCTAGCCCCGCTAGCTTAGAACCCAAAAGCAGCCGCCTCCGGGCGGCTGTTTTGCGTTAACGCTTATGTGCACCTAACCCAGGCGCAATTCATTGCGCCCGATTCGCCCCCTCTCCGGTATCCGTGGAGCCGGTGACTCAGCATGTCGCGCAGGCGGGGCAGGCTTGACACCCAACCGTTTCTGACGACCTCGGCTGCCGCCAGTTTTTCGTCCGGGTGCGCGGCAAAATAGTGTTCGCTCGCCTGCATCAGGTACTGCGATTCGCTGGGGAAACGCGACTGCACGACCATTGCGGCCAGGCGAAAAACGTTGGCCTCGCGCTGATCCCGGGCGGACTGCGCAAGCGTCCTGGCGACGGCGGCGCAGCGGGCGAGCAGCGCGGATTCGGATTCTCTGGCAGTCATTGCATTCCCTCTCCGTTGTGCACGGGACATGACGGTTTTCGTTGCTGCAACCCTACCGCAGCAGGCAGGGGGTGGCAACAGCGTTTTGCGCTTTGCATTCTGCGCCCCTCTCTGTCTAACTAACTGATAAATAACTATTTATCCTGGTAATTGATTTTGGATTATTTCAGGATAAACCTAATCCAATCAGTCCATTAGATATGGCCAGAAGGAGAATCATACCTCCTGTTTTTCGGTCAGGCGCCTTGCTGCGCCGCGTGCTTGACGCGCAAAATTTCCACGGAACGGCTCGTCCATAACGCGATAGCGCCGGAACCACCGAAAACTCCACTTTGGCCTGTACGGCAATTTGCCGTATTATCTGCGCAAGGAGAACAAAACCATGCCCGCTGCCATCGCTACCGCCCGTCTCGAAGCACGCATCAGCACCGATCTGCATGCAACGCTCAAGCGTGCCGCCGAGCTTCAAGGCCGTACCATGACCGATTTCGTCGTGTCTGCTGTTCAGGACGCCGCGCAGCGCGCTATCGAGCAGGCTGAAATCGTCCGCCTGTCACTGGCCGATCAGGAGGTTTTTGCACAGGCGCTGCTATCACCGCCGCAACCGGCACCAGCTCTGCAACGCGCCTTTGCTCGGCGCAGCAAGCTGCTGCGCACGGAATGAGCGGCGCACCGTTTTGCCTTGCGCCGCTCGCTACCGCACATGACCGTGCTGCCTTCCACAGTGACTCGGAGCCGCTGAATCGCTACCTGCGTGAGCAAGCCACCCAGGACATTCGCCGCCGCGTGGCGGCCTGTTTCGTGGCCTTGGCGGACGGGCAGCGCATTGCGGGTTACTACACCCTGGCGTCGGCAAGCCTGCTGCTGTCCGATTTACCGGCCAGCACCGGCAAGAAGCTGCCGCGCTATCCGACCGTGCCCGCCGTTCGCATGGGCCGTCTGGCCGTCGATCAGGCATTCAAGGGGCAAGGTCTTGGCGGCGCGCTGCTGGCCGATGCGCTTGACCGTGCTGCCCGTTCGGAGATTGCCGCTTTCGCCCTGATGGTGGACGCCAAGGATGATGCGGCAGCGGCTTTCTACCGGCACCACGGCTTCATTACCCTGCCAGACTCACCGCTTGCCCTGTTCTTGCCGCTGGCAAGCGTCCAGCATTCTTGAAATCACAGCCGTTCGGCTTGCGCTTGCCGCAGGGGTTTGCCCCCGAGCGGCAAGCTATGCTCTCCGCCTTTTTGCAAAGGAAAAACGGCCATGCCCGCCTCCCGCCCTGCTTCGCTTCCCTCTCTCCAGCCTGCGGCGCTGCCTGAAGCACTGCCCGAGGCGCCGCCTGCGATGGCGGCCAGCGAGGAAGCCTACGCGGCGCTGTTCCGGCGCTGGGAAAAAACCGGCCAGCGCCGGGCGGTGACGCTGGAGGCGTACTGGCGGGTGCTGGCGCGTTTTGGCCGGTTTCTGGGCTGGAAAGCCTTGCCGGAAATCCGGCGGCGGGATGTGCTGGCTTTCCGCGATGGCCTGCTGGACAAGGGTTTGAGCCTGAATACGGTAAGCAACCAGTTGGGCATCCTGCGCGGCTTTTTCCGCGTTGCCGTCGATTACGAGTGGCTTTCGCTCAATCCGGCGGAGCACCTGAACCTGCCCCGGCAGAAACGGCGCAAGGCGCGGCTGGCGTTTGCGCCGGAGGATTTGAACCGCCTGTTCCGTTCGCCGATCTACAGTGCCGGTTTGCGCCCGCTGGGTGCTGGCCGGGAAGCCGCTTTCTGGCTGCCGCTGCTGGCCCTGTTCACCGGCGCGCGGATCGAGGAACTGGCTCAGTTGACGGTGGCCGACATCCGCCATGCGCCGGGGCTGGGCCACTATCTGGATATCCACGACGGCGGCCATCGGCAATTGAAAAACGCCGCCTCGCAGCGGCGCATTCCGCTGCATGGCGAACTGCTGGCCTGCGGTTTTCTCGACTACGTGGCGCGCTCGCCTGCCGAGGCATATGCCGGTGCGCCGGTTTTTCTTTTTCCCGACCTGAAACTCAATATCCGTGGCCGGCGGGGCGGTTATTTTTCCAATTATTTTTCCGGCTACCTGCGCCGGGTGGTGGGCATCAAGGATCGGCGCAAGGTGTTCCACTCCTTCCGCCACACCTTCAAGGACGCCTGCCGCACCGCCGGTATCGACGAGGAGGTGCATGACGCGCTGACCGGCCACGTCCGCCCCGGCGCCAGCCGCCAGTACGGCAACGAACTGTATCCCCTGCCGCCGCTGTTCGCGGCGATCCGGCGTGTCGCCATCCCGGCGCTCGATCTGACGCATCTGCGCGCCGCCGCGCCGCTTGTCGCTGCGTCCATTCCCGCCGCCGCGCCGCTGCCGGAGCCGGTGAGCGGCGATACCATCAGCAGCTATTACGGCGTCGATGTCCGCCTGCACCTGCACAGCGAGCAACCTGCCCTGATCGCCCGCTGCGCCGCTGCCACCCCCGGCAAGATCAGCGAGGCCACCATCCACATTTCCGACAACCGCATCACCTGCGGCGTCCTGCCCGGCGGCAAACAACTGCTGGTGCAGGCCTGGGTGGAAATCCACCGCCAATCCCTGCTGCGTAACTGGGACAGTGCCCGTCGCACCGGCAGGGCGTTTCCGATTGCGCCGCTGCATTGAGCGCAATGGCTTGCCGGCGATTGTCGATTGTTCATTGACGCATCCACGACCTGTTATCGGGAGCGTTGTCGACCGAGCCAGATTGCACCCGATCCCCGAGGCGACACGCCCGGGACCATCTGCCAATAATCGAAAGCCAACCAACCGTGTTTAATGGGCATTGCCATCTCAAACATACGGGGGGCGCGATGAATTGAGCCCGGGATTGGCGCATCGGTCAGCGTTAACGTAAAACAGCCGCCCGAAGGCGGCTGTTTCTGGTTCTAAGCTAGCGGGGCTAGATTAGAAGGCGTGACGCAGGCCGATGCCGTAGTAGTTGGTGTCAAGACGAGCAGCGGTGTACGGAGCAACACCACCCACAGCAACAGCCGTCGGGTTATAGGCGTTGTTGTTGAACTTCTGATGAGCGAAGGCAGCGTAAGCGGTGGTGCGCTTGGACAGCGAGTAGGTACCAGCCAGGGTGAAAGCCTTGTCCTTGTTGTCGCTGGCAGGAGCGGCCTGTTCAACCTTGGCTTGAGCGTATTCACCGATGATGGCGATCTTCGCGGTAACCGGCACGGTTGCCGAAACGACCCAGCGCTTGTTCTTCAGGTTGCCCAAGCTGGCACCAAGGCCATTAACACCTTGTTCAACCTTGGCTTGCTGGTAAGCAGCTTGCAGCTTGGCAACGCCGAAGTCGTAACCGGCGCGGACGCCCCATTCGGTGGCATCGCTGTTTTTGGCATTGGCCATGCCCCAAGGAGTGGCCGGTGCTACTGCGGCAGCATTTTTCTCGGCGTTAAGCTTGCCATAAACCAAGCCAGCGGTCAGCGGGCCGCCGTCGTAATTGACAGCCAGCAGGGTAGCGCTGCTGTCTTTCAGATCGTCGGCAGCGGCAGATTCAGTCACGCGAGCGTGGTTCAGGGCCAAGGTCACGCCACCGAAGGAGGGCGAGATGTAGGCAACGGCGTTGTTGGCGCGGCTGGCGCTGTTCAGCAGCGGGAAGTTGGCATTGCCGCCGACCAGGTTAACGGAGCCGATGGCAGAGGCGCCACCCAGAGCCGAACCGGCCACGGTGTAATCCAGGCCAGCGGTTTGCAGACGACCGGCAACGACGGTACCGAAGCCGCCGGTCAGGCCGACGAATTGTTGGCGAGCGTTGGCAACGTTACCACCAGATGCGCCGATAGCAGTATTTTGATCCAGCAGCAGGCCGTATTCCAGGGTGAAGATCGCCTTCAGGCCGTTGCCCAGATCTTCAGCGCCCTTGAAGCCGATACGCGAGGTGGACAGCACGCCGGAGTTGATGTTGTTCTGGTACTTGAAGTGGTCGCGGTCGACACCGACGTAACCGACGTCAGCGATACCGTAGATGGTGACATTGGTTTGCGCGAAGGCAGCACCGGAAGCGGCAGCGGCGATGGCCAGAGCGATTAGTTTCTTTTGCATCAGAAAATCTCCTAGATGGTTAGTTTTTGGTTCGTAGCGAAAAAAAGTTTTCGTTACGAACCAAGCCTTACCTCTCAAAACGAGAAGTTGAGGCGCATTGTGCAAGCCGCCGTGGGGGGCGGGCAAGGTTTGAATGCGCTTGCCATGAGCTTTTGTTAAGTTTTGTTGCGCATCCGCAACAGCAGGGGGCAGGGAGAGGGTGGCTTACTTGGCTACTTTCATGGCGCTGTATGGCGGTGGCTGCAGTGACTGAACGCCATTCGAGACTTCAAAGCCCCGAAGCGTTAACATCCGGGTTTGTGATTTTTGCCGGAGTGGGCCATGTCTTTGCCGTTGCCTAAGGAAACTGCAGAAGCCGCGTTCAGCGCTGCCGATTCCCTGGCCTGGGAGGCGGGGCGGGTGGAACGGCATGAGTATCTGGCTGGGGAAGTGTTTGCGATGACGGGCGCGTCGGATGCGCACGCGACCATTACGGGCAATATTTTTTCGGCCTTGCGCAGCCATTTGCGCGGCGGCCCGTGTCAGGCGTTTTTTGCGGGCATGAAACTCAACGTCGCTGCCGACGATGCCTTTTTCTATCCCGACGTGTTCGTGACCTGCGCCGAGAGCGACAGGGCGTTCCAGCATTTCAAGCGGGCGCCGGTTCTGGTGGTGGAGGTTTTGTCGCCGGGCACGGCGGCTTTCGACCGGGGCGGCAAGTTTGCGGCGTACCGGCAGGTGCCGGGCTTGCAGGAATATCTGCTGGTCGATGGCGAGAGCCTGAGCATGGATCTCTTTCGCCGGGGCGAGGCGGGGCAGTGGGTTTTGCATCCGTGCGATGCGGCGGGCGGGGTGTATCTGGAGAGCGTGGATTTAGTGCTGCCGCAGGCGCTGGTGTATGAGGATGTGGAAGCGATGTGGGCCAGCCATGCGGCTTGAGGGCGGCGGTGACTGGCGTTGGGTGGCATTCTGGAATGCGGCATGCGGTTAGCGTTTTGTTTGTATAAATATTTCCCCTTCGGCGGTTTGCAGCGCGATTTTTTGCGCATTGCATTGGCTTGCCAGGCGGCGGGGGCGGCAGTGCGGGTGTATGCGCTGTCCTGGCAGGGCGAGGTGCCGGCGGGGTTCGAGCTGGTGATCGTGCCGGTGCGGGCGTGGAGCAATGCGCGCCGTTATGCGAAGTTCAGCGCCTGGGTGGCGCGCGATCTGGCGGCGCGGCCGGTGGATCGGGTCGTGGGTTTCAACAAGATGCCGGGGCTGGATGTGTATTTCGCGGCGGATGCCTGTTATGAAGAAAAGGCGCGCAGCCTGCGTCATCCGCTGTACCGGCTTTCCGGGCGCTACCGGCATTTCGCGGCCTATGAGCGGGCGGTGTTCGCGCCGGCAAGCTCGACGCAGATCCTGCTGATCGCGCCGGCGCAGCAGGCGGTGTTTCAGCAGTACTACGCGACACCGGCGGCGCGCTTTCATGTGTTGCCGCCGGGGATTGCGCGTGACCGGCGCGCGCCGGCCAATGCAGCGGAAATCCGCGCCGAATTTCGCCGCGAGTTCGGGCTGGCGGACGATAATTTTCTGCTCCTGCAGGTGGGTTCGGGCTTCAAGACCAAGGGGCTGGATCGCTCCTTGCTGGCGCTGGCGCACCTGCCTGCGGCCCTGCTCGAGCGCACCCGTCTGATGGCCATCGGCCAGGATGAGCCGAGCGCCTTTCGCCGCATGGCGGCGGGGCTGGGGTTGGCGGAACGGGTGGATATTCTGGCCGGGCGCAGCGATATTCCGCGCTTCCTGCTCGGGGCCGATCTGCTGATCCACCCGGCGTACAACGAAAATACCGGCACCGTGTTGCTGGAAGCGCTGGTGGCGGGGCTGCCGGTGCTGTGCACCGCCGTGTGCGGCTACGCGCCTTACGTTGACGCTGCCCAAGGTGGGCAGGTATTGCCGGAGCTTTTTGCGCAGGACGCGCTGGATGCGGCGCTGGCGGCGATCATGGCGAATGCGCCGCTGCGCCGGAGCTGGCAGCAGAACGCGCTGGCCTGGGCGGAGGCGGCGGATATCTACAGCAATGCGGAACGGGCGGCGGCGGTCATCATGGGCGCTGCGGCAGGGGAGCGGGCGGCGTGACAGGGGGACGGGAAATTTTGCATCTGAACCCGCCTTTCAGCGCCTTGTGGGCCGGGCAGGATGCCTTCGCGGCGGTGGATGCCTTGCAGGGCGAGGTGTTCCGCGAGCGCGACGGACGGCGTACCTTCCGTTGCGAGATCGAGGGACGCGGGTTCTTCGTGAAGATTCACCACGGCATCGGTTGGGGGGAAATCGTCAAGAATCTGCTGGTGGGGCGCGCGCCTATCGTCGGGGCGGCGAATGAGTGGCGGGCGATTGCCCGGCTGACGGAGATCGGCGTGGATACGATGCGGGCGGTGGCTTTCGGCCAGCGCGGGCTGAATCCGGCGCGGCAGCATTCCTTTTTGATTACCGAAGAACTCGCGCCCACCGTCAGTCTGGAGGATTTCTGCCGCGATTGGCGGGAGAAAACAGCAACGTCAGCGCCCGCGCCGGCGCTGAAGTACGCGCTGATCCGGCGGGTGGCGGAAATGGCCGGACGCATGCACCGGGCGGGGGTGAATCACCGCGATTTCTACCTGTGCCATTTTCTGCTGCATCTGGAACCGCCACCGACACCGGAAAATCTGAAACTGTCGCTGATCGACCTGCACCGGGCGCAGAGCCACAAGGCGGTGCCGCGCCGCTGGCGGGACAAGGATCTGGCGGGGCTGTATTTTTCGGCGCTGGATATTGGCCTGACGCGGCGCGATTTCCTGCGCTTTCTGCGCATTTATTTCGCGCGCCCCGTGCGCGAGATTCTGCGCACCGAAGCGCCGTTGTTGCGGCATCTGGAAAACGAGAGCCGGCGCTTGCTGGCGAAGTACACGCGCAAGAACGCGGAATTTGGAGATGACTGGTGATCGAGTGGCACATTCACCCCGACTATGCAGACGGTCCGGCGGGGCAGGCGTTTCGTGCTGCGTTCGGCAGCCCGGCGGCGGTGTTTGCGCTGGCGGGCGAGAAAATCACGGACGATCAGGAATCCGAGGTGTACCGCGTGACGGTGGCGGGCAAACGTTATTACGTGAAGCGTTATTACATTGGCCGGCGGGCGTTTTCGCGGCGCTGGTTTGGCCTGCGCGACTGGCTGGGGCCGCGCCGCGCGGTGCAGGAATGGACCAATCTGCGGCGCTTTGCCGCCTGGGGGATTCCGACGGCGATCTTGGCGGTTTACGGTCAGGAGCGCCGCTACGGCCGTTTCGTGCGGGCGGCGGTGGTGACCGAGGAATTACGCAATACGGCCGATCTGGCGCAACTGGCGCACGAGCGCGATCCACGTCTGCAGGATGCGCGCTGGCTGGGCCAGGTGCTGCCGCAGATCGCCGAGGCAACCCGGCGCATGCACGCGCATCGCTTCTGCCACAACGATCTGAAGTGGCGCAACATCCTGGTGGACGACGGCGCGGTGGACGGCACCGGGGTGGGTAGCGGCGGGGGGCCGACGGCGTATTTCATCGACTGTCCGACTGGCATGTTCTGGTGGCCGCCTTTTCTCGAATACCGCATCGTCAAGGATCTGGCCTGCCTGGACAAGGTGGCGAAATACACCTTGCCGCGCCGCTGGCGGCTGCGGTTTTATCTCGATTACGTGGGGCGCCGGCGCTTGAACGCGGCGGATAAAAAGCGGCTGCAAAAAGTGCTGGCGTTTTTCGATGGGCGGGAGTGAGCACTTGCGGCTGAGGTACGGTTTGTGCCGCAGAAGGCCGGCCATGGCGTTTGGCCGCTGCGTGGGCACTGCGCCTGCAGCGGGGTTTGCGGTGATTCCAGGGGGCAAGCGCTAGCGCCATGAACGATGCCGTCAAGCTGATTGCCGATTTGCGCGCCGCCGGGCGGGCACCGTGTTTGCCGCTGCAGGTGACGATGCAGGAGGGCGGCCCGCTGGTACTGGAAAACCTGCTGCGGCTGGTGCCGGGCAAGCGGCTGGTGGCGGCGGGGCGCTGGCAGGGGCAGCCGGCGCTGGTGAAATTGTTCATTGCCGGGGCGCATCGGCGGCACGGCGAGCGGGAGCGGGCGGGCGTGCTGGCCTTGCAGGCCGCCGGCGTGCGCACGCCGGAATTGCTCGCCGCCGGCCCGGTGGAAGGTGGCGCGTATGCGGTGGTGAGCGCGTTCTTGCCGGCTGCGGAAAATCTTGCGGCGATTTGGGAGAGTGGGGCGGAACGCGGAACGGAAATGCTGACTGCGGCCATGCCCTTGCTGGCCCGCATGCACGCGGCGGGTCTGGCGCAGGCGGACTTGCACCTGGGCAATTTCCTGCTGGCGCAGGGCGCGCTTTACGCAATCGATGGGGACGCGGTAGAGGTAAAAAACGCGGGAGCCGCGTTGAACGAGGCGGCAGTCATCGCCAATCTGGCGATTTTGTTTGCTGGACTGACGCCGGCTTTCGATGCCCAGCGCGCCAGGTTTCTTGCCGCCTATGAGGCGGAGCCGGGGGCGCTGGCGGTCGACCGGGCACGCTTGCAGGCGGCGGTGTTGACGACGCGGGCGCGGCGTTTGCGGAAGTTTCTGGAAAAAACCGGGCGCGACTGCACGCAATTTGCCGTGGCGCGCAACTGGCACCGCGCCTGGGCGGTGCTGCGCAGCCGATGGGATGAATTTGCCGGTTTTCTGGCCGCGCCGGACCGTTTCGTCGACGGCGCGCATACCTTCAAGACTGGCGGCACCTGCACCGTCGTGGCGAGCGAAATCGCCGGCAAAACCTGTCTCGTCAAACGCTACAACATCAAGCACTGGCGGCATGCGCTTTCCCGCGCCTGGCGGGAAAGTCGCGCCTGGCATTCCTGGCGGGCGGCGCATCTGCTCCTGTTTTACGGCATCACCACGCCGCAGCCGCTGGCGGTGCTGGAAGAACGGCGCGGCCCTTTGCGCGGGCGGGCGTTTCTGGTAACCGAAATCTGCGCCGGGAAGAATCTGCTGGAAACCCTGGACGCCGGCCGCATTCCACCCGAAAACCTGGGGCGCGAACTCGTTCGCACCTTTGCCGCTTTGCACGCGCTACGCATCAGCCACGGCGATTTCAAGGCGACCAATCTGTTCTGGCACGACGGAAAAGTTCATCTCATCGACCTCGATGCCCTGAAACAACACCGCTGCCCCTGGCGCTTCAAACGCGCCTGGCAACGCGACCGCGCCCGCTTTCTGCGTAACTGGCCGGCCGATTCCCCTCTCGTGCGCTGGCTGGATCAGCACTTGCCGGGGTGAGGGAGGGGTGAATGCGGGACCGGGGTTTATTTTTCCCGGGGCGTCACCAGACGGGAGGCCAGCAGGCCGAGTTCGTAGAGCAGGCACATGGGGATGGCCAGCGCGAGCTGGGAAATGACGTCCGGCGGGGTGACGACGGCGGCGACGACAAAGGCGCCGACGATGAAGTAGGAGCGCCATTCCTTCTGCTTTTCGACGCTGAGGACGCCGAGCTTGGCGAGCACGACCTGGGCCACCGGCACCTCGAAGGAGAGGCCGAAGGCGAGGAACATGGTCATGACGAAGGAGAGGTAAGCTTCGATGTCCGGGGCCGGGGTGATGCTTTTGGGCGAGAAGCTGGCGATGAATTTGAACACTTGGCCGAACACGAAGAAATAGCAGAAGCTCATGCCCAGCAGGAAGAGGACGGTGCTGGAGACGATGAGGGGGACGCCCAGGCGGCGTTCGTGGGCATAGAGGCCGGGGGCGATGAAGGCCCAGGCCTGGTACAGCACGTAGGGCAGGGCCAGGACGAAGGCGACCATGCCCATGACCTTGAGCGGCACCATGAAGGGCGTGATGACGCCGATGGCCACCATCTTGGTGCCTTCGGGCAGCGCGGCAGTGAGCGGCGCGGCGAGGAAATCGTAAATCGCAGCCGGGCCGGGGTAGAGCGCGAGCAGGCCGAAGAGCACGCCGATGGCGATCAGGCTGCGCAAAAGGCGGTCGCGCAATTCGACCAGGTGGGAGACGAAACTCTCGCCGGCGTGTTCTTCTTCGTTCATGCAGCGGGGGTGTCCTTGCCGGGGCTGGCGAGGGCAGCGGTGTTTTCGGAAGCGCTTGCCGTGGCGCCGGGTTCTTCGCCCAGGCTGCGCAGGCTGGCGGTGGCTTCCTGCAGCGGCGTTTCGATGCTTTCCTGCAGGCTGCCGATTTCCTGGCGCATGGAGGTTTCCAGAGAACGCGCCGATTCGTTGACCTGGGCCTGCAGTTTGCGCAATTCGTCCAGTTGCATTTCGCGGTTGATGTCGGCTTTCACGTCGTTCACATAACGCTGCGCCCGCCCGAGCAGATGCCCGACGGTGCGCGCCACTTTCGGCAGGCGCTCGGGGCCGATGACGACCAGCGCCACGATGCCGATGACGACCAGTTCGGAGAAGCCGATATCAAACATGGGTAACCAGGAATGGAGGAACCAGGGAGCAGGCGCTTATTGCGAGGTGGTCTTTTCCTTGACCTCGACGTCGATGGTCTGGCCAGACACCTGTTGCGGGTTCTGCGTGGGGGTGGAGGAAGCATCGGCCCCGGCTTCCTTCATGCCTTCCTTGAAACCCTTGACCGCGCCGCCCAAATCCTGCCCGATGTTGCGCAGTTTCTTGGTACCGAAAACGAGCATGACGATGACCAGAACGATCAGCCAGTGCCAGATGGAAAACGAACCCATGTGCGACTCCTAGTGTTTTTTGACCATGGGGCCGACCGGCTGCGGCCCGCCCAGAATGTGCATGTGCAGGTGCTGTACTTCCTGCTGCCCGATTTCGCCGGTATTGATGATGACGCGGAAACCGTCGGGGCTGCCTTGCGTGGTGGCGATTTCATTGGCGCGCAGGAGCAGTTGTCCGAGCAGCGGCGCATCTTCGGCAGCCGCCGTCGCCAGCGAGGTGATGTGTTTCTTCGGCACCACCAGGATATGCACCGGGCGCTGCGGATCGATGTCCTTGAACGCCAGCAGATGCTCATCCTCGTAAACGCGCGTTGCCGGAATCTCGCCGGCAACGATCTTGCAGAAGATGCAGGCGCTCACTTCTTGGCGCTCCGGGCGGCTTTTTCATCCACTCCGGAAATGCCTTCGCGGCGGCGCATTTCCTGCGACACGTCTTCGATGCTCATGCCGAAGAACACCAGCAGCACCAGGATGTGATAGATCACGTCGGTGGATTCGCGCACGATGTTCAGGCGCTTGCCGTCCTTGGCGGCCATGATGAGTTCGGCGCATTCCTCGCCGATTTTCTTCAGGATGGAATCCGGGCCTTCGGCGAACAGGCTGGCCGTGTAGGATTTCTCCGGGTCGGCGTTGCGGCGTGTGGCGAGGGTTTCGGACAGGCGGTGCAGGATGTCGTGTGTGCTCATGCGTAAATTTCCTTCGGATCTTTGATGACCGGATCGACGGGAACCCAGCGCTCCCCTTGCAGTTCATTGAAAAAGCAGCTTGCGCGGCCGGTGTGGCAGGCAATGCCGCCGACCTGCTCGATGCTCAATAGCAGCACATCGCCGTCGCAATCGGTGCGGATCGAGCGGATTTTCTGGAAATGCCCGGATTCCTCGCCCTTGCGCCACAAACGCTGCCGCGAACGCGACCAGTATACCGCGTTGCCGCAGGCAAGCGTTTCCTGCAGGGACTGGCGATTCATGTACGCGAACATCACCACGCGCCCCTGCTCGTCCTGGGCGATGGCCGGAATCATGCCGTCGGCGTCCCATTTGAGCGCCGCCAGCCAGTCCTGGTCGTGTTGCAGATCGGCCATTACAGACGCACTTCGATACCGCGCGCGGCCATGTATTCCTTGGCCTGGCGCACCGTGTATTCGCCAAAATGGAAGATGGAGGCGGCCAGCACCGCATCGGCCCCGCCTTCGGTCACGCCGTCGGCCAGATGTTGCAGATTGCCGACACCGCCGGAAGCGATCACCGGCACGTCGACCGCATCGGCCACGGCGCGGGTGAGCGGCAGATCGAAGCCGTTCTTGGTGCCGTCGCGGTCCATGCTGGTGAGGAGAATCTCGCCCGCGCCGAGCGCCTGCACCTGTTTTGCCCAGGCGATCACATCCATGCCGGTATCGTTGCGCCCGCCGTGGGTATAGACGTGCCATTCACCCGGCGCGACCGCCTTGGCGTCGATCGCCACCACGATGCACTGGCTGCCGACCTTGCTGGACGCCTCATGCACCAGATCAGGATTGAGCACCGCCGCCGTGTTCATCGACACCTTGTCGGCCCCGGCGTTGAGGAGGCGGCGCACGTCCTCCACCTTGCGCACGCCGCCGCCGACGGTGAGCGGGATGAACACCTGCTCGGCGCAGGCTTCGACGATGTGCAGGATGATGTCGCGCTGGTCGGACGAGGCGGTGATGTCGAGAAAGGTCAGTTCGTCCGCGCCCTGCTCGTTGTAGCGGCGGGCGATTTCGACCGGATCGCCGGCATCACGCAGGCCGACGAAATTGGTGCCTTTGACGACGCGTCCGGCGGTGACGTCGAGGCAGGGAATGATGCGTTTGGCGAGCATGCTTGTTTTCCGCGCTTTATTTTCCAAGTTCGTCGGCCAGCGCCTGCGCTGCCCGGAAGTCGAGGGAGCCGTCGTAGATGGCGCGCCCGGCGATGCTGCCGATCACGCCTTCGCTTTCGACGGCGCACAGGGCGCGGATGTCGTCGAGATTGGACAGGCCGCCGGAGGCGATCACAGGGATACTCAAAGCCTGCGCCAGCCGCACGGTGGCCTCGATGTTGATGCCGGAAAGCATGCCGTCGCGGCCGATGTCGGTGTAGATGATGGATTCGACGCCGTAATCCTCGTATTTCTTGCCCAGATCGACGACGTCGTGGCCGGTCAGTTTCGACCAGCCGTCGGTCGCCACCTTGCCGTCCCTGGCGTCCAGGCCGACGATGATGTGGCCGGGAAAGGCGGCGCAGGCATCGGCCAGGAAGCCGGGATTCTTCACCGCTGCGGTGCCGATGATGACGTAGCTGAGACCGTCGTCGAGACAGGCTTCGATGCTGTCGAGGTCGCGGATGCCGCCGCCCAGTTGCACCGGAATCTCGTCGCCGACTTCGGCGAGGATGGCCTTGATCGCCGCCGCGTTTTTCGGCTTGCCGGCAAAGGCGCCGTTGAGGTCGACCAGATGCAGACGCCGCGCGCCCTGGTCGAGCCAGTGGCGGGGCCGCTGCGCGGGGGCTGCGGTGCGCTTCTTGGTCTGGCGGGCGGTGGTGGTCTTGGCGGTCTTGCCCTCCGCGACCCCCTCCTC
>OGQD01000739.1_pt1 | contig 23452 bp, 16 predicted proteins | sample 1553091 | NCBI WGS metagenome assembly OGQD01 (sample SAMEA2580290, study PRJEB22360) | human gut metagenome | biome: human gut; feature: human-associated habitat; material: faeces | place: Denmark | collected 2008/2010
GCATCCCCGCCCCCAGCGGACGAGGCGACCCCTAGCGGCCTAGCGCCCATTCACACACGAAGGGCAGACGGTGGCGGGGTGGTACCGGGAAGGCCCCCACCGCCCCGCAGCGTGACGCCCTAGCGGCCTAGTCAGGCGGAACCGCCCGAGCCGTTTTCCACATCGCGCCTGTGGAAAAAGCCCCCGTCCGTTCCGGCGCAAGTCCGCAGGGCACGCCCGACGCGGGCGCAGGGGGGGATGGGCGGTGGTGGTGCGGGCGGGCGACATACTCCTATCGCTGGGGCCAAACACGCCTATATTGCGCATTATTTGCGCATCTCCATTGCGCATAAGATTGATAAAAGAAAACAGGTCAAACCGTTTTGTAGGTTTGACCTGCTGTTTTGTCTGGAGCGGGTGACGGGAATCGAACCCGCGTCATCAGCTTGGAAGGCTGAGGTTCTACCATTGAACCACACCCGCATGCGATGGTCGGGGCGACTGGATTCGAACCAGCGACCCTCTGCTCCCAAAGCAGATGCGCTACCAAGCTGCGCCACGCCCCGATCGCAGTGGAAAAGTATAGGCGAGAATGACGATTTTAACAAGTTAAAATAATATCTTCACCTTACTATGTACAATATGTTTCGTGACTGGTTCTATAAGGTTACGCTGAGTAAGCCACATCCTTTCAAGCTCTTTTCGAATGAGTATCCTCATAGAGGTACTTTTTGAAAAGTGGCTATTACTGTGGATTGGAGCGAATATGACTTACTCTGAGCGTGTTTTTGCTGAGCTTGAGACGCGTTATGCCGATCAGCCAGAGTTTATCCAGGCCGCACAAGAAGTTCTTGAAACGATCCAGCCTGCCCTTGATGCTCATCCTGAGTTTGAGGAGGCAAGCCTTCTCGAGCGCATTGTTGAGCCGGAGCGCATCATTATGTTCCGTGTTCCTTGGGTAGATGATGAGGGCAAGGTCCAGGTTAACCGTGCTTATCGTGTTGAGTACAACTCGGCACTTGGTCCCTACAAAGGTGGCCTTCGTTTCAATCCTACCGTTACGGTAGGCATGCTTAAGTTCCTTGGTTTTGAGCAGATCTTCAAGAATGCACTTACCACACTGCCAATGGGTGGCGGCAAGGGAGGCTCTGACTTCGATCCTAAGGGCAAGTCCAACCGCGAGATTATGGCATTCTGCCAGTCGTTTATGACAGAGCTTTGTCGTCATATTGGTCCCAATACTGACGTACCCGCAGGCGATCTTGGCGTAGGAGGACGTGAGATTGGCTATATGTTCGGCCAGTACAAGCGTCTGCGCAATGAATGGTCTGGCGTTCTTACCGGCAAGGGCCTTACCTATGGTGGTTCCCTTGCGCGTACCGAGGCAACTGGTTATGGCCTTGTCTACTTCGTAGATGAGTACCTCAAGAGCTCTGGCACTTCTTTCGAGGGTAAGACTGCTGTTGTTCACGGCTCCGGCAACGTTGCTATCTATGCAATTCAGAAAGTTGCTCAGCTTGGTGGCAAGACCATTGCATGCTCGGATACTAAGGGCTGGGTTGAGGATCCTGAGGGCATCGACTATCAGGTTCTTGAGCATATCTACAACAAGAAGCGCTCTGGACACGATCAAGGTGTAAGCCTTGCAATGTATGTCGATGAGCGTCCGCAGGCTGTGTGGCATGAGGGTGACGGCCGCGGTGTATGGCAGCTTCCTTGTGATGTTGCACTGCCCTGTGCACGTGAGAATACCCTTCTGCTTGAGGATGCTAAGGCGCTTGTGGCAAATGGCTGCAAGGTTGTGGGCGAGGGCGCTAACATGCCCACTACGCCTGATGCAACCACTTACCTTATGGAGCATGGTGTTGCCTTCATGCCTGGTAAGGCAGCAAATGCCGGCGGTGTGCTTGTATCCGGTCTTGAGATGAGCCAGAATGCCGAGCATCTTTCCTGGACGTTTGAAGAGGTTGATGGCAAGCTTGAGAGCCTTATGCGCAGCATGTTCCACAATGTGGACAACACGGCACGCGAGTATGGCCATGAGGGCAACTTCGTAATGGGTGCCAATATTGCTGGCTTCCTGAAGGTTGCTGATGCCATGATGGCTCAGGGTGTGTGCTAAAGAACCTTTTCGTTTGAAGTAGTTCAAACAAGAAGAAGCATGGATGGTGTTGACGTTTCGTTGAGCTTTTTTCGTGCAAGCGATACTATGCACGGAAGAGAGAAAGAACTCGTCCAATACCGTCCATGCTTTTGTAGTAATTTGTACCAACGGCCACTGATAGTGGCTAACTGTGTTGTATTGATGGGAGATTATATGCGTCGCGATATCGTATCGATTGTGCTGGGAGCTATTTCGATTCTCGTGGCGTTCTGCCCATTTATTGTGCTGCAGATTGTTGGTGCAGGTATTGGCGCTATAGGTTTTATTCTTGCCTGGCGTGAGAAGCGAGCAGACTATCGTCGTGATATGACATGCATAATTGGCATGGTGTGTTCAGGTACCGGCATCTTTCTCTGTTTGCTTGCTCCGGTACTCTCTCTTGTAAGCAATATCATTCTGTTTTTTATCGCCTAGCCTTAGGCTACGAGTTGCTTTTATGTTGCGCTGTGGAAAAATCTCGACAGCGTGTATGCGTATAGTTAGAATTTAGCAAGCGACAGACATATGCATGATGTTCTCTATGAGCGGTGGAGAGAGAGGATGAGTTTCTCTGCACTGTTCTTATGTTTTGTATCTATGAGGAGCACACATGCTGTCGAATACTCAATCTTCCGGTCAAGCCCATAACTCTCATGCTTCCCTAAAGAAGTCTTCTGCGCGCGATGATGCGCTTTTTGCAAGCCGCCTTGCTCGCCATCATGATGAGCTGCGCTGGCTCTACATGGAGCTTTACGATAACAGCTCAATGTTTGCTGAGCTTACAGATCAGATGAAATACTTTTATGATGCACGACCACAAGCTTTGCGCAAACTTGATGCTGAGCGAGAAGGCCGTGCATGGTATCGCAACAGCGATCTTCTTGGCATGCAAATGTATGTGGATAACTTTGCTGGCACTCTGCGTGGTATAGAGGGGCATCTAGGCTATTTAGAGCGAATCGGAGTAAATTACATCCACCTTATGCCTTTCTTGGACACCCCAGAAGATAAGAGCCGTTCAGATGGTGGTTATGCCGTCTCAGATTTTCGACGTGTAAAGCCTGAATTTGGCACCATGGACGATCTTTCACATCTCGCTGAGAAGTGCCATAGCCGTGGCATAAGCCTTTGTATGGACTTTGTTATGAACCACACCTCAGACGAGCATGAATGGGCACAGCGTGCTCGCAGAGGTGAGGGTGAATACATGAGCCGTTATTTCTTTACGAATGACCAAGCTCTTATTGATCGTTACTATCGTGATGTACCACAGGTCTTTCCTACAACCGCTCCGGGGCATTTTACCTATCTGCCTGAGTTACGTCAGTGTGTAATGACGCAGTTCTATCCGTATCAGTGGGATCTTAACTACCGAAATCCACGCGTTTTTAATGAGATGATGTACAACTTTTTGTACTTAGCCAATCAGGGTATAGACATTTTCCGTCTTGATGCGGTGCCTTACATTTGGAAGCAGTTTGGAACAAACTGTCGCAATCTCCCTCAGGTGCATTCAATCGTGCGCATGATGCGCATGATAGGAGAGGTTGTATGCCCTGGCATCGCACTGTTGGGCGAGGTCGTGATGGCTCCTGTTGAGGTAGTGCCTTACTTCGGTACCGTTGAGAAGCCCGAGTGTCATATGCTCTACAACGTAACCACTATGGCTACAACCTGGAGTTCTGTGGCATGCCGAGATACGCGTCTCTTACGCAGCCAACTGGAAACAGTATGTTCACTGCCTCGTGAATACACCTTCCTCAATTATCTGCGGTGTCATGATGATATTGGCTGGGGACTCGATTACGCCACACTCTCTCATTGGGGAATGCAGGAAGTGGCGCATAAAAGCTATCTCAATGACTATTTTCAGGGCTTTACCGAAGGCAGTGTGAGTCGCGGAGAACTGTATAACGCCGATCCTGTAACGGGTGATGCACGTTTTTGCGGTACTACTGCCTCTATGTGCGGTATCGAGGCTGCAGGTTTTGAAAATAACGAAGCAGCAATGCAGGCGGCTATTCGAAAAGACATCATGCTTCATGCCTACTTGCTTACGCAATCCGGCTTGCCGATTATTTACAGTGGTGACGAGGTTGCCCAGGTTAACGATTACACGTATAAGGATGACCCCGAGAAGGCTGACGACTCACGTTATATTCATCGCAGCCCCTTTAACTGGAAATTAGTTAAGAATATTGATAAGAAAAATACCGTGCAGCACCACGTTTTTACGGCTATTCAAAAGCTTGAAGAAATTCGCCGTTCAAACGATGTGTTTGATGCAGATGCGGACGTTGCGATAGTGGACTATAGCGATCCCGCCATTCTATGGATTACCCGACACACCGGAAAAAAGACGCTCTATGCAGTCTTTAACTTCTCTGACGAGACTCGTGAGGTGTGGATGCCACAGGAAGCCTCCTACACCAATCTTATCGACGGGAAGACAGGCAAGTTTGCATCGTTCTCACTGGATAGCTGGGATTTTGCGTGGTGGCTCATGTAGGCATCATTGTTGGTTTTTGCATCAATGCGCAACATGTTCACTTCTCCAGGTGCGCGGAGACATACCCATGGCATTCTTAAATGCACGTGAGAAATGTAACTGGTTCGGATAGCCTACTGCTTCCCCAACTTCATGAATGGAAAGGCCTGAAAGCTTGAGCAGGTCACAGGCCTTTTCCATACGATATTGAATGAGATATTGCTGAGGAGATGTGCCCATAACGTCTTTGAAAAGCTTGCCAAAGTAGCTGCGGTTAATTCCGCAGCTACGGGCAATATCTTCAACTGAGATATCGTGCTGGTAATTGTTTTCTACAAAGGTGAGAGCGGTATCAATATAAAAACTATTTCTAAGGTTGGCATGATCGACTCGATGTGGCTCTGCTGAACGAATAAGCGCATCGAAAAAATAATAGGTTGTTCCCACTAAATAGAAGTCTGAGTCTGAACGACGGTCGAGCAAAGTCTGCATGGTCTGATACATCTGGTCACGAAGTGCCTGATCTTGCGAGCGGTAAATTGGATATGACTTTGTAAGTCCAACACGCTCAAGTGCTCGACGCACATGCGTTCCGTCGAATTCAACCCAAATGTATTCCCAAGGATTGAGTGAACTTGCTGAGTATGTAGTAACCTGACCCGGGAAAATAAGAAAACCCTCATTGGCGTGAACGGGAAAACTTACCTGTTTTCCATCATCAAGCGTTGAGGTGAGGGTGCCTTCGCCTTCAATGATGTAATGAAAAAGGTAGTGAGACCGTCGTGCGGGGCCATACATATACGACGGCCTGCATACCTCACGTCCATATTGATAGGGCATGAGGTCGGTAAATGAGCTTCCACTAAATACAGAGTATTCAATCTCATGCGGTCTCATAGCAATCCTTTCTGCGCTCTTTGGACAACAGAATTATATATCAAAATGCTACAAAATATATAAAAAGATATAAAAATTAGGTATATAGATATAATAAAGGTATAAAAGTATTTCAGACGAGTGAAGCTGACAGGGTTTTCAGTTTTATCGATAAATATAGAGGTAAATGACATAAAACAATTGATACCCTATAGTTACTTCTTACATTCCATTTACGTTAAAAAATGAACCGTTTATCGAAACAGTTAAGAAAAATTTTAAAAATATAAGTCATCTACCTGTGTAAACGTAAATAAAGATAGGAAATATACCTAAAAGCAAGATAAAGTAGAAAAATGATAACTCTACAATGCAAGACGTTATGCTTTTGTTTGTCGCGCCTACAAAGCTTGTTGATACCTGCGTGGAAGGGGAAGCTCGATGGCAGAACTCACGCTCGAACATGTGAGCAAGAAATATCCCAATGGCTACGAGGGGGTGAAGGATTTTAACCTCGAAATTGCCGACAAGGAATTCATTATTTTTGTTGGACCGTCGGGTTGCGGTAAGTCAACAACGCTGCGCATGATTGCCGGACTTGAAGATATTACTTCCGGCACGCTCAAGATTGACGGGAAGGTTGTGAACGATGTCGAGCCAAAGGACCGCGACATCGCTATGGTCTTCCAGAATTATGCACTGTACCCCCATATGACTGTCTATGAGAATATGGCGTTTCCGCTGCGTCTGCGCAAGGCCGACTCCAAGGAAATTGACAGGGTTGTGCATGAGACTGCTCGAATTCTTGACCTTGAAAAGCTCTTGGACCGTAAGCCCTCCGCGCTTTCAGGTGGTCAGCGTCAACGTGTAGCTATGGGTCGTGCAATTGCTCGTAACCCCAAAGTCTTTCTCATGGATGAGCCACTTTCAAACCTTGATGCAAAGCTTCGTGTACAGATGCGTGCCGAGATCTCGAAACTGCACGATCGTTTGGGCGCCACCATTATTTATGTAACGCACGACCAAACTGAAGCTATGACGCTTGGTACTCGTATCGTTGTTATGAAAGATGGCGTCATGCAGCAGGTGGACACACCTTCGAAGCTCTACAACGAGCCTTGCAATCTTTTTGTGGCAGGCTTTATTGGTTCTCCTCAGATGAACTTTGTCGATGCCACTGTAGGCGAGCGCGCCGGAAAGATTACGCTCACCTTTGGTTCAAACACCATTACGGTACCTGAGTCAAAGGCTGCTGCATTAAGGCCATATATTGGCAAAGTTGTTGTTGCCGGAATCCGTCCTGAAGACGTTGTTGAAGAGCACGAATATTCCGAGCAAAAGTTTTTGTCTGAGTCGATTGAGGCGTCTGTAACTGTTTATGAGCTTCTCGGTTCAGAGGCAATGATTTATGGCGAGGTTGACGGCGGCGTTATCTCCGCGCACCTCTCTGCAACAAATCCTGTTCGTACAGGCAGCCGGATTAAGGTCGCTTTTGATGTGAACAAGCTTCATGTATTCGATAAAGAGACCGAGCTCGCCATTGTTCATTAAGCCCGAAAGGAGACCCAAGTTATGCTGAATAAGCCCATTACGCGGCGTTCACTCCTGGGGCTCACTGCTGCTGGTGCAGCAACGCTCATGTTCTCTGGCTGTGCAAGTGAGAGATCGGATGGCAAGACCGAAGTTGAGATTGTGAGCTATAAGCAGGAGGCAAAAGCCATTTTCGATCAGATCATGGCTGACTTTAACGCTTCGCATGATGACATTGTGCTAACAATTAATAGTCCAGCAGACGCTGTCACTATTATGAAAACACGCTTTGTGCGTGAGAATTATCCCGATGTTATCGGTATTGGTGGAGATGCCGACTACGCCAGTTTTGTTGATTCAAATATCCTGGCAAATGTGTCTGATTATCCAGGAATGGCAGACGTTAAAGAGGCCTACATCAATATTCTCAAGAGTGTGACCTACATTCCCATGGATGGCATCTACGGTGTGCCATATGTTGCTAATGCAGCTGGTGTCCTCTATAACGTCGACATGTTCAATGAAAAGGGCTGGCAGATCCCTGTAACCTGGGATGAATTGATCAGCCTCTGTGAACAGATAAAGGCTGAAGGAGAAGTTGCTCCGTTCTATCTGGGCTATCTGGATACCTGGACAATTCTCTCTCCATGGAATTCCATTACCGTAAACATGGTGCCACCAGATCTTGCACGCCAAGTAAATGCTGGTAAGGCAACGTTTGCTGAGTATTATGGTGCTCCTGCACGTCGCATGCGTCAGTTGCTTCAATACAGCCAGACGTGTCTTCCGGGTGAGCCTGGTCCTTTTGCAGCCAGTTATAACGATGCATGCACATCGTTTGCAAATGGCAAGTCGGCTATGTACCCCTGCGGCAGTTTTGCGGTACCACAGATTCTTACCGGAAATCCCGATATTAATGTAGGTATGTTTGCAATGCCGTCTGCCGACAATCCAGATGATCGCATTGTGGTATCTGGTGTTGACTTGCAGTGGTGCGTTGCTGAGACATGCAAGCACAAAGACGCGGTTTATGAGGTTCTAAGCTACCTTTCTGAGCCGGATAATATGCAGACCTATATTTCTGATCAGCGTGCTATTCCCTGCATTGAGGGCGATTTCGAACTTGATCCGCTCTTCGATGGCATCAAGGACTTTTTGGATGAAGGCCGAGTGCTCGACTATCTGGACCATTCCTATCAGAGTGCTATGGCAGTCGATGCTCAGCTTCAGACAATGCTTCAGGACAACGAAGGATCTGAAGACGAAATTATCGATCGCTTCCTATCGAAGTTTGATTCGGATTGGACGCGTTATAACCGCCAAGTTATTCGTAAAGTACAAGAGTACGAGAGTCAGCAGTAAGGGGGGAGTGCTATGGCAAATCTTAGTAAGAGCAAGGTGGGCTCAGGACGCATGAAAACGTTTTATGCCATCCTCATCCCGGTGCTTATTCTATTTATCGCATTTAATACATTTCCACTGCTTACAGGCTTTTTCTACAGCTTTACCAACTCAAAGGGCTTTGGTTCATACGAAATAGTAGGGCTTCAGAATTACATCGATCTTTTCAGTGATGCGCGTGTAGGCAATTCTTACCTTTTCACCTTTAAGGTTGCAGTTGTTGCAACAATTCTGACGAATGTGTTTTCTCTTATGCTTGCTATTGCGCTTTCGAGCAAAATCAAGTTTAAGAGTGCTCTTCGCGGAATGTTTTTCGTTCCAAAGATTCTGGGTGCCTTGGTAGTTGGTTATGTTTTCAGCTATCTCTTCACATGGATTATCCCAGCAATTACCGGAACCGAATCAATCTTGGCTTCGCCGAGTTTGGCTTGGATTGCAATCGTAGTTGTATTGATTTGGCAGGGCTGTGCTCAAACGACCATTATTTATATTACGGGTCTTTCTTCAGTGCCTGAGGATGTCTATGAGGCCGGCAGTCTTGATGGTGCAACCGGATGGAACAAGTTCCGCTACATTACGTTGCCGCTTATTATGCCTGCCGTCACAACAAATATGGTGTTAGTGATGAAGGACATGCTCATGGTGTTCGATCAGATCATTGCTATGACATCTGGTGGCCCGTCTCAGTCTACAGAGTCTATTTCTTTCCTTATCTATAACAATGGTCTTGCAGGTGGACAGTTTGGCTTCCAGTGCGCTAACGCGGTCATTTTCTTCATTCTTATTGCAGTTATCTCCATCATTCAGACGAACTTCTTGAGCAGTAGAGAGGAGCAGCTCTAATGGCTAAAGATGCATATGGTGCTAAGGTCAAAGAGCGGGTTAACTGGCCCATTACCATCGCTCTGATTCTCCTCGCGATTGTAGTAATTGTTTTTCCGCTTTATATGACGGCACGTATTTCCGTGTCAGAGACTATGCCAACAGGTCTCGAAATTTTTACACTGCCCGCTCACTGGGATTTTGCAAACTTTCTTGAGGCAATAAAGGAAACGCAGTTCTTCAGCTCATTTTTGAACTCGCTGCTTATTACGGTCGTTGCGGTAGTGGTTTCGATTCTTCTGCACTCTCTTGCCGCCTATGCTATTGGGCGCAATATGGACCGTAAACCTTTTAAGTGGTCGTATCTCTTCATTATCGCTGGTATGTATGTTCCGTTTGCAATTCTTATGATGCCGCTTGTTAAGCAGACAGCCATCCTTCATCTGGATAATATGCTGGGTGTCATGATTCTGTATATCGTGTTCTACATGCCTATGAACATCATGCTTTACACGGGTTATCTCAGGAACATCCCCATTGCCCTTGAGGAAGCAGCCCGTGTGGACGGCGCCTCTACATGGACAACATTCTGGAAGATTATCTTTCCTATCATGAAGCCCATGCATGCTACTGTTGCAGTCATTACGGGACTCGCTGTATGGAATGATGTTATGACCCCGCTGGTAATCATGGGCGGCTCGGGTGTATATACGCTCCCGCTTGCACAGATGAGCTTCCAGACAGCATTTGGTACCGACTATCCACTTGCATTTGCTTCTTATCTGCTCGCTATGCTTCCGATGATTATCTTCTACATCTTTGCTCAGAAGCAGATTATCGGTGGTGTTACCAACGGTGCTGTGAAGTAGCAAATACTGTAGCAGTGCTGAGGGGAACTTTATATTGAGTTGCGCTCCAATCGAGTCACTGAGGCACGATTGGAGCACCTCTCTATAAGGCATTAGCTGTTGAATTATCTTTGGAAAGGCCCTGGATTCATGCCGATTGATTTTAATTCCGCAACGAAACTCATCATGCTTACTACCGATACAACGACATATCAAATGAAGGTTGATCCTTACGGTTACCTGATACATCTCTATTATGGTGCTCGTACGTCAGGTGATATGTCATATCTTGTAACGTATGCAGACCGCAGCGGTATGTGTGGTTGCCCTTATGATGTGCATGACCGCACCTATTCGCTTGATGTATTGCCTCAAGAATTCCCCTTCCAGGGGAGCGGCGATATGCGCAGTCCTTTGCTTGTTGTGCGCGATGCTGAGGGTGCATTTGGCTGTGACTTACGCTATGTAGGTCATACCATTTCAAACGGCATGTTCTCACTTCCGGGACTTCCAGCTGTTTACAGCGAGGAAGATGATGAGGCTCAGTCTCTCTCTGTTCAATTACGTGACGAGCGACTTGGGCTTGAGGTTGAGCTGCTCTATGGTGTGTTGCCACATTTTGATGTGATTACACGTGCGCTCATTGTTACTAATGCGGGCAATGCTTCTGTAACCGTTGAGCGTTTACAGAGTGCTTGTCTCGATTTTGTTCACGGCGATCTTGATGTCATGACATTTAATGGCAGACACGCAATGGAGCGTAGGCCAGATCGTCATCGTATTGGACATGGTTCATTCTCAGTGGGCAGTCGTCGTGGCATGTCATCGAATCAATACAGTCCATTTATGATTGTTTGCGATCATGCTGCAACTGAATTCAATGGGCGCGCTTGGGCAATGAACTATGTTTATAGCGGTGGTTTTGAAGCTGAGGTGGAGCGCGATCAGTACAACCAGGTTCGTGTACAGATGGGCCTTTCTGATGACCGCTTCTCATATCCTCTCAATCCCGGCGAGCGTTTGGTTGCTCCAGAAGTCATCATGGCCTATTCACATGAGGGCATCGGGCGTATATCTAACATTATGCATCGATGCATCAGGAAGCGCGTGTGCCGGGGATATTGGCGCGATCGCCGCCGTCCCGTGCTTGTAAATAGCTGGGAGGCAATGCACTTTAATTTCAATGGCGACTCCTTGCTGGATCTTGCCAAAACAGCAGCTGATCTTGGTATAGAGCTGTTTGTGATGGACGATGGCTGGTTTGCAGAGCGCGATAACGATATTTGCTCGCTCGGCGACTGGCGTGTTAATGAGAAAAAACTCGGCAGATCACTCGCGGAACTTGCAGATCAGATAAATGATCTTGGTCTTAAGTTTGGTATTTGGGTAGAGCCTGAAATGATCAGCGAGGACAGCGATTTGTATCGTGCTCATCCTGATTGGGTCCTCGCACTTCCTGGAAAAGCTCCCACCCTTGGGCGTGATCAGCTTGTTCTTGATCTATCGCGAGTTGACGTGCGAGATAATTTGTTTGAGCAACTCTGCGGCATACTTGATCAGGCGCATATTGAGTACGTTAAGTGGGACTACAACCGTTGTATTACCGATGCGTATTCCCGTACAACAACTGATCAGGGCAAAGTGCTCTACGACTATATGATTGGTGTCTATGACCTGCTTGAACGTCTGATAAAGCGCTATCCCAAAGTGCTGTTTGAGGGGTGCTCTGCCGGAGGTGGCCGTTATGATGCGGGCATGATGTATTACACCCCTCAAATCTGGACGAGCGATAATACCGACGCAGATAATCGCCTCACAATTCAATATGGATCATCATTTGGGTTCCCACTTTCAGTTATGGGTGCACATGTATCTGCATGTCCAAATGAGATAAATAATCGTACGGTACCCTTAACGACGCGCGGACATGTGGCCATGGCAGGCGGTAGTTTTGGATACGAACTAGATTTAAATGAGCTGCCTGGTCGTGCTTTCGATCATATTCGCCGTCAGATCAGCCTTTATCACGAAATAGAGAACATAGTTTGCGAAGGAGAGCTCTATCGACTTTCTTCGCCTATGGATGATGATGTGTGTGCCTGGGAGAACGTGTTAGAGGATGGTTCTGAGGCAATTATGACGGCAGTTGTCCTTAAGGTTGAAGGGTATGCCCAAGCAAATTACGTAACATTGCGCGGTTTAACTCCAGGGGCTAACTATCGCGAGCTCACCACAGGAGTGGTGTATCCCGCAAATGCCCTTATGGATATGGGAATGCCATTGCCGGTTAATACAGAAATGTATGCATCCTATCTCTATCGTTTCGAGCGAGTAGAGGGATAAAGGTCTGCAAAAAATCAGCCGATATAACCTGCTGTGGATCCTGGTTGAACTCAAACAAGCGCACAGCATGTTGCTTTATAGCAGCAGGACGGAGATGCGATGAACGCTTCATGGTTTCGCAATGCTGAGGATGGTGTAGCAGCTCTCGTTGCTTACGCTCTTGATCGCCAACTCATTGGCGAAGAAGATATAGTGTTTGCTTCAAACCAACTTTTCGATGCGTTGCACTACGAGCCTCAAGCCACCTTTGAGCCAATTCAGGCCACAGCACAGGCGGCAAAGCCTCCACTAGAGGAGCTTTTGGCATGCTTGCTCGACGATGCTGTTGCCCGGGGAGTTATTGAAGACGGCATAGCCAGTCGTGATCTTTTTGATACACGGCTTATGGGCTGTGTTACGCCGCGTCCAAGCCAAGTGGTTCATACGTTCTGGAAGCGCTATCACGATTCTTGTGAGAGTGCTACGGACTATCTCTACAAACTTGCGCTCGATTCCGACTATATTCGCTCATATCGAATTGCACGAGATAAAAAATGGGTGGTTGCTACTCGGTATGGCGATTTGGATATCACTATCAACCTCTCGAAGCCTGAGAAAGATCCAAAGGCTATAGCAGCCGCCCTCAAAAATAAAGGCAATAAGGGAAGCTATCCTCGTTGTCAGTTGTGTTGTGAAAACGAGGGCTATGCAGGCAGACTTGATCATCCGGCTCGCCAAACAATTCGGCTGATTCCACTTACCTTGGCAGATGAGCCATGGTATTTGCAGTACAGCCCGTATGTGTATTACAACGAGCACTGCATTGTGCTCTCGCGCCAGCACGTTCCAATGCGTATTGATCGCGTAACGTTTGAACGCCTTCTCGAGTTTGTCACTATATTTCCGCACTACACGCTTGGCTCAAACGCCGACCTTCCTATTGTGGGTGGCTCAATTCTTACGCATGAGCACTATCAGGGAGGGCGGTATACGTTTGCTATGGCTCGAGCCGGCATGCGTAAACGAATAGTTTTCCCTGGTTTTGAGGATGTAGAGGCTGGCATTGTTGACTGGCCTATGTCGGTTATCCGACTTGATAGCTCTGAGCCTGCCCGTCTTGTGGAGCTTGCCAACAAAATTCTTACGACATGGCGCAGTTACTCCGATGCATCCGTGGATATTTTGGCTGAAACAGATGGCGTGCCTCATAACACGATTACGCCTATTGCACGACGCCGTGGACAAATGTATGAGCTTGATCTCGTACTTCGAAATAATCGGACAACTGAAGAGTATCCACTCGGCATTTTCCATCCCCATCAGGAGCTTCATCACATTAAAAAAGAGAATATCGGCTTGATTGAAGTGATGGGTCTTGCTGTGCTGCCCGCACGCCTGGTGGGTGAGATGGACGAACTCAAACGTATGATTCTTGCGGGAGAAGATCCAGCAACAAATCCGGTGTGTGCTGCTCACGCTCCATGGGCGGCTGAAGTCTTACAGCGCCATCCCGCGTATGCACCCGAAAATATCCAGAACCTCGATAGTGCAGCAGCGGCAGCAGAGCTTGATCACATTATTGAACAGGAAATAGGCGCGGTATTTGCCCGCGTGCTTGAACAGTGTGCTGTTTTTGCCGATAACGACGAAGGGCACGAGGCACTCGATAGGTTTATTGCGAGTGTGCAATAGAACAAAAGGAGACATCATGGCAGTTCCAACCATTGATCAGCTCAAACAAGTTTATGGTGTTGCGGCTGAGAAGGCTGCTGAGCGCCTCAAGGTGCTTGAAAACCGCTATATTGATCGCTTTGGCCAGGCTGACCTCGAGTTTTTCTCAGCGCCTGGCCGTACAGAAATAATTGGCAATCATACCGACCACAATGGTGGCAAGATTTTAGCTGCAAGCATAACGATGGACACTATTGCGGCTGCGGCTCCAAATGGTACCAATACCATTGAAATTGTGAGTGAAGGTTATTCTCAGCCTATCGTTTTTGATGTTGATGCAGTTGAGACCATTCCGCCATGCCAAGGGAGCCTTTCGCTCGTAGCGGGCATGGTTCGAGCGCTCCGTGATCGCAAGTATCGTGTTGCAGGTTTTAATGCAACAGTGTCTTCCGAAGTAATTCCATCGGCAGGTGTGAGCTCGTCTGCTTCTTTTGAGATGCTCATTATTCAAGTAATTGATCATCTCTTTAATCACGATTCTATTGAGCGTGCAGACTACGCCTATATCGGACAGTATGCGGAAAATGTCTATTGGAAAAAGGCATCTGGCCTTATGGACCAAATGGCGTGTGCTGTGGGTGGCACAATCGTGCTCGATTTCTCGGACGGAGTGAAGTACGAGAAGGTTGATTTTTCATTTGATTCGCTCGGGTGCGATTTGGTGATTGTTAATACCGGTAAAGGCCATGCAGATCTTTCTGAAGAGTACTCTTCTGTCCCTCAAGAAATGCATGCCATTGCCAATGTATTTGGCGTGGAGCAGCTCAGCCAAATAAGTGAGGATGATCTGCTGCGTCGTCTTCCTGAAGTTCGTGAGCGCGTAGGGTCGGATCGTGCCGTTTTACGTGCACTTCATTTCTTCGAGGAGTGCGGCCGAGTTGATAAGGCGGTTCAGGCGCTTCACGAAGGTAATCGTTCCGAGGTACTTAATCTGATTGAAGCTTCAGGCAATTCTTCTTGGAAGTGGCTGCAAAATGCTTATGTATCTTCAGATCCTGCAGAGCAGTCCATTCCTCTAGCACTCGCTCTTACCGAAATATATTTACGTCGTCTTGGACGTGGTGTTTGTCGTCTGCATGGCGGCGGCTTTGCAGGGGTAATTATGTGCGTTGTTCCATCAGAACATACGCAAGACTACGTTGAATATATGGCTCCCTATGTGGGTATTGAGAATATCTATCGTACCAACATACGTCAGGTTGGCGCTGCATGTCTTAACGCAGGGGCGTGAGTAAAGAATGCTCGAAGACTATCGCAAGGCTCGTAAGCTCGCATATGCGCGTGTCCAAAAAGATGTTGCTGCGGGACAATATCCTTATCCGCCAGCGCTTGACGATATTTTAAAAGGCGAAGGTTATCAGGCTGAGGTACCTATCGGCTTGTCGGAAATCGACATCTCCCTCATTGCTGGGACAAAAACACGCGGCAGGCAAAATAGTTTCTCATCGAACTTCATGCCGCTTCCTGAGTCATCCTCGGAGTTTGCGATGAAGTGGAGCGATCTCATTGATTCGCAGCGCGCAGAGGGTATTCGTGAGCCGATCGTAGTCTTTGAGTTTATGCAGCGCTTTTATGTGCAAGAGGGCAATAAACGCGTTTCAGTGCTGCGCTATTTAAAACAACCGACAATACTTGCGACGATTACACGTGTTTTGCCGATGCCTTCGGACAGCCCGGCGTATCGTGTGTACCAAGAGTTCACGAGGTTTTATCAGGTTGCTCCCATCTACGGTATCGTATTTTCCAATGAAGGCGATTACCTGCAGCTTGCAGCGCTTCTTGGTGAGAATCTCGACCAGAAATGGCCTTCCGAGAAAGTGCAAGCGCTCAAGAACTCCTTCGAGGTATTTGCACAATCTTTTAACCGCCGGGGTGGGGATATGCTTGGCCTTTCTGTGGGCGATGCATTTCTCACCTTTCTGAAGGTCTATGGTTTTGAGACCACCTCAAAACTATTACCCAAGGAAATAGATGAACGGGTTGGACGTCTTTGGGAAGAGTTTGAAGTCGTTCGTGATGGTGGAAAGGTAGCCTATTTAGAGGATCCTGCTGAGTTTAGAGGCAACATCATTCCTGAGCTTAAAAACCTTTATAAAGACGCTGTGCTTGCAAGACCTTTTCGTATGGCCTTTATGTATGAGCATAGCCCCCAAACAGATGGTTGGTGTCTTCTTCATGAGCGCGGTCGCAAAAAACTTGAAAAGCGATTGGGCCCAACTATTTCCACACGAGCCTATGACGACTGCCTCGATTATGACGACTTTAAGCTTGCAGTGGAGGATGCGCTTAAGCAAGGTGTGGATCTTATCGTCACTATTTCGCCTACGCAAATGCGTGCCTGTTTGCGCCAGGCGCTTGCGCATCCTCAATGTGCCTTTATCAACTGTTCTGTGAGTTTGTCGCACAGTGCCGTAAGAACATTTAGTGGGCGACTCTATGAGGCCAAATATCTTCTTGGTGCATTAGCGGCAACCCAGGCTGTAAATCATCGTATTGGCTATGTTGCAGACTCTCCGGTATATGGCAGTGTTGCCGAAATCAACGCTTTTGCGCTTGGGGCGCAGATGGTAGATCCGCATGCTGTTGTGTTTCTAAAGTGGTTTTCTGCAAAGGATTACGACTGGAAGCGTGAGCTTGCCGAGAGTGATGTGCGCGTAATTTCGGCGCGGGACTATGCTGACCCACTCAATCCAAACGAGCCTTGGGGTCTTTATCGTATCGAGGATGATGATACATGCGTGCGCCTCGGCAATCCCATTTGGAAATGGGCACGCTATTACGAGTTGATTGTGCGCTCTATTCGCAATGAAACTTGGCGAAAAGAAGGCTCAAGGCGTGTAGGGGAGGCCTTGAATTATTGGTGGGGCATGTCGGCAGGCATTCTTGATGTTCATCTGGAAGATGTCGTGGCTTATGGTCAACGGGTCCTTGTGGAAGGCCTGAGGCAATCCATGCTTACCGGGCGAGCAAATCCCTTTGCAGGTGAATTGCATAGCCAAGGAGGCATTGTCCAAAGCGGCAAAGCAGGGCATCTTACAAGCGAAGAGATTGTTCATATGAGCTGGCTCAATGAAAATGTTATTGGCAGACTTCCTGAGCAGCGTGAGCTTTCTTTTGACAGTTTGAAACAGGTTGAGGTAAGCGGGCTTATTCCACTTGATCCTGCCACGCTGCCCTATAAAGACATCCTCACGTAATGGCAGCGTATTCGCCTTAGGCATATCTACAAATAAATGCATATGTTTGCACTATGTTGAAAAGAATTGTTACTCATGAAAGTACTTGCTATATCAGATGTGGAAGAGGCCTGGCTTACGACTTACTATGATCGTGATCGTATGGCAGATGTTGAGCTGATAATATCCTGTGGTGATTTGCCCGCAACCTATCTCGAACACATCGTGACTCTTGCCAATGTTCCGTTATTGTATGTTCCAGGCAATCATGATCGCGATTATGATAACCATCCTCCCCAGGGATGCATTCCTATTGATAACCGCACGATAGAGTGCCAGGGGTTGCGCATTATGGGCTTCGGCGGATCTGTTCGCTACAACGACCGCATTGTCGGTTATTCCGAACAAGAGATGTATTGGAAGGTATTCAAGCAATCTCTGCTGGCGAGACTATCGGGCGAGATTGATTTATTGGTGACGCATGCTCCCATACGCGGTTATGGAGACCTCGACGATCTTCCTCACCAAGGTTTTGAAGCATTTAATACTTGTTTGGAGATCGTGCATCCCACCATTATGGTGCACGGTCATGTTCATATGAATTACGGTCGTATTGAGCGTGAGCGCAATCATCCTTCAGGTACACGCATTATCAATGCCTGTGGTGCGCAAATCTTTGATATTGAGCCAAAACGCTGAGATCAACTTTTTACAACTGGTTTTAAATCAACGATTGTATTCATACCACTAACCTCTATACTGTTCAAAACCTTTAATGCGGTACGAGATACCGAAAAGGGCGTTGAGCTGCACATAGTTGCAAGCATCCTTTAGTGTCTGCCGCATGAGTGGCGGACGTTTGTTCTGCCCCATGCTGTTCGCTAAATGCTTGAGATATGCGGCATAACGCGCGGCTGAGAGGGGCAGTGTATGAACCTATTGGTAGATGCCGGAAAACGACCTCGGGCATTGCTTGCACTAGAGAATGGCCTTGTGCTGCAAGGGTTCTCTGCGGGTGCGGATGGAGAAACCTTTGGCGAAGTAGTATTTAATACTTCCATGACGGGTTATCCCGAAGTAATAAGCGACCCATCCTATGCTGGTCAAATTGTGGCACTTACCTATCCTCAAGTGGGAAACTACGGTGTTTGTGAGGCAGATTTACAGTCTGACACTCCTGCACTCAAAGGGCTTATCGTCCATGATATGTGCTATACACCGAGCAATTGGCAGAGTGATTATGCTTTGCCAACGTGGCTTAAAAAACAGGGGATTGTCGCAATAGAAGGTGTTGATACACGAACCATAACCTTGGCAGTTCGCAGAGCAGGTGCAATGCGTGGAGCCATATCAACTCAAGACCTTGACCCTGAGAGTCTTTTGGCACGCGTGCGTGAATCGAGTTTTATTTCAGATCATAACTATGTAGCTGACGTCTCGCGCGACCATATCACCACGCTTCCTGCAAGCAGCAAGGAGAATGTTCAGTCTGATGAACGTCATACCGTGGTGGTCTATAACTTTGGTGTTAAGAAATCTATTCTTAAGAGCTTGCAGTCGGTGGGCTGCGAGGTTCAAGTAGTTCCTTGGGATACCGCGCCTGAAGACGTACTGGCTTTAAGACCCGATGGTGTCATGCTTTCCAATGGACCGGGCGATCCGAGGAGTGTGTCCGAGCTTGCTGAAATAGCCCATGCTCTTATCGGCACTGTTCCGCTTTTTGGCATTTGTTTAGGAAACCAAGCACTTTCACTTGCTGCTGGCGCACATATCGACAAGCTTCCTTTTGGTCATCATGGCGGCAATGAACCCGTCATGAATATGCTTACCAATCGCGTGGAGATAACCGCGCAAAATCACAATTATGTGCCGATTTTTTCTTCATTTGGACAACTCATCCCAGAACTCTCCGGCGGGATTTCAGAGCATCCCTCCGATGGTGATTTGCGCTTTTGGTGCAAAAGACATATCGCGCCGGTGGTGCAAACAAAAGAATTTGGGCGTGTTCGTCTCACTCATATCAATCTCAATGACGGTAGCCTTGAAGGCGTGCAGTTCCTTGATCAGCCGGCCTTTTCTCTGCAATACCATCCAGAGGCTGCACCTGGTCCTCACGATGCGCTCTATGCGTTCGATGCATTTAAGGCGCTTATGAGAGGAGAAGAGAATTATCTCGCATGCGGGGAGAGGTGTAAGTAGGATGCCCAAGAGGACTGATATTAAAAAGATTTTGATTATTGGCTCTGGTCCAATTGTTATTGGTCAGGCGTGCGAGTTTGATTATTCCGGAACTCAGGCATGTAAGGCCTTGCGTGAACAAGGCTATGAGGTGGTGCTGGTTAATTCCAATCCCGCAACCATCATGACCGATCCTGCGATGGCCGACCGAACCTACATTGAGCCAGTTACTGCGCAATCGGTAGAAAAAATCATCGCTCGCGAACGTCCTGATGCATTGCTTGCAAATATGGGCGGACAGACAGGGTTGAACTGTGCAGTAGAGCTTGCGGAGTCCGGTGTGCTTAAAAAGTATGAGGTGGAGGTTATTGGTTGTGACATTGCCTCTATTCGAACGGGAGAGGACCGTGAGCTCTTTGCCAATGCCATGCGCGATATTGGTCTTGAGGTAGCTCGCTCCCGTGTTGCGCATACTATTGACGAGTGTGAGTGCGTGGCTTCTGAGATTGGCTATCCCGTTGTGCTGCGGCCTGCTTTTACCCTTGGTGGATCCGGTGGAGGTATTGCACGCACACACGAAGAGCTTATCGCCATCGCCGAGCAAGGGTTGGCTCTTTCACCCGTCTCAGAAGTTCTTGTCGAGCAAAGCTTGGAGGGCTGGAAAGAGATTGAGATGGAGGTAATGCGCGACAGCGCTGGTAACGGTGTTGTGGTGTGCTCCATCGAAAATCTCGATCCCATGGGTGTTCATACGGGCGATTCCATTACGGTGGCACCCGTGCAAACCCTTACAGATACCGAGCTTCAGCGCCTTCGCAACTACTCGCTTGCCATTCTTGAGCGGGTTGGTGTTGCCTGTGGAGGCTCAAACGTTCAATTTGCGGTTAATCCACAGGATGGCCGCGTCATAGTAATTGAGATGAACCCGCGTGTGAGCCGTTCTTCTGCACTTGCTTCTAAAGCAACGGGCTTTCCGATTGCAAAGATCGCTGCCTTACTTGCGGTGGGCTACACCCTTGACGAAATTGAAAATGACATTACGGGAGAAACTCCTGCCTGTTTTGAACCTTCGTTGGATTATTGTGTCGTAAAGATCCCTCGATTTGCTTTTGAGAAATTCCAGGGCGCTGATGAGACGCTCACAACGCGCATGAAGTCAGTCGGCGAGGTTATGGCCATTGGTGCCACCTTTGAAGAAGCACTCCAGAAAGCTCTGCGCTCACTTGAGGAGGGCTTTGATGGTCTTGGATATGCTGGCGATAAGTTTTGCATGGCCGAACTCGATATAGAAACGTTTACACGTCGCGTGGCTACTCCTACACCAGAAAGAATCTTCTATGTCGCTGAAGCGCTAAGGCGTGGTTGGACTGTTGAGCAGCTGTACGAGCTTACTCACATCGATCCTTGGTTTTTGCATCGCATTGCCGATATTGTGACAGCTGAGGGTGCTATTGCAGGACTTGGTTTGGTGGGCCTGAAAAGTGAGCACATGTTGGCGGCAAAACAGCTTGGTTTTTCAGATGCTCAAATCGCTCGCTTAACCGGTCGCACAGAAGATGTTGTTCGAGCTGTCCGAGAAATACTTGGCGTACGGCCCTGCGTGAGGACGGTGGATACCTGTGCGGGTGAGTTTAGTGCTACGACGAGTTACTACTATCTCTCTTATGTGCCACAAGCAGCAAGCGAGCAGAAGGAAGCGTCTCGCCCGCGTGTCATGATTCTCTCAGCAGGTCCAAACCGCATAGGACAGGGTATCGAATTCGACTATTGCTGTGTTCATGCTGCCTATGCACTAAAAGAGCGTGGCTTTGAAACGGTTATGGTGAACTGCAATCCAGAAACCGTCTCGACCGATTATGATACGAGCGACCGTCTCTATTTCCAGCCGCTTACCTTTGAAGACGTGTTAGATGTTGTGGCACTTGAGCGCCCGGTAGGCGTTATTGTGACGCTGGGCGGTCAAACCCCTATTAACCTAGCGCGGAGACTTGCTGAGGCGGGTGTTCCTCTCATGGGAACGCAGCCTGATGCGATTGATCTTGCGGAAGACCGTGATAGCTTTGCCGAGCTTCTCGATACGCTGAATATAGTCTACCCGCCTTCAGCCGTTGCAAAAACGCTGGATGAATCTCATGAAGCAGCGCGTAAGGTGGGCTATCCGCTTCTGGTGAGACCGAGCTACGTATTGGGTGGACGCGGCATGGCTATTGTATATAACGATTCGGATCTTGATCGTTATATGTCGGCTGCAACACGTGTTTCTCCTGAGCGCCCTGTGTATTTGGATGCTTTTTTGGAAGACGCAATAGAGCTTGATGTGGACGCACTCTGCGATGGAAAGCGATGCTACGTTGCTTCAGTCTTGGAGCATATTGAGGAGTGCGGCATTCATTCGGGCGACTCAGCTTGTTGCTATCCGCCTTTCTCACTTTCAGATGCATTGGTAGAAAAGGTGCGTGAGCTTACCCACAAGCTTGCACTCGCAGTGGGTGTGGTGGGTCTTCTCAATATTCAATATGCCGTTAAGGATGAGCAGATCTTTGTTATTGAAATGAATCCCCGAGCAAGTCGTACGGTTCCGTTCTCGTCAAAGGCTACCGGTATTTCCTTGGCAAAAATGGCTGCGCGCCTTATGGTAGGCGAGATGCTTGACGATTTGAATTTGCCTGAAGAATGCGTGTGGCGTGGGTATTATGCCGTTAAAGAAGCAGTTATGCCCTGGGCCCGATTCCCGGGGGCCGACAATGTGTTGGGTCCTGAAATGAAGTCGACGGGTGAAGTGATGGGCATTGCGCCAAATTTCCCAGAGGCATATGCAAAAACGCGTCAGGCTATTGAATATGAAATGCCAGGATCGGGCAGTGTCTTTATTTCAGTGTGTGATCGCGATAAACGCTCGGTTGGTCCTGTTGGCCTGATGCTCTCAGCTTTGGGATACGACATCATGGCAACAAAAGGTACGGCAAAAACGCTGCGCGCCGCCGGAATTTCTTGTCGTGTTATTCAGCCTATTTCATCGGGGCATCCCAATGTCGTTGATGAAATGGAAGCTGGGAATGTGGCATTCATCATAAATACGCCGCACGGTCATTCGTCACGCGGAGATGGTTTTATTATGCGCAATGAGGCGGTGAACCGAGGAATTTGCCTGGTAACAGCACTTTCGGCAACAACAGCGCTCGTGCAAGCACTCGCTGCTTTAAAAGCTGGCGCAGAGCTTGCTCCAGTAGCCTTACAAGATTTAGACTAGGCAATTGTGGAGTTTGGATTGGACGAAAAGCCCATTCCTCATGCCGAGCGCGTGAATTGCTAGAGTTTCACGCGGGTATACTCTCAGTGTTTGCTACTATAAGAAGGCTCTGCATGCGCTAAACGCGGGCGTGGCGGAATTGGTAGACGCGCTGGATTTAGGTTCCAGTGGGTACTCCCCGTGAAGGTTCAAATCCTTTCGCCCGCACCATGCGCACAAGGCACAAACGTATACGCGTAGCAATCCTTGCTGCGCCGAGCACGAGAACACACTGGAGGAACGTTGAAGATCACCGTCACCGCCGATAAGCCTCAGGACAACCAGCTTGTTGCGAAGCTCACCGTTGATAGCGCCGATGTAGATCGCGCTATTAAGCATGCCTACTCTGACATTGCTCAGAAGTATCGCTTCCAGGGCTTCCGTAAGGGTCATGCTCCTCGTCCCATGATTGATGCAGTTATGGGTCGCGACGCTGTGTTGGCACAGGCTACCAATGAGCTTCTTAACGATGCTGAGCCGCTTCTGCTTGAAGAGCTCGATATTGTTCCGGTTGGAGAGGTGAGCTTTGGCGACGAGCCTGCACTCGTTGTTGAGGGCTCTGATTATGAGACCGAAGTTACCCTTCCGGTCCGTCCGGCTTGCGAGCTTGATTCTTACGATGCTCCTGCCATTGAAATGCCTCCTGCAGAGGCTACCGAGGCTGAAATT
>OGQD01000740.1_pt1 | contig 23437 bp, 18 predicted proteins | sample 1553091 | NCBI WGS metagenome assembly OGQD01 (sample SAMEA2580290, study PRJEB22360) | human gut metagenome | biome: human gut; feature: human-associated habitat; material: faeces | place: Denmark | collected 2008/2010
GACGGCTTCGCCTTCCCCCCCCTCGCGACGCCGGCCCCCCCCGCCGTGATCGCAGTCGACTCTGCCCCGGCTCCGGTGGCTGCGCCTCAGGCCGAAGCCGAACCGGCACCAGCCGCGCCTGTCGAGGAAGCTGCCGACGCCGCGCCGCCAGCAGCGGAAGAGCCGTCCGCCGTCAGCATCCCGGTTCCGGTTGAACCCGCCGCTGTCGAACCGGTTATCGAGCCGGTTGCCGAAGAAGTGGAAGCAACGGAAGCCGCAGCCGTCGAAGCAGCTCCGGCTGCCGTCAGCGCCGCGACCATCGAAGCCGAAGCCATCACCGCCGCAAGCGTCGTTGCAACGCCCGCCCCGGCCGCCGCGGCGCCCGCCGTCGACATCGACACCGCGCTCGCCAGCAGCGGTCTGGTCATGGTGCAGACAACCACCGCGCCGGCCAGCGCCGCCGTGGCCGAACCCGCCCCCAAACTGGGCCGCCCGCGCAAGGCGAAGGCGGCTCCGGCGGATGCGGAGCCGATGGTGATCGTCGAAACCAGGAAGTAAGCGTTTCCACACATAAAAAACCGGGGATTGATGAATCCCCGGTTTTTTTATGCTTGTTTCAAGCCTGAAACTCTTTCCCGCATCCCAAAACCACGGTTCGCTCCATCGTAGGCGCGACGTCCTCGTCGCAATTCAGACGATCGCGTCGTGGAAAAAAGGAGAAATCGGCCAGAGAACCGGCCTCCTACACCTGAGACGAATCCCGGTTTTTCACCGCCTTCGCCCTCTCCGCATTCGAGGCGGCGGCCCCCGCCTTGACCTGCTTCTGCAAAACTCCGATCAGCCCCCGAGCGGCGTCCTCCACCATGTCGAGCACCAGATCGAAACCATGCCCAAGGCCGTAGTAGGGATCGGGGACTTCATGATCGTCGAAGTTCTTGGCGTATTCCATGAACAGGCGGATTTTCGGCAATTGCTCCGGCGTCGCCATGCGTTGCAGGTTGTCGAAGTTGTTCTTGTCCATCGCCAGGATCAGGTCGAAATAATCCAGATCCTGATAGGCCACCTTGCGCGCCCGCAACTGCGACAGGTCGTAATTGCGCACCGCGGCGGCCCGCTGCGTGCGGGAATCGGGGGCTTCGCCGACGTGGTAGCCGTGGGTGCCGGCCGAGTCGATTTCCACCTGGTCGCCCAGGCCGTGCTGCCGCACGAAATGGCGCAACACCGCTTCCGCCGTGGGCGAGCGGCAGATGTTGCCCATGCAGACCATCAAGATGCGAATCGTCATAGCTTTGCTCCTCTATCGGGATGCTCTCCTGACCCGTCGTGCTGCGCTGCGCCAAATACCTGCTCTCGCAGGCGGAACAACGCGTCGCGGGCTGCTGCGGCTTTTTCGAATTCGAGATTTTTCGCACAGTCGTGCATCTCTTTTTCCAGCCGCTTGATCTCCCTGGCGACTGCCTTTTCGCTCATCGTCGCATAATTTGCCCGATCCTGGGCCACTTTCAGCGTATTTTGCGCCTGCTCGCCATCGTACACGCCGTCGATGATGTCCTTGATTTTCTTCGATACGCCGCGCGGCACAATGCCCTGTTCGGCATTGAAGGCAAGCTGCTTTTCCCGCCGCCGCCCGGTTTCGGCGATGGCGCGCTGCATCGAGTTCGTCACCCTGTCGGCATACAAGATTGCCGTGCCGTGAATATGGCGGGCGGCCCGGCCTATGGTCTGTATCAGCGAACGCTCGGAGCGCAGGAAGCCTTCCTTGTCGGCATCGAGGATCGCCACCAGCGACACTTCGGGAATGTCCAGCCCTTCACGCAGCAGGTTGATGCCGACCAGCACGTCGAATTCCCCCAGGCGCAGGTCACGGATGATTTCCACCCGCTCGACGGTGTCGATGTCCGAGTGCAGGTAACGCACGCGCACGCCGTGATCGGCGAGAAAATCGGTGAGATCCTCGGCCATGCGCTTGGTCAGGGTGGTGACCAGAACGCGCTCCTGCGCCGCCACCCGCAGCTTGATTTCGCCGAGCAGATCGTCGACCTGCGTCGACGCCGGGCGGACGATGATTTCCGGGTCGACCAGCCCGGTCGGGCGCACCACCTGCTCCACCACCTGCCCGGCGTGGGTTTCTTCGTAATCGGCCGGGGTCGCCGAAACGAAGATGGTCTGCCGCATGTGCGTCTCGAACTCATTGAATTGCAGGGGCCGGTTGTCGAGCGCCGAGGGCAGGCGGAAGCCGTAATCGACCAGATTTTCCTTGCGCGAGCGGTCGCCCTTGTACATGCCGCCGACCTGGCCGATGGTGACGTGCGATTCGTCGATGAACATGATTGCATCACGCGGCAGGTAGTCGATCAGAGTGGGCGGCGGCTCGCCTGCCAGCCGACCCGAGAAATGCCGCGAGTAATTTTCGATGCCCTTGCAGAAACCGATCTGGTCCAGCATTTCCAGATCGAAGCGGGTGCGCTGCTCGAGGCGCTGCGCTTCGACCAGCTTCTGATTGGCGCTGAAAAACGCGATGCGCTCGCGCAATTCGGCCTTGATGGTTTCGATGGCCTTGAGCACCGTGGCGCGCGGCGTGACGTAGTGCGAGGCCGGGAACACGGTGAAACGCAGCGCCTGATGCAGCAGCTGCCCGGTGAGCGGATCGAAGAATTGCAGCCGCTCGATTTCGTCGTCGAACAGGGAAACGCGGATGGCGTGCTCGGCGTGTTCGGCGGGGAAAATATCGACCACGTCGCCGCGCACCCGGAAGGTGCCGCGCTGAAAGTCGATTTCGTTGCGCTCGTACTGCATGTCCGTCAGGCGCTTCAGGATGTCGCGCTGATCCATGCGGTCGCCCACCCGCATGGTGAGGATCATGTTGTGGTATTCGTCGCGGTCGCCGATACCGTAGATGCACGACACCGTCGCCACGATCACCACGTCACGCCGCTCGATCAGGCTCTTGGTGGCGGACAGGCGCATCTGCTCGATGTGGTCGTTGATCGAACTGTCCTTCTCGATGAACAGGTCGCGCGACGGCACGTAGGCTTCCGGCTGGTAATAGTCGTAGTAGGAAACGAAATACTCAACGGCGTTTTCCGGGAAGAATTCCCTGAACTCCGAATAGAGCTGCGCCGCCAGCGTCTTGTTCGGGGCCAGCACCAGCGCCGGGCGGCCGGTGCGGGCGATGACGTTGGCCATGGTGTAGGTCTTGCCGGAGCCGGTCACGCCGAGCAGGGTCTGGAAGGAAAGGCCGTCGTTCACCCCTTCGACCAGTTGCGCGATGGCCGTCGGCTGATCGCCGGCGGGCGGAAAAGGCTGGTGCAGACGGTAAGGGCTGCCCGAAAAAGTCACCACGGGCGTGCTGTCGGTAGATTCGCTCATGTTAGTATTTTACGTTTTCTGTCGTACCGCCCGATCAGAGCGGCAAGAATGCAGCAATCCGGCCGCCTCGGCGGCTGCCGCACACTTTCCTTCTTTCGTTTCTATTATTCCACGGAGTCAGTCATGTCCTCTTCGATCTTTGCCGCGGTGGAACTCGCCCCGCGCGACCCGATCCTGGGTCTGAACGAAGCTTTCAACGCCGATGCGCGCGATACCAAGGTCAACCTCGGCGTTGGCGTGTATTTCGACGACAACGGGAAGATTCCCCTGCTCGCCGCCGTCAAGGCCGCCGAGGATGCCCGCGTCAAGGCCGCCCTGCCGCGCGGCTACCAGCCGATCGAAGGCGCGCCCGCCTACAACGGCGCGGTGCAGAATCTCCTGTTCGGCAAGGACTCCGACCTGCTCGCCGCCGGTCGCGTCATCACTGCCCAGGCCATCGGCGGCACCGGCGCGCTGCGTATCGGCGCCGACTACCTCAAGCGCCTGAACCCGGACGCCAAGGTCTACATCAGCAACCCGTCCTGGGAAAACCACCGCGCCCTGTTCGAAGCCGCCGGTTTCGTGGTCGAGGATTACGCCTATTACGACGCCGCCACCCGCGGCGTGAACTTCGCCGGCATGAAGGCCGACCTCGACAGGATGGCCCCCGGCTCCATCGTGCTGCTGCACGCCTGCTGCCACAACCCGACCGGCGCCGACCTGTCCGACGCGCAGTGGGCGGAAGTCGTCGAAATCTGCAAAGCGCGCGGTCTGGTGCCTTTCCTCGACATGGCCTATCAAGGCTTTGCCGACGGCATCGACGCCGACGCCGTAGCCATTCGCGCCTTCTCCGCCTCGGGCCTGCAATTCTTCGCGTCCAGCTCCTTCTCCAAGAACTTCTCGCTCTACGGCGAGCGCGTCGGCGCGCTGTCCATCGTCACCGCCGGCAAGGAAGAATCGGCCCGCGTGCTGTCGCAGGTGAAGCGCGTCATCCGCACCAATTACTCCAACCCGCACACCCACGGCGCCGCCCTGGTTGCCGCCGTGCTCGCCTCGCCGGAACTGCGCGCCCAGTGGGAAGGCGAACTGGCCGCCATGCGCGACCGCATCCGCGCCATGCGCAGCGGCCTGGTGGACGCGATCAAGGCCGCCGGCTGCGCCCAGGATTTCTCCTTCGTCGTCCAGCAGCGCGGCATGTTCTCCTACACCGGCCTCTCCGCCGCCCAGGTGGAACGCCTGAAGGAAGAATTCGGCATCTACGCCGTATCCACCGGTCGCATCTGCCTCGCCGCCCTGAACAGCAAGAACACCGGCTACGTCGCCCAGGCGATCGCCACGGTGACGCGCTGACACGCGGCGGCTCACGCCCACTAAAAAGAAGGCCACGCTTTGCGTGGCCTTTTTGCTGCGCCCAAGGAAAAGCGGGCGAACGGACAGCCGCTGACGCCAGCCTAGGCTTTAGGCCAGAGAATCATCTGCGTGCACCGGAACAGGGCGATGGCCTTGCCAGTAGCCTCATCCGTCACCACCGCGTCCCAGACCTGGGTCGTCCTGCCCAGGTGCTGCGCGGTCGCGGTACAGGCCACCGCGCCATCGCGCACCGTGCCGAGGTGGTTGCTCTTCAACTCGATCGTGGTGAAGGAGCTTGCCCCCGCCGGCAGATGCGCGATGGTGGCGTTGCCGCAAGTGGTGTCGGCCAGCGTCACCACGCTGCCGGCGTGCAGAAAACCGTTGATGGCCCCATGCAGCGGCCTGATCGCCATGCGACTGCGCATGACGCCCTGCCGCAATTCCAGCATCTCGACGCCGAGAAAACCCGGCAGGGATTCCCGGCTGTCCCGGTTCAGGTTCTCCGGGGTCACGTCGGCACGCAAAACGCTCATGCTCTTCCTTTCTTTGTCGCCCAGGGCGATGGGGGTTCGAAGCCGGCATTGTGCGCATCGCGGGCTGCCGTGACAAATCAGTTACCATGCCTCATACTATAGAAAATCTATCTCATAGCGTTTTGCTTCATGACAGCTTACCCTCCTCTCAAGGCGCTGGTTGCCTTCGATGCCGCCATGCGCAGCCAAAGCTTCTCTCTTGCCGCAGATGAACTGTGCGTAACGCCGGGCGCGATTGGCCAGCAGATACAGAAGCTCGAGGAATGGCTGGGCGAACCCTTGTTCGTGCGGCAGGTGCGGCAAATCCAGCCCACGGCTGCCGCGCTCGACTACTGGCAGGCAATTCAGCCGGCGCTCGCCCGGATCGCCAGCGCCAGCAGCCAGCTCAAGCGCCGCCGCAAACGGGCGGTGTCGCTGTCGATGACGCCCAGTTTTGCCGCCAAGTGGTTCACCCGCCGCATGGCCAGTCTGGTGACGCAGCACCCGGACATCGAGTTGCATCTCAGCGCCTCCATCGAAGCCGTGGATTTCGAGCGTTCCGGCGTCGATCTGGCCATTCGCCACTGCGACGGCAAGGATGCCACCCTCGATGCAAACCTGCTGTTCAGGGACGAGGCGCGCGCCTACTGCACCCCGGAATACGCCGCCGCGCTGCGTCTAAGCACGCCGCAGGATCTGCACCGGGCGAATCTGCTGGTGACTACCTGGCAACCCTGCTGGGAGCGCTGGTTCCAGCGTTTCAGCACGCTGGACGCCGCAGCCGTCGCCAGCATTCCCCGCATACACTTCGACCAGTCGCTCCTGGCCATCGAGGCTGCCCGGCGCGGTCACGGCATCGTGCTCACCAGCCCTTGCCTCACCGAAACTGAAATCGCCAGCCGGGCGCTGATCGAGCCATTTACCTGCCGCCTCGAACTCGAAAACGGCTACTACGTGGTGCACCACGGCAAGAACGCGCTGAGCGAGGCCGCCCTGCGCGTCAAGCAATGGCTGATCGGACAGGCCGCACCGACGGCGTAAGCGGCTTCGCCGCTGCCATTCAGCGCTCGACCAGCACCTCGGGATTCGGCAAAGTACCGCTGACGCGCATCGGCACGCTGATCGCCGCCACCGAAGAGCGCACATTGACCGTCAAACGCCCGTCCAGCCGCCCATCCGACGTGTGACGCAAACTGCCGCCCGCATGCATTGCACCGGCATCCAGCTGTAGATCCTGCAACGCAATGCCGCGCGCATCGGCCCTCACCTGCGCAGTCAGTTGATCGAAATGCGTGCTGCCCGCACGCACCACGGCACCCGGGCTGCGGCGGCTGGCCTCGCCCAAGTCCACACCCAACAAAGTGCCGCGCTGGACCTTGGCCTGCATGTCCAGATTCGCTGCAGACCACATTCCCACCCAGTCAGCGCCACTCCCCTGCAAGCGTAGCGGCCCTTCCAGAGCGCCTGCCCATTTGAATCCGGGCAGCACGCCGCCGGTGAATTGCTGCAAATCCACCCGCGCCATGAGTAAATCCCCGCGCATGGCCAAGCCGCTTTCATACCAGCCCAGGCTCCACTCCCCTTTCAGCACGCCGCCAAAGAAGCTCGCGTTGATCTCGCGTACCTGCAACCCCTGCACGTCCAGCGTCGCTTTCGCATCCAGCGCACCGAAGCGCACCGGCACGGACGGCGGCTGCCAGGCACGCCCTTCGATCCGCAAGGCCACCTGCCCGGCAGCCGGTTTCGCCTCGAGCACCAGATCCTTGTCCTGGGTTTCCAGCCGCCCTTGAACGAAGCGCCCGTCTTCATAATTCAACTGGCCGGTGAAAACGCCAAAAACCATGTTTCCGGCAGCCTTGATCTGCAATTTCCCGACCTCGATCCGACGCAGTGCAGGCAAAGCAAGCGGCCGGTCAGCCGTCACCCCGGGTTTCATCAGGAGCGCATCGAGCGGCCAGATCACATCCGCCACTTCCAGACGCACCAGCGCCGCGCCACCTTTGAAAAACAGCTGCCACGGCGGCGGTAGCACCACGCGACCGATACTGCCCGCCGTCTCGGGCGAGCCCCCCAGGCGCAGATCGCGCAATTCCAGACGCGGGCTGGGCAAGGCCGCGAAACTCACCTCCCCGATGGCAACTGGCGTTTGCAGCAGATCGCCCGCCGCTTTTTCGAAATCGGCGCGGTAATTGTTGTAAGGGTAGAAAAACACCAGCAAAACCGCCGCCACGACGAGCGTCAGCAAGCCGCCCGCGAGCACGGGGACAATCCGCCACTGCCGCTCGGGACGCGGCTCATCGTGCCTCTCCCTGGCCGTTTCTTTCACCGCCCCGGCCTCCCGACGATGCGCCTGCGGCACAGGCTTGCCGAAAGCGGAAAACACGCTGGCCGGCCCCGGCTCATCCATCCGGACATGCGCTGGCGCGCGCTCGCCAAAGGTGGAGAACTGCGCAACCGCCGAAAGCCGCTCCTCCCGCTCCTGAGGCAGCCCCACCGCCCACGCCGCAGCCGCCTCGGCAAGCGGCACGATGTAGCCGCCGCGCTCCAGATCACTGATCGCACTTTCCACCAGCCGCGCATTGCCGATCTTGGCGATCAACTCATCCACACTCAACTTGCCATCCACCTGCACCAGCACCAGACGCAAATTGCGCTGCACCACCCGCGTGCTTTGCCGCACCGCCTCATCGCCCGCTGGCGTTTTTGCGTAAATCCGAGCTGAACCCATGACTCATTTCCCCAGGAAACCCACGGCTGATCTTGACTTTTGGCCATTCTACTACTATAATGCCATCTTTCTATTCCCCGATAGCTCAGTCGGTAGAGCGCCGGACTGTTAATCCGTAGGTCCCTGGTTCGAGCCCAGGTCGGGGAGCCAAGAAATTCAAGCATTTAGCCCGCTGCCAAGCGGGCTTTTTGCTATCTGAAGATTTTTTGACTGCATTTTTTCTGCACGTCTGCGCGTATTTTTCTGCGACGTCGCCATGCTCATTTTCAGGGATCAGCGATGGCAACGAGCACCACACGGAGTGACCGCCCGTTCCAAGCCGTCATTCGCCGCACTGCAAGTTTTGTCGATGCGGCTCGGAAGGCTGAATGGATTGCGCAGCGGGGCACGCTGCCTGCCATCGGCGGATGACATGCCTGCGGGCATGGGATGGGATCATGCCATAGGCGTGCGGCCACGGTACTCGATGGCCATGATGGTAATGTCATCGGATTGCGGGGCCATACCGGTAAATGCCTTGACGCTGGCGACGGTACTCTTGACCAAGTCGAAAATCGGTTTGCCCTGTAATTCGTTGCAGACAGCCAGCAGGCGTTCCTCGGCATACAGATGGTCTTGCAGGTTCATTGCCTCGGTAACGCCATCGGTATACAGCAGCAGTCGATCTCCTGGCGCCAGCTGCATCACTTCGGCCTGGTAAGGGTAATTCTCGACGGCCCCGATGACCAGTTGCCTGGTCTTGGGAAAATAGTGCGGCTGACCCAGGCAGGGAATCAGCACCGGCGGGTTGTGCCCGGCATTGGTGTAGACCAGCGCCCCATCACGCAAATCGAGCACGGCGCAAAACACGGTGACAAACATGCTTTGATCATTGTCGCGTGTCATCTGGTCATTCACCCGGGACAAAATCTCTGCCGGACTCAGATCCATTCTGGCGGTTGCCTTGATCAGGGTTTTGGTTACCGCCATGAACAACGAGGCCGGCACACCCTTGCCGGAGACATCGGCAATGACCAGACAGAGGTGATCGTCGTCGAGCTGGAAGAAGTCGTAGAAATCCCCGCCGACTTCCTTGGCCGGCTCGATCACGGCGAAAAGGTTGAATTCTTCGCGGTGCGGGAACGGAGGCAGCATTTTGGGCAGGATCGACATCTGGATGTCGTGCGCGATGCTGAGTTCGCCTTCGATGCGTTCCTTGGCGGAAGTGGTCGCCACCAGATCCCGGATGTGTATCTGCAAATCCCGGTTCATTGCGGCAAAGGCGCGGCTCAGATCGCCGATTTCGTCCTGCGCCGTCTGGGCCGGCAGGTGCATGTCAAAATCACCGTTGCTCATGCGCCCGGCGGCAATCGCGAGGCTGTGCAGCGGCCGTGTAATCGAACGGGCAATCAGCACCACCACCAGGGCAATCAGCAGGGTGCCCAGCAGGCCAATCGCAGCAACCGTCAGCGTCAACTCGCGGATGCCGGCGAACAGTTCATCCTCGGGAAAGACGATGGCCAGCGACCAGCCGGCGGCAGGAATCGGGCCGTAATAGAGGCGGGCAGGCGCACCGGCAAAGTTGCGGTAGGGCACGAAACCGCTGTCGCCGCGCAGCATGTGCCGGCCAACCTCCCGCAGCGCCCCATCGTCCGCAGCCTCCGCCAAGCTGAAGATGGATTCGTTCATGATGTGATCGGTGACCGGGTGCGTCACGATCGAACCATTGCGTGACAGGAGAAAGGCATAGCCGCTATCCAGCACCTTGATCGCGCCAATGGTTTCTGCCAGCCAGTCGAGCGAGATGTCCGCCGTCACGATGCCCAGGAAGCGGCGCGTATCACCGCTGCCAGCATAAAACGGTACGGAATAGGTGGCCATCAGGGTATTGCCGCCACCTTCATCGAAGTAGGGTTCGCTCCACTCGGCGCGTGCCAGTTCCCGGGGGATCTGGTACCAATCCTGCACCCGGTAGTCATAAGCCGCTTCAAGCTGGATGGTTTTGATCTCTGCCCCATCTCGGTGGGCATAAGGGGCATACAGGCGCGCCGGCCCGCCAGGCTCCGCGGGTTCGAAAGCAATGGTTGTACCGTAGATTTCCGGATTGTTTTCCAGGGTGCTGCGCAGCATCCGTTTGATGGCCCGATCATCCGCCAGATCGTTGCCTTGATCATTTTCCAGCCGCCGCGCCATGATCTCGACCACTCGCGCCGTTGTGCTCAACACGGCTTCGACGCGGTTGGCGGCGGCCTCTGTCAGATGGCGGGCGCTGCCGGCGACTTCGGCTTCGATCAAGGTTCGCGAGCGCAGGTGGTGAAAACCGAGCATGCCGGCAAAGATGAGCGAAGTGCTCAGGGTGACCACCAGGATCAGGCGCGCAGCAATCGTTTTAACGAAGCGCATGGTCACCTTTCACGAAAACGTCGTAATCCGGCACCTCGCGCAGCAAACCGCGCCGATGCAGCTCCTGCGTCACCAGCTGGTAGTCGGATCGGTTCAACTCGCCAGCGCGGTTGCCCGCCATCGGACGCAGCAACTCCTGCATGCGCGCCAGCATCCAGCGCTGATGCATGCGGTTCGTCGGCAGGCGCGCATCCTTGATGATGCGCAGCATGACATCGACGGTTTCCTCCGGATGCGCAAACGCATAATCCCAGCCTTCCTGCGAGGCACGGACAAAGGCGGCCACCAGTTGCGGATCGCGCGCCATTGTTTTTTCCAGGGTGTACAAACCATCTTCCGGATAATTGGCCCCATGCTCCTTGAGCGGGAATACCGTCAGCTCGTCTTCATTCAATCCGGCATTGAGCAGGTTGTGGTATTCGTTGTACCACATGGCCGATACCGCCGCGACGCCCCCGCGCAGGAACAGGTTGACGGTCGCGGACTGCTGCACGGGCTGCACCTGCAAGCCATGCTGATCGAACACACTGCGCGCAGGAATATCAAGATCGCCGCCCCACAAGCCCACCTTCTTGCCCGCCAGATCGGCCAGCGTGCGGATCCCCGAATCCTTGCGCGCCACCAGCAGCATCGACGACTGTTGCACCACCTGGGCAATATGCTGCAGCGGCGGGCCCTCATCCCGTAGTTGCAAGGCGCTGGTCAGCCACAGGGCGGCAAAATCGGCACGGCCGTCGCGCAGGTACTCGGTGGGGCTGCGCCCCGGCCCTCCCTGGATGATGGTCAGATCGATCCCGTGCTTGAGATAAATCCCCTTCTCGACGGCCATGTAATAGCCGGCAAACTGGGCCTGCGGCAGCCAGAGAGGAATGAAGGAGGCCTGCTTGATCGGCTCCGCGACACTGGCACTTGCCGCCAGAAAGAAGGACAGCAGGAAAAAGGGGCCGCTGCTCAGCCAGCGGCGCAGCAGAAGAAGGAAACGGTGCATGGGCGGAAGCATGGGCAATATCAACGATTCAGGGTAAGGCGCACGATGTTACGTCCTTCATGCCGGGAACAATCGACCTGATCGGCAATCTGGCGGACGAGAAACCAGCCCAGGCCACCGATCTTGCGCTCATCGATGCCCGCCGCCAGATCAGGTTCGCCAATCGAAGCGACATCGAAAGCAATCCCCTCATCGATCACCTCGACAACCAATTGCGCGCCTGCATCACAGCAGATCAGCGTGACCGGCCCCGGCGCTGCCGGATAGGCGTAATGGCAGATATTGACGAAAACCTCTTCAAACGCCATGGCGAGCATGCCGATCCGTTTTGCCGCCAGCCCGAATGCCGCCGCGCAGCGGGCCAGATGCGCCTGCAAAGGTTCCAGGTTCACCAGCTCCGCCGCCAGCGTCAGCGCCTCGAACTGCCGGGATACGTCGCTCACCCCGAACGCCTCACAACGCCGCCAGCGCCGCCTCAAGCGAAGGATGAACACCGAGGATCGAACTGAAACCAGTCATTTCGAAAACTTCACGCACGTTATCCTGGAGATTGGCGAAAACCACGGTACCACCCTTGGGTTTGAGCTGTTTCGCCGTCGACAGCAGCACCCGTAGCCCGGCGCTACTGATGTAGCTGAGATTGGCAAAATCGACGGCAAGACGCGTTTTGCCATCGGCAATGAGCTGACTGACCGACTTCTCGTAATCTACCGCCGAAACAGCATCGAGCTTGCCGCTCACCGACACCACCCAGGCCTTGCCTGCATCCTCTACCCGAATTTCCATGCTTTCTCCAAACGCTTGTTTGCCGAACCATGACGCATCTGATTCCGGCGCACCGACAGCGCAGAAAGGCAACGCCAGAATCAAATCACGCCAGTATCTCTTTTGCCCTGCTCAAAATTCACGCATCAGTCCAAGCGTGGTCATGCTTTGCACTACTTTCGAGCTGACGGCCTCCACCTGGCTGCCATCGGCTCGATAGGTATTGAAGTCGTGCTCCTTGTACCAGGTGCGCCGATAGCCGGCACGCACCGACCAACCACCGCCAATCGCATAGCGTATGCCCACCCCGGCCACGATACCCGGCCGCCATGTCGAAACGTCATATCTGCTTCGGACCGCATTGGTGGTAGCCTTGCGCAGGCGGATTTTCCCAAGCGCCAGCCCGGTTTCGGCAAACACGGAGAAATTTTCCGTGACACGGTAGGTCGGCAGCAGCGCCATGGCCGCACTTACGGGGACGTCATAGCGGAATCTCGCCGGCTCCGGCAAGGTCAATTTCCAGTCGGTATCACTCACCGACAGGCGACCTTCCACACCCAGCGAGAAATCCGCCCTGCCTTGCCAGCGATACCCCCCGACCACACCAGCAACCGAGCCATTGGCCCGGTTATCGTAGCGATCGTTGGGGCCGCCATGCACGGGGCTGTACTCTGGCCGGAACGACAGATGTTCGCGCCCGGCTTCGACTCCCAGGTAATACTGGGCCACCACTCCTGGCGATGCCAGCACCCCCAGCAGGGGCACGACGGCGCCGATCCATTGCCGACAATTCGCCACAACAGTCCTTTCTGCCAAAACAATGACACTCATGCCGCGCAGCATGAAAGCCGCGTCGTCCTGACATTTGCTGATGACGGGTCAAGCTGACCGGATTCGGATCCGGCGTTCCGTCCTGTTGAGGGACTTGGCCCGGATTGGGTCAGAAATTTATCAAGAATTTGTTCCATAAGCCAGAACCGACGCGCAGCCAGCGTTAAACAATCCGTCAAAACTGGCTTGAAACTTGCTTTTTTGATTCAGACCTGACTCCTTCAAGCGGACGCGAATGAGTCTAAAAAAACCGCAACCCGGAACAATTTGCCGCCTGCGCCAACGAACTTGCCGGTTTGAAGGCTTGGGCCCGCGAAGGCGGTTGCCCGTTGTTCTATTACGACGAGGCCGGTTTCTCGGCCTCGCCTCCCGTTCAACGCGCCGAGTCTCCCATGGGCTGTACGCACGCGGTGACGCCGGCTCATCACCAGCGGGTTGCTGTGATGGGGAAATCAGCAAACTGCTCGACGGGTTCGGCTCTGGATTTCAAATTGTTTGCGCCTGATTGCTTACCTTGTTATGGAATTTTCGGACAAGCAATTGCATAGTACAGGGGTTGGCTACCCTACCAGCCGTGCCACGCCGCACCACGCATTTCCAGACCGATCATGAAGCCCCCTCGCAAACGCCTCATCAAATCGCTGTTCAAGAAATACATCGAAATGTACGCCTCGCGGGACGATGGCCTGACCGGGAATTTCAGCGAGAATTTCAGCGGTTACACCGGCGGGGGCGACTTCATCGTCGGCGACCGAAGCAAATGGATCGAGATCACCCGGCTGGATTTTGCGCAAGTTCCCAAGCGCATCCGCATCCAGATGCTCGACCTCTTGCTGCGCGATCTGAGTGACACGGTCGTACTGGCGACCGGGTTATTCCACATTCACCTGCCGACCCCGGAGCCCATCCTGTCGCGCGAAGCGGTTCGCCTGTCGCTGGTATTCGTGCAGGAGAACGGCGACTGGAAAATCGCCCACAGCGGCTTCTCCGTGCCCTACCACCTCGTGCAGCAAGGCGAGGTTTTCCCGATCAAGGGCTTGTACGGACAGAGCAACGCCCTGGCCTTGTTGCTCAAGGAAACCAGGCGGGCGCTTTCAGAAGCCACGAGTCAGCTGGATACCTTGCGTCAGGTCACCCACCAGGTTCGCACCTATCTGGAAATTCATCTTGAGAGCGACCCCGATATCGACACAGCGGCCAGGGCGCTGGGTTACTCACGGCGCACGCTAACCCGGCGGCTCCATGAAGAAGAAACCAGCTTCCTGCATGTCAAGGACCAACTGCGACGCGCGCTCGCCCTGCGGTTGCTGATCGCCAACCAGCTTCCGGTCGAAGCCATTGCCGACCGCGTCGGCTTCGCCGATCTGACGACCTTTCATCGTGCCTTCAAGAAATGGACGGGTACCACGCCCCTGGCCTATCGGCGTTCAGGCGTGTGAATCGGCGGCTGTCCTGAAACCACTGCGGGCGGAATCACACAAATCACATATTGGCCCAAAACGCCAGCAAATTGACCCGAAACGCCAAAAATCTCCTTGGCCAAATCGGTATCCTCGCGGCAGCTCGTCAACGTCCGCCGGCCGTTCTGCCGGCTCTTTCAGTCTGTCGCCCAAAATACGATGATGAAAACCACCTTCAAAGACAAGCGCCTGCAGCGCGATCAGGATTTCTCCGTAAAACCGCTGGCGTTGGCCATCTCCGTGATCCTGCTCGGCGCAACGCACAGCGCAGCTCATGCAGGCCCAAGCATGACCGAGTTAGGCACGCTTGCAGCGGACAATGCCGGCAACTCGGCTGCCTACGGCGTCAGCGGCACCGGCGGTGTCGTGGTCGGTGAGGCCTACACCGGTACGCTCTATCGCGCCTTCCTCTGGAGTCAGGCGACCGGCAGGATGATCAGCCTGGGCACGCTCCCCGGCGGAGAAGCCAAAGGCTCAAGTGCCAGTGACGTCAACGCCGCCGGCAACGTGGTGGTCGGTACTGCCCACAACGGCACTGACTTCCATGCCTTCCGCTGGACCCAGGCGACCGGCATGACCGATCTGGGTACGCTTGCGGGAACAAATGCAAGCTTTGGTGAAAGCGTCAACGCCGCCGGTGACGTGGTGGTCGGTTGGGCCAGGGGGCCAATCGATGACAATTTCCTCTCCAATGTTGCCGAGTATGCCTTCCGCTGGACCTCGGCCCACGGCATGACTGATCTGGGCACATTTGCCGGGGGCAGAATCGGTCGATCAAGCGCCTTCGATGTCAACGCCGCTGGCGACGTGGTGGTCGGCAAGGCACTCACCGCAACCGACTCCCACGCCTTCCGTTGGACCGAGGCCACCGGCATGGTCGACCTGGGAACGCTGGCAGCCGACAAAAAAGAAGGTTACTCGGGTGCGTATGGCGTTAACGCCGCAGGCGACGTGGTTGTCGGTCATGCCTACAACGGCATTACCACCCGCGCCTTTCGCTGGACCGAGGCAACCGGCATGACCGACCTGGGCATGTTCGCCGGCAAGGGCAATGACGCTTACGCGATCGCATCCGATGTCAACGCATCCGGCAGCGTGGTGGTCGGTTACGGCAAGATCGATCAAGCCAACCGCGCCTTTCGCTGGGCGCTCAATCCCGGCAGCACCACCGAAGGCACGATGCAAACCATCGAAGACTGGCTCGGTTCCCATGGCGTAAGCGTCAACCCCTCTGCCAGCAAGGCGTCTCGTGCCATAGGCGTCAACGCTTCCGGCGACGTAGTGGTCGGCGCGCTTGACAACAACCATGCCTTCATCGCCACCACCAAAGGCTTGATCGATCAGGTCGAGAATGACAAGAGTCTGGCCGGCTCCTCAGGTGTGCCTGCGCGCACCATGCAGGATGCCAGCCTGGTCATGCATGGCGCACACGGCAGCCCCATGCGCGGCCTGCTCGGCGCGGGCAAGCAAAGCGTCTGGATCGCAGGGGATTGGGGACACGCCGACAATCGAGGCAACGACGGCAATCTGGGCTCGCTTGAGTTCGGTTATGCGCGGGGGGTCAGCAATCAGTTGCTGGTCAAGCTTGCGCTGGGCCGCACCTACAGCAAGCAGGACACGGTGTTTGGTGGCCGCACCAAAATGGATGGCACTTACCTCATGCCGGAAGTCATCGCCAGGATGGCTGAAATGCCCCTCTATGCGACCTTCAGTGCTTACTACCACTGGGGCGATGCCGAAATCACGCGCGGCTATGCCAATGCAGGCACCCGCGAATACGGTCGCGGCAGCGCCGACACCAGCACCGCAGCAATACGTGCCCGACTGGACTGGCTGGATGCGGTCAAGGCCGGTAATACTGCCTTTACGCCTTATACCAGCGTGACTTACACCCGAACCAGAATCGATGCCTACACGGAAGCCGGCGGCGCCTTCCCCGCTCGCTGGAACAGCCGTAGCGAACACGCGACCGAAGCGCGCCTGGGGGTGGATCTCGCGCATCGCGTGAATGACAAACTTGATGTGCTGGGCCGCCTGGAAGGCGTGCATCGCTTCAGTGATACTGGCGCAGCCGTCAGGGGCGACGTCGCCGGCCTGTATGGCTTCAGCCTGCCCGGCCAGACTTACAAGCGCAACTGGCTGCGCACCACGGTGGGTGTCGAAGGAAAGATCGGTGCCGGCACAGGCTCCCTGACGCTCAACGTCAGCAACCAGGGCGACGCCACCCTGCACTGGCTGGCGGCCAGTTACCGTGTGGATTTCTGATACAGGATATGGAAATAGAGAAAATGAAAACAAAAAATGGAATGATGTCTCTGTTGGTAATTCTTCTTATGGCAGCGTTGACCATAAGCGGTTGTGGCGGTGGTGGCGGCAGCAGCTCGGAAAACAAGACAATCAGCATTACGGGCATCGAGATGGCCCCCTATTATTTTCTCAAAAATGGCGAAATTGCTGGCATGGACGCCGATATTGCGAAAGCGGCCCTGCAAAAAGCTGGATTTACCATCAAGATGGATTTGTCAAACTCGGCGGACGAGGCTTTGACTACAACGCAAAACGGCCCGGATCGTGCCGTGCTGACCTTGGGGTATTCAGCCGAACGCAAAGACCTCTTCAAATGGGCCGGCCCCACATCCCAGGGAATATACGGCATATTTGAAAATGGATACTCCGGCACTAACTACCCGCTGGACATTGAAAAGGCAAAAGGGGTCGGCCCTGTTGCTGTCGTCAGGAATTGGCTGGAAACCACAACCCTTGAAAAACTTGGTTTTCAAAACCTGGTCTACTACGATACCTACGACGAGGCCCTGTCTGCATTCATGAGCGGCAGCCCGAAGTTTATCGCCAGTGACTTCTTTCATTTGGTAAAAACACTGCCCGCCGAGTTCAGCTTTGACAATGTTTTTACCGTTACGCGCTATCACACTGTTTTCAACTACATCGCTTTTTCCAAAGATGTCAGCGATGATACCGTCGAGCGCGTTCAAAATGAAATTGACGCGATGGTTGAAGATCAGACCACGGTTTCGGTGCTGCGGAAATATTTCGCAACGATGCCTGTGGATTATATTCCCGGAACGATTCAGCTATTCACCGAAGTCTCGCCGCCGCTTAATTATGGAACTGGCGTGGCCGCTTCCCGTAAAGTTGAGGGTTCTTCGGTAGATATCGTCAATGAAATCCAGGCAAGAACCAAGTCCGGGTATGTTAACAAAACCAACTTGAGCACCTGGGTCGATGCGTACAAAATACCGCAGTACCTGCCCAACAGTGCGGTATATACCACTGCCCGCACGCCGGAACGGGAAGATATGTTTCAGTGGGTTGGCCCCATCTCCACCAATCGAACCTATTTCTACACGGTCGTAAATTCTGGAATCACCATAGCAACGCTTGAGCAGGCAAAAGCACTTCAGTCCATTGCCACGCCAAAAAACTGGTACACCCATGAGTTTCTCGTGAAGAATAACTTTGGCAATGTCGTCGCTACAGCGCTGACCTCTCAGGAAGCATTTGACCAACTGATGAACGGCGAAGTGGAAGCGCTGCTCATGCCGGATCTGGATATGAAGTGGCTGGCCGAAAAAAATGGCATTTCGACGAGCCAGCTTGCGCAGAGCATGGAAGCGCTGAATCACGATGGATACATTGCCTTTTCGCTCAATACGCCAAACAGCACTGTTGCCCAGTGGCAGAAGAACCTCGACGAGATGAAAGCAGACGGCACATTCGAAACCATTTGGAACAAGTGGTACAAGTAATGGCCACCCGGAAAATCGAAGTGAAGCGCTCAAGCACCGTCTGCAAGGTCGGCAACAAGGTGGGCAATTCCGCCGTATTGCCAGCAAACACCTCGTGGCAAATCGGCAGGCCGTCAGCCGTTTGCACCACTCCCACCCAACACCTGACCATCAGCCTGCATCACCGCCGCAAACTCGCCGACCGCCGACCTGACTATCGGGCAACGCTCCTCGGAATCAAGCGTCGCCCACTGAGTTCGCATGCCGCATCATGACGTTCACGTGTTCGATTGCCGTGAAGCGGAGTTTTCGTTCATGCAACTGCGCGCTCCTGGTATACACCGGGAAGATTTTTGCCTTGAGGCTGACATCAAGAAAACCCGGCCCGTCGATCATCCATCATTCCTATGTCCAAGCCTTTCGTGTTGCCTGATGTTTCGCTTGCTCCGCGCTTGCACATGCTCACTTCACTCACTTGGTTGATGGCCTTGGGTTTGCTCGCCTGGGTGATGTCGGCGCTGTTCTGGCAATCTGCCGCGCCCCCGCAAGTGGCCGCAGTAGCTCGGCATGAGACCGATGCGCGCAAGATCGCAGACCGGATCACCCTGCATATCGGTCAGCCTGCGCCGGGCACCGCCAGCGCTGCGGCACGCAATCCGCACTACATGGTCACCGGCATCGCCACCGGCTTCGGCGCACTACCGGGTTTCGTGATCCTGCAGGCCGAAGATGGCTCCATTCTGAGCCTGAGCCCAGGCCAAACACTGCCGGATGGCCGAAAGCTCGTCCGGCTGCTACCCGGCTCCGCCGAATTCGAACTTGATGGCCTGTTGACCCGCCTCGATCTGCCCGTCCTCGACAATCCGCATAGCGAAACCCTCCACCTATCCTCGCGCGTCGTGCACTGATGCAATTTCTTTCGACCTCGTTACCTCACCTTCGATCCTCATCCACGCGCGGTACCGGCAGACTGCTGAAAATTCCGTGTTTGTTCGCGCTTGCTTTCTCCTGGCTTGTGGTGGCTGTTTCCCCCTCGTATGCAGCGGACGAGCCGGTGGCGCTCAACTTCCAGAACGCAGAGATAAGCTCGGTGATCCAGGCAATCGGCAGCATCTCCGGGCGCAATTTCCTTATTGACCCGCGCGTCAAAGGCAAGATCAACATCATCACCAATGCCAGGGTGGCCCCTGATCTGGCCCATCAGATTCTGCTGTCGGCGCTGCGCCTCCAAGGCTATGCCGCCATTGAAGAAGCTGGCATCACCAAAATCGTCCCCGAAGCCGACGCCAAGCTACATGGCTTGCCGGTGGTGAGCGGAAAGAGCGCGGCGGGGGTTCGCGGCGACCGCATCATTACGCAGGTCTTCACGCTGCAGAACGAATCTGCGACGCACATGGTGAATGTGCTGCGCCCGCTGGTGTCAGCCAATAACGCAGTCACTGCTTTTCAGGGAAATAACAGTCTCGTTGTCACCGACTACGCTGAAAATCTCCACCGGCTTGCCAAGGTGATCGAATCGATAGACGTGCCTCAGGCCGATGTAAATGTGCTGCAGCTGCAGCACGCGATGGCCAGCGATCTGGCACCGCTGCTGAACCGACTGCTGGTCGAACAACAGACGGGTGGGCAAAACGTGGGAACGGTGCAGATTCTTGCCGAACCGCAAAGTAACAGCCTGCTGGTACGTGCCGAGCCCCCCAGCCGGCTGGCGGCGGCGCGCCAACTCGTCACTGCGCTCGACCGTCCAGGGGCAGGCGGCAACATCCGCGTGGTGTATCTGCGCAATTCTGACGCAACTCAGGTTGCTGCGACGCTCAATGCGGCACTGGCCGGCGACGGCAAAGCTGCCGACAGCAACGCCACCAGGCCGCTCAGCAGCATTTCCAGAGATGGCTTCAGTGGCAACGCCTGGACGGCGGGAAGTGGCAACAGCAGTACCCTGCTGCCTGCGCCCAATGGCAATACTTCCGTGGCAGCCGGCCTCAACGCGCGTGGTGGCATCGTGCAGCCCGATCCGGTCAACAATGCCCTCATCATCACCGCGCCCGATGCTGTCTATCGTAACCTGCGCACGGTCATTGAGCAGCTTGATCGCCGCCGTGCGCAAGTCTACATCGAGGCCCTGATCGCCGAAATTTCGACCGAAAAGGCGGCGGAATTCGGCTTTCAGTGGGTAGGCGGGGCCACCTCGGGGAGTACCGGTCTCATCGGAGGCCAGTTCTTCAATAGAGACGGCAAGAACCTGGGTCAGTTGATCGCTGGTACTGCCGCCGGTACCGCCACAGGGGGCAAACAGTTGCTGCCCAGCAATGGCTTGAACCTGGTCATCGGCGGCGGCAAGGTCAACATTCCCGGCATCGGTGAAGTGCTCAGCCTGGGTGTGCTGGCGCGTTTCCTCGAAAACGAGGTCAGCGCCAACATCCTGTCTACGCCCAATCTCATCACGCTCGACAACGAAGAAGCGCGCATCGTCGTCGGCCGCAACCTGCCTTTCGTCACCGGCCAGTACGCCAATACCGGCGGGGGGGCCACCGCCCGCGCGCTCCCGGCAGTACCCCGGGGGGGCGCCCCCCCGCCTGCCAATCCCTTCCAGACCATCGAACGGCGCGACGTCGGCCTGACCCTGCACGTCAAGCCGCAAATCTCGGAAGGCGGTGCCATCCGCCTGCAGATCTATCAGGAAGCCTCGGCCATCGTCGGCAGTGTCGAAGACGCGGCCGGCGGCAATTCGGTCACCACCAAACGCGCGATCGAATCGATGGTGATGGTTGATGACGGCGCCATCCTCGCCCTGGGTGGCCTGGTCGAGGACAACGTTTCCGGGAGCGCGGAAAAAGTCCCCGTCCTGGGCGACCTGCCGCTCGCCGGCCATCTGTTCCGCTATGACTCGCGCCGGCGCAGCAAAACCAATCTGGTCGTATTCCTGCGCCCGGTCATCCTGCGTGACCGCGACAGCTATTCCTCGCTTAGCGATAGTCGATATGACTTTGTTATTGGGCAGCAAGGCACCCCGCCAGCCCGTGTCAAACCGTTGCCCGATGCATCGGGAGGCGAAATACCGGGAGGCAAGGCCGAGCTGATGATCGACCGCGCCTTCCGTCCGAACAATACTGGCACAACGACGGAACAGCGCTGATGAGCGTCATGCTGCCCTACGGCTTTGCCCGCGACCACGGCGTGCTGATTGCCGCGCTGGGTGCGGAACAGGCCGAACTCATGGTGCGCGAGGATGCGCAACCACTGGCCCTGGCAGAAGTGCGCCGCATCCTTGGCTTGCCCTTGCGCCTGCAACGCGTGCCACGTGCGCTGTTCGACGCCCGGCTGGCTGAAACCTATGGCAGCAGCAACAGCAACGCGGCTGAAGTCGTGGCCGATGTGGGCCAGGAGGTTGATTTCGACCGCCTGATGACGGAACTCCCCGCAGTGGAGGATCTGCTTGAGACCCAGGACGATGCCCCCATCATCCGCCTGATCAACGCTTTGCTCACCCAGGCGGTGCGCGAAGGGGCTTCTGACGTGCACATCGAGCCTTACGAGCGCGAATCCGTTGTGCGTCTGCGCTGCGACGGTGTGCTGCGCGACATCGCCCGGCCCCGCCGTGGACTGCACGCGGCCATGGCCTCGCGCATCAAGATCATGGCCCAGCTCGACATTGCCGAAAAACGCCTGCCCCAGGATGGCCGCATCACGCTGCGCCTGGCCGGGCGGGCGGTCGACGTGCGTGTCTCCACCTTGCCGACCACCCACGGCGAGCGTCTGGTGCTGCGTCTGCTCGACAAGCAGGCAGGACAAATCGGGCTCGATGGCCTGGGTATGGCCCCCGACACGGCCACCGCCTTCGCCGAGTTGCTCGGCCGGCCGCACGGCATCCTGCTCGTCACCGGGCCCACCGGCTCGGGCAAGACGACCACGCTATACGCTGCACTACAGAGCATGGATGCCGATCGACTCAACATCGTCACGGTCGAGGATCCGGTCGAATTCGACCTGCCCGGTATCGGCCAGATCCCGGTCAACCCGCGCATCGAACTCGACTTCGCCCGCGCCCTGCGCGCCATCCTGCGTCAGGACCCGGATGTAATCATGATCGGCGAGATCCGCGACCTCGAAACTGCGCAGATCGCCATCCAGGCCAGCCTCACCGGCCACCTCGTACTCGCCACCCTGCACACCAACGACAGTGCCGCTGCGCTCACCCGCCTCGTTGATATGGGCATCGAACCCTTCCTGCTCGCCTCCACCCTGCGCGGCGTACTGGCCCAGCGTTTGGTTCGCAAGCTCTGTCCCGAGTGCCGCCAGCCGGCCATGGCAGGCCAAGGCTGGCAAGCCGGCCAGTGCCCGCACTGTAGCCACAGCGGCCACCGTGGACGCGCCGGCATCTACGAGCTGCTGGTGCTCGACGATGCCCTGCGCCGCCTGATTCACGCGGGTGCCGACGAAGACCAACTGCGCACCCAGGCGCGCACGGCCGCCGGTATGCGCAGCCTGCACGAAGACGGCCTGCGCCACGTCGCCAGCGGGCTGACCAGCTGCGCCGAGCTGCAACGTGTCATCCGCGCCTGAGCCTGCCGTATGAGTGCCTTCCGCTACCGCGCCTTCGACGCCCTTGGCACGCAGCGCTCGGGGGTGATCGAGGCCGACTCGGGCCGTGCTGCGCGCAGCGCCCTGCGCGAACGCGGTCTCCATCCTGCTGAAATCATCGACCTCGGCCAGCAGGCACGCGCCTCGGCAGAACGCACGGGCTGGCTCGCCCGCTTGCAGGCTCGCCGCCGGCTGCCGGTCAGTGAGCTGGCCCTGTTGTCGCGCCAGTGGGCAACCCTGCTCGCCGCAGGGCTTACCGTCGAGCACGCGCTTTCGGCCCTGATCGAGCAGGCCGAGCGCGAGCGCGTGCACGACACCCTGGCGGCAATCCGCTCCGACATCATTTCAGGCCACAGCCTGCGCATCGCACTCGACCGCCATAGTGGTGCCTTCCCGCCGATCTACCGTGCGGCGATCGCCGCCGGCGAGCAATCGGGCGAGCTCGCCGCAGTCATGAACCAGCTTGCCGACCACCTGGAACGGGGTGCCGACCTGCAACGCAAGACCCTGCAAGCCCTGATCTACCCGGCACTGGTGACCTGCGTGGCGCTGCTGGTGGTGACCGGACTGATGGTCTTCGTCGTGCCGCAAGTCGTGGGCGTGTTCGCGCAAAGCAAGCAGGCACTGCCCTTGCTCACCCGCATCATGATCGGGGTATCGAACTTCATCCGTGACTGGGGCTGGCTCGCCTTGGCAGTGGGTGCCGCAGCGGTGCTCGGCGCGCTGACGTTGTTACGCGACGAGCGTATCCGGCATGCGTTCGACCT
>OGQD01000744.1_pt1 | contig 23369 bp, 14 predicted proteins | sample 1553091 | NCBI WGS metagenome assembly OGQD01 (sample SAMEA2580290, study PRJEB22360) | human gut metagenome | biome: human gut; feature: human-associated habitat; material: faeces | place: Denmark | collected 2008/2010
AAGAACTTTTAAAGTGTTAGTGAGAGAAAGTTAAGAAATTGTTGTTTCGGGATTTTTTATATTTAAGTAAGTGTTTTTTTGATTAATCTTATCGTGAAGTTTTACCTTAACATTATCTATAATAAATTTTAATTTTTCCTTTTTTTATTTTAAAAGGTTTTACATTTTGGGAGCATTGGCTGATTTGGATCTTTTTATATTTGGTAATTATAGTGATTTAATATATTCACTGGGTGTTATTCCTTCAATTTGTTTAAAAACTCTGTTAAATGTAGATTGATTTGAAAATCCAGCCTCCGAATATATATAGAGCATGGTAAGTTTCTGCAAATCACTTTTTTCGATCATTTTTTTTACATGAATAATCCGCAATGTATTGATATAGTGATTAAAATTTTTGTAATTATTGATCTGGATGGCTTTTGATATATAGCTTGGATTTACATTCATAATCGAGGCGAGTTTGGAAAGGCTGAAATCAGGATCTTTAAAGAGCTTTTGACTGTTGATTTCTGAGTCTGTTTTCTCAAATAATTTTTTCAGCAATGATTCATCAATATTAACAGTTTTGTTATTCTCGCTTTTCTTCGGTTCTTCTTTCAAATTTTCTTCTTCTTTACTGTTGAGTATTTCCTGAATACTTTTGGTTTCTGCTATTTTAATTTTTTCTTTATAATAAATAAGTAAAAGAACCACTAAAAAATTTGCTAAAAATACAATCGTGTCCGACAGCAGAATTTCATTTCTGGAATACACTCTGAGATTCAAATGAAAATGAGTAGAAATAATATACACTAAAGCTATCAAAATAAAAGTATAAAAAGAGTACATATAACACTCTCTTTTACTCAAAAAAATGTATGCTGCAATGGGAATCGGGAAAAACCAAACTACATTCAGAATGGTATATTTCCAGAAAACAAATAATAAAAAGCAGGCATATAATGGAGCAACGAATAAATAGATCTTTATAAACTTAAATGGATTAAAGTTGTTCAGTGTATTCAAAACAACTAAAAGTATCAGAATTATTATAAAACCGCAAGCAGTATAATAGGTCAACAGGGAATCTTTAACGTAAAAAAGATACATTATTGTAAACAGCATTAATACCGAAAGCATTATCTTAAAGTAAGCCGACAAGAGGTTTTTTATTTCCTTTTCTACCCCTTTTTCATAAATCTCTTCTATCATGTGTGCTTTATTTTCTTATTTATTGAATTTGATTAATTTAAAATATTGATTTACAATTATTTATTTTTTTATAAATGATTTATTGTTTTTCATTTATCACAAATATTTATCCCTATGTTCAAGTGTTTATTTTTGTAAAGCGAAAATTAAAACAAGATAATTTCTGTAAGCGCAAATATAGTTATTGTTTAAAAAAAATCTTGTTTAAATACTAAAAATAGCAAAATATGGAATTTATATTTTGTTTTTCATCAGAATAATACAATAAATACAGTCAACATGAAAAAACACATTATGTTTGTTTTACTGATCTCGTCAGTATCTCTTTTTAACAGTCAAGTAGGTATTAATACAGCTAATCCCCAAGGTATCTTCCATGTAGATGGAGGAAAAGATAATAGCACATCTGGAATTCCTACAGAATCACAGCAAGCCAACGATTTTGTCGCTACAGCTTCCGGAAGTGTAGGAGTAGGCACAGTAGCTCCTGATGCTTCATCAATTTTAGATTTAACAAGTTCCAGCAAAGGTTTTCTTGCACCACGAATTGCCCTAACTTCAAATACAGATACGACAACTATTTCTTCTCCTGCTGTCGGATTGCTTATATTCAACAAAGGAACTGGAGGTCTTAGTTATGTAGGATATGTCTTTTGGAATGGAACAGAGTGGAGAACATTCAATGGAGGTTCACTTGCAAATGGTACTATAGGAAGCATTCTTTGCGATCAGGTAGCTCTTACTCCGGAAACATATGTGCTTGGTACTTCCTATTCCGGAACTTTAACGGTGAGATATACTGGTGGTAATGGAGGCATTTATGCCGCTCAGTCAATAGCTTCTACCGGTGTTACAGGACTTACTGCCACGTTAGCTTCAGGAAGTTTTGAAGCAGGTTCAGGGGTGCTGAATTATAATGTAACAGGAACGCCTAGTGCAAGCAGCCCAGCGACTGCCCATTTTGCAATTAATATTGGAGGTAAGAGTTGTGACGTTGAGATAGGCTCAGGATTATCTTTGGGTCAGGCGAAATATTGGTATGGCTCTATGCCCGCAAATGTAGGTTCCGGAGGTACCAATACTGCTACTGTTGTTACCGCAAATTATCTTAGCAGTTACAACAACGGTGTTAATGCAGTTCCAAGCATTGATGGGATGAGGTTCGACTATTATGCTATTGCTCCTGTAACCGGAAACGGTACTATTTCAGGAATTCCACGTTTGGTAAATATTTCTGGAGAAAATATAAAAGTAAGTTTTGCCGCCTTTTCAACAGCGCAAAATTATGGCACTATGAATAAATGGCTGAGTGACGGACAGTTCATTAATTTAGATGACGGAATATGGAACGGTTATGGTGCCAATGAAACAACAAGCACTGTTCCTACCAGTTTGTCGACACCTCCAACAGGACTTACAGAAATTGAAACGTTGGATATCTGGTTGAACGAGCGTTGGTATAGAGTTACTTACTTTCCTGTGATTGATAATAATAATACAATAAGCGCAGCAGATGATATCAGAAAAGTGGCAATTTCTGTGACCAGGCTGAAATAATTTTCGAAATGTTAGAAAAGCCAAGTTAGTCTAGAATATCAACTTGTTGAAATAGATTGGTTTATTGTTTTCTGCAAAGAAAGATTGTATGATTATTGACTTCAAAATTTCAGAAAACTGACAAATAAAAATACTTTAGACTGTTTAATATTTCTGCTTGTCTAGGAAAAATAAAATAAACCATACTTTTTTAGCAATTAATTTGAATATTTTTTCTTCACTATTAGGCTGGAATCACCATAAAAGCTATATTTGCAGCCTAAATTTTAAAAATAATGAAAGAACTAATTGAAAAAATCAACGCAGAATTTGAAGCTTTCACAACTGAAGCAAACCAACAAGCAGAAAAAGGAAACAAGGCAGCTGGAACAAGAGCTCGTAAAGCAGCTTTGGAACTAAGCAAGCTTTTCAAGGAATTCAGAAAAGTTTCTGTTGAAGAATCAAAAAAATAGTTGTTCCCAAAACCGGCTTTTCAGTCGGTTTTTTTTATTGAATTTTTACAAAGAAATTTAGTTTTTTAAATCATCACTCTTATGTAGTCTTGATTTGCGGATTGTAAATCAAAAGCGAATCTCATTCACCCTTGACTTTTTCACCATTCACTATTCACCAGCAACCATTCACCATCACCAAACCCTTTCCGCGTTTTCCCATTTCCGCGAATCTCTTTATCTTTAGGGCTACAATGATTAATATGAAGATAAACAGATTTCTTGCATTGCCTGTTATGATGGCGATGACGCAATTTTCTCTGGCTCAGAATGCCGTTTCTCAGGAAAAACTTAATCCCGTAGTTCAGAATTTCGTGAATGAAGTAAACAATAATTCCCAGCTTGAAACGATGGCGTATGAACTTTTGGACGGAATCGGTCCGCGACTGATTGGAACTCCGGAAATGCTTGCCGCCAATGAATGGACGGCAAATAAATTGAAATCATGGGATATTGAAGCCAGCCTGCAACAGTTTGGAACATGGAAAGGATGGCAAAGAGGAATTACCCATGTGGATATGACGTTTCCTCGTATGAAAAGTTTATCGGTAACCCAGTTAGCATGGAGTCCGGCAACGAAAAAAGCGGTGGAAGCAGAAGTTGTTATTCTCCCGAAAGTCTCTTCCAAAGCTGAATTTGATCAATGGATGTCTTCCGTGAAGGGAAAAGTTGTTTTGATGGCACAATATCAGAAAATCGGTCGTTCAGACGATCAAATTAAAGAATTTGCCACGCCTGAACTGTATGAAAAGCTTAAAAAAGAAAAAGAGCAGGCTTCAAAAGAGTATCAGAATTATATAAAAAGCATTGGCTATAATAACGAAACGCTTCCCGAAGCTCTGGAAAAAGCAGGAGCGGCAGGAATTGCGATTTCCAACTGGACAGGAATTATGGGAGCCAACAGAATTTTTGAGGCAAAAACGAAAAATATTCCCATGTTCGATATTGAACTGGAAGATTACGGAATGTTGTACAGAATGGCGGAAAACGGCGCAAAACCCAAGATCAGGATCGAGGTGAAGTCAAAAATCCTTCCCGAAGCCAAATCGTTCAACACCATCGGAATGATTAAAGGAAAAGAAAAACCTGATGAATACGTTATTCTTTCTGCGCATCTGGATTCGTGGGACGGCGCGCAAGGCGCTACAGACAACGGAACGGGAGTTTTAACCATGCTTGAAGCGATGAGAATTCTTAAGAAATATTATCCTGATAACAAAAGGACGATTATTGTAGGACTTTGGGGAAGTGAAGAGCAGGGACTGAACGGATCAAGAAGTTTTGTAGCAGATCATCCGGAGATTGTAAAGGGAGTTCAGGCGGTTTTCAATCAGGACAACGGGACGGGTAGAGTAGTAAACATTGGCGGACAGGGTTTTGTACATGCTTACGATTATCTTGGGAAATGGCTGAATGCGGTTCCTAAAAATATTAAAAGCCAGATTAAAACAGATTTTCCGGGAACTCCGGGTGGAGGAGGTTCCGATCATGCTTCTTTCGTCGCAGCGGGAGTTCCGTCATTTGGGTTGGGTTCTTTAAACTGGGGATATTTTGGCTACACATGGCATACGACAAAAGATACGTACGACAAAATTATCTTTGATGAGGTGAAAAGCAATGTGATTCTAACGGCAACTTTAGCGTATATGGCTTCAGAAGACCCCGAATTTTCGAACCGGGAAAAAAGAGCAATGCCTCTGGATGATAAAGGGCAGATTACTAAATGGCCGGAAGTGAGAAAAGCGGTAAGGGATTTTAAGGATTATTAAATATATTTGCAAAAAATATAAGCAACCATGAAATTATTAAAACTAGGATTGGCGGTATTCTGTTTTGCAATAGCCAATACTTTTACTTATGCACAGGAAACTAATGAAGCCAAGGCAAAATCGATCATTGAAAAGGGAATTGATGCAATGGGCGGAAAAGAGCTTTTCAGCAATATAAAAACGCTATATACAAAATCCGCTACCATAACTGATGGGAGAAATGTATATTTTATTACTAAGGAAATGGCTCCCAACTTAGGAAGTTTTGAGATAGAATATGAAGGAAGGACTGTTTACCGTTCTTGGTTTGACGGCAGTACAGGCTTTGAAATGGTAAATGGTCAAAAAAAGTTGGCTGATCAGGAAGAATTTAAAGATAAACCCGGAAGGAAGTATATAATGAATGAACTGGCTTATCTGGATCCGTCATTATATAAAGTTGAATTCGTTGATACAGATAAAGCTGAAAATCTTCATAAAATAAAAGCAACAGCAACTGATGGCAGTGTAGTTAATTTATTTTATGATACAAAAGATTTTCTTTTGAAAAAAGAAATAAAGGAAAATCCTGTAAAAAATTCTTTCTCTACCATTCTGTGTGAAAAATATAAAAAATTCAAAGATTTGGTTCATTGTTCAAAAACCGTATTGAGATCAGAAGACGGAGATCAGATTCTTAATTTAGTCGATTTGTCTTACAACAAAAATATTGACAAGAAAGATTTTAAATAAATAAAAGGCGATTCATCAACTGAGTCGCCTTTTTATTTAAAGTTGTGTATGAAGAAGCTTCCTGATCTCTTCCATTTTTATTTCTTTTACAATGTAGGTTTTACAGATCTCGTTGTTGAAATGCATATGAAAATCCATCCGCATGGATTTGTTTGATGATTCATTTTCTGGCTGTTCATAATTGATCCAAAAAAAGAAAAGATTTGCCAGACAAAGCAAATTTCTTGCAAATGATTTCAGAATATTGGGATAGTTACCGTAATCATCAATTACTTTTATTTTAAAAATCTTTTTGCCAATAGTACATCCGAAAAAATGTTCTGTTATTGATCCTAAAACAATTGCACACGGAATTGAAAGAATCAGAGCTACAATAAGGGGTTTATGCAATATGAAAACGAAAAGCAGGGTAAAGGGAATCATGTCTATAATTTTAGAACACAATCTGTCCCTGCGGTTCTTTTCGTAGGTAGTATCATAAGGGATTTCATATTCAAAAAATTCATAGATACGTCTTCCTTCCGAATCAAAATTTCGGGTTGCCCTGCGTGTTGTTTTATTTTCTTTAAGCTCTGAAATTTTCATCTTACCATGTGTTTGCATTTCATTTCAACCTTTTGTGTTATGCTGAACAGAATTTTATTAGTAATTATAAAACCAAAATCATTTAAAATTCAGTTATTTTAGATTTTTCAACTCCACTTCGTTTCGCTCAAAATGACAATTTCGTAAATAAAATAACTATCTAAACAGACTTGAATTTAAAACCTTAATCATTCTTACAAAACCATACTCAGCTGAATTCTTTTTCTCGCTTCATCAATCTCCGTTACTCTTACCTGAACGTGCTGATGCAGTTTTACCACTTCATTTACATCGGAAACGAAGCCGTCTTTTAACTGGGAAATATGAACCAATCCGCTTTCCTTGATTCCCAGATCTACAAAACATCCAAAAGCGGTGATGTTATTAACGATTCCGGGCAGAATCATTCCTGTTTTTAAATCTTTGATGCTTTTTACATTCGGATCAAATTCAAAAATTTTAGCCGCTTTTCTTGGATCCAGTCCCGGTTTTTCAAGCTCTTTTAAAATGTCTTTGATTCCTAAAATTCCGATGTCTCCGGTGATGTAGTTTTCGGGTTTTACCAGTGCGATCTTTTCTTTATTGGCGATCAGCTCATTTGTTTTTATGCCTAAATCTTTTGCCATTTTTTCAACAATTCCGTAGGCTTCGGGATGTACGGCAGAATTATCCAGCGGATTTTTGGCATTATGAATTCTCACAAATGCGGCTGCCTGCTGAAACGCTTTTTCTCCCAGTCTCGGAACTTTTTTAAGTTGTTTTCTATCCTCAAAAGCTCCGTTTTCAGTACGGTAGTTCACAATGTTTTCTGCCATTTTTTCTCCGATTCCCGAAACATAGCTTAATAAAGATTTACTCGCTGTATTCAGATTGATTCCCACAGAATTTACACATTTCATCACCGTAGAATCCAGTTCGTTTTTTAATTGGGTCTGATCTACGTCATGCTGATATTGCCCGACTCCGATGGATTTCGGATCTATTTTTACCAGTTCTGCCAACGGATCCGCCAGTCTTCTTCCGATGGAAACGGATCCGCGAACCGTCACGTCATAGCTTGGAAATTCTTCACGCGCAATTTTACTCGCGGAGTACACCGAAGCTCCGGCTTCCGAAACAACGAAAACCTGTAAAGGTTTGTCGAATGCAATTTTCTTGATGAAAAACTCGGTTTCGCGGCTTGCGGTTCCGTTTCCGATGGAAATGGCTTCAATGTTATACGCATTCACCATGGAACGGATTTTTTTCATTGCCATTCCGCTTTCATTTTGCGGAGCGTGCGGATAAATGGTCTCGTTGTGGAGCAGATCGCCTTTTTCATCCAGACAGACTACTTTACAGCCGCTTCTGTAGCCCGGATCGATTGCAAGAATTCTTTTTTCTCCCAAAGGCGGAGCAAGAAGAAGCTGTGTAAGGTTTTCAGAGAAAATCTCGATGGCTTTTTTATCGGCTTTTTCTTTCGCTTCCTGTAACGTTTCATTGGAAATTGCTGGTTCCAGTAATCTTTTGTAGCTGTCTTTGATCGCCAGTGAAATCTGTTCCGATGTTTCGTTGTTGGATTTGATGATGGCATTTTCAATAAAATCAATAGCTTCTTCCTTATCGATCCCGACATTGGTTTTCACAAAACCTTCGGATTCGGCTCTCAACATGGCTAAAAGGCGGTGAGAAGGCATTCTGTTCAGGCTTTCTTCCCATTCGAAATACTGCGAGAATTTCTGTGCTTCTTCTTCGTCTTTTTTGGCTTTCACTACTTTTGAAGTAACCATTGCTTTTCGCTGAAATAATCGGCGCAGATTTTTTCTCACATACATATTTTCGTTGATCCATTCTGCCATGATGTCTCTTGCGCCCTGCAAAGCTTCTTCTTCGGACGCAACCTGATCGTTCAGGTATTTTGAAGCCAAAAACTGCAGATCCTGAACTTTCTGGCTCATAATGATTTTTGCCAAAGGTTCCAGCCCTTTTTCTTTGGCGGCATCGGCTTTGGTTTTCTTTCTTTTTTTGAAGGGGAGGTAAAGATCTTCAATTTCCTGAATATCAAAACTTTCTTCAATTCTCTGTTTCAGTTCCGGCGTTAAAGCATTTTGTTCTTCAATCGATTTTAAGATCGATTCTTTTCTTTTTACAATTTCTTCAAACTGTTTACTGAGTTTCGAAATCTGTTCAATCTGTGTTTCGTCAAGGTTTCCGGTTTTATCCTTTCGGTAGCGGGAAATGAAAGGAATGGTGCAGTCTTCCGCCAGTAGTTCTAAAGTGGCATTGATGCTTTTTTCGGATATGTTGAGGGATTGCTGTATGTATTGTGTTGTGTTCATTTTAAATTTTAAACGGCTAAAATAATCAAAATGTCTTTTGTAAACACATTTTAAATTTAACCATACTGTTTACAAAAGCTTTACTGTCTTATTTAAATTTAACAAAGACAAAGAAAGACATTGTCTGTTTAAGATTTTAAGTTTGTCATGATTAAAATTCAAATAAAGGAAAAATTGATTGTAATAATACAAAATAAGATGAATATGCTTTGCTTGAAGATAAACTTTAAGCTTTTTTACCACAAAAGATGCAAAAGATTTAAACACTTTAGTTGTTTAAGTTTAATCCTTAATTGGAAAGAAAGGGCACGTAAGTTAAAAAAATCTTTGATTTTTTCTCTTTGCAGACTTTTGAAATACTTTACATAAATCCTATAAAGTCTTTTGTCTCTTTTGCTGTTAAATTTATAATTGATTTAAGCAAACCTGATACAAAGATTTTTAAATGTACCATGTCTATTTAATAATCCTTATTTTAGCGGAAAGGTCACTAATGGAAACTCTGAAATTTGATTTCTTGATGTATGATAAGATAAAAGTGTGGGATGTTTTCTATTTTTGTTTCCGGAATTTAGAAATTCAGAATAAACTTTAAACAATTTAAATAATATGAAAAAACTAAGTGTTATTGCATTGGTTGCAGTAGGATTGGTTGCAGCGTCTTGTAACAAAGAAAAATCGGCTGAAAATGCAGCGACTTCTACTGAGCAGAAAGTAGCAGAAAGCAAAGGGGAAGTATTGCCTGTAGATACGGTAGGTTCTGTGGTAAACTGGAAAGCATTCCACAAAGGGGGAATGGCTCCGCGTTGGGGAACTTTAATGGTAAAATCGGGAGATTTGAGCATTGAAAACGGAGGCGTAACGGCAGGAAACTTTGTGATCGACATGAACTCTATTAAAGTAGATCCGGCTTCTGTAACGGAAAAAGATAAAAAACCGGCAGATCTTGAAGCGCACCTTAAAAACCCTGATTTCTTCGACACGGCAAAAAATCCGACGGCAGATTTCAAAATTACAAGTGTAGCAGATCTTAAGGAAGCTCCAAAAGATGCAGTAGCAGGTGCCAACAAAACAGTAAGCGGAAATCTTACGTTATCCGGAAAAACAATGAATGTAACGTTCCCAGCCAAAGTGGATGTAACGGAAAATTCAGCGGCAATCCAGGCTAAATTCACGGTGAACAGAGCAGACTGGGGAATTAAATTCGGAACTTCCGAAGCCGATCCTGCAGAATGGATGATCAGCAAAGACATCGAAATCGCTGTAGACGTAAAAGCTAAAAAATAATATTGTTAGATATTTCAGATTTGTAAAGCTGCCTTTTTTGAGGCGGCTTTTTTTGTGTTTGGGATTTTGCATTTCCCTCCTGAAACAGAAGAAGGCGAGTTGCCCCGCCTTAAATGTTTTCACAACGGAATAATCCTTATTGTGAATTGCTTTTCAAAATTATTGATACAAATATAAAAGAAAAATTCTTTGAATGGTTTACGGAAAACCTCATTTTTAATAAATTTTTTCTTCTTATTTTTATCTATTATGAAAAACTAAATAGCTATGACTAAAAATATACTTGGACTGGACTTGGGAACGAACTCTATTGGGTGGGCTTTAATAAAGCAAGACTTTGAGAACAAGAAAGGTGAAATTCTTGGAATGGGAAGCCGGATCATTCCGATGTCACAGGATATTCTGAGCGATTTTGGAAAAGGAAATTCTGTTTCGCAAACTGCAGAACGTACAAAATACAGAAGCGTAAGAAGATTACGCGAACGATTTCTTTTAAGAAGAGAAAGACTACACAGAGTTTTACATATTTTGAATTTCCTTCCGGAACATTATGCTTCACAAATTGATTTTGAAAAACGGTTTGGAAAGTTTAAAGTGGAAACTGAACCCAAATTGGCTTGGAAAAAAATTGACGGACAGTTTTCATTTCTGTTTCAGACTTCTTTCAATGAAATGCTTGAAGATTTTAGGGTAAACGGACAGGATGTAAAAATTCCTTACGACTGGACAATTTATTATCTCCGAAAAAAAGCACTTTCCCAAAAAATTGAAAAGGATGAATTGGCTTGGATTCTTTTAAATTTTAATCAAAAACGTGGATATTATCAATTGCGTGGTGAGGAAGAGGAAGAGAATCCTAATAAACTGGTTGAGTTTTATTCTTTAAAAGTTATAGACGTTTTGGCAGATGAACCTCAGAAAGGAAAATCTGATATTTGGTATTCTTTGATTTTAGAGAATGGATGGATTTACAGACGTTCAAGTAAAATTCCATTATTTGACTGGAAAGATAAAACACGGGATTTTATTGTAACCACGGACTTGAATGATGATGGAAGCATTAAAAAAGATAAAGACGGAAATGAAAAAAGAAGTTTCCGTGCGCCGAGTGAGAACGATTGGACTTTGGTAAAAAAGAAAACCGAGCAGGAAATCGAGCAATCTCACAAAACCGTTGGAACCTACATTTACCAAGCACTTCTTGATAATCCCAAACAAAAAATAAAGGGAAAACTGGTTCGTACCATTGAAAGAAAATTCTACAAAGAAGAACTCAGACAGATTTTAGAAAAGCAAAAGGAATTTCATCAGGAATTACAAAGTGATAATTTGTATAATGACTGCGTTCGTGAATTGTACCGAAACAACGAAGCGCATCAACTGACTTTGAGTAAAAAAGATTTTGTTCATCTTTTGATGGATGATCTTATTTTTTACCAAAGACCTTTGAGAAGCCAGAAATCTTCTGTTTCCAACTGTACTTTGGAGTTTAGAAAGTACAAAGATGAAAATGGAGTAGAGCATACACAATATTTAAAAGCCATCCCAAAATCTAATCCATATTATCAGGAATTCAGGATTTGGCAATGGATGTACAATTTGAATATTTATAGAAGAGATGATGAACAGAATCCTGTTACAGGCGAATTTTTAAGCACGACCAAAGATTTTGAAAATCTGTTTGAATTTTTGAACAATAGAAAAGAAATTGAGCAAAAGCCATTAATCAAATTTCTTTTAGAGCAAAAAGATGTAAACAAAAAATTATTGAATGTTGAAGCTGAAAAATATCGCTGGAATTTTGTTGAAGATAAAAAATATCCCTGCAACGAAACCAAAACGATGATTTCTTCTCGTTTGGATAAAGTCGAAAATATTTCTGATGATTTCCTAACAAGGGAAATTGAGCAGAAAATTTGGCACATCATCTATTCCGTCAATGATAAAATAGAGTACGAAAAAGCCTTAAAATCTTTTGCGAGAAAGCATCATCTGGATGAGAGTTCTTTTTTCGAAGCTTTCAGGAAATTTCCTCCATTTAAAAGTGAATATGGTTCTTTTTCGGAAAAAGCAGTTAAGAGGTTGTTGCCTTTAATGCGATTGGGAAAATATTGGAATTATGCCGATATTGATAAATCTTCAAAAGCAAGGATTCAGAAAATTATCAGCGGCGAGTATGATGAAAATATAAAAGATAAGGTAAGAGAAAAATCGGTTCATCTTACCACTGAAAATGATTTTCAGGGTTTACAATTATGGTTGGCTCAATATATTGTGTATGGAAGGCATTCAGAAGCATCTATGATTGGAAAATGGAATTCTGCTGATGATCTGGAAGAATTTTTAAAGGATTTTAAACAGCATTCGCTTCGCAATCCGATTGTAGAACAGGTAATCACAGAAACGCTTCGGGTAGTAAAAGATATTTGGTTGAAATATGGAAACGGAGCAAAAGATTTCTTCAATGAAATTCATATTGAGTTGGGAAGAGAAATGAAACTTCCCGCTGATGATCGAAAAAAACTCACGAATCAAATTACTGAAAACGAAAATACAAATCTTAGTATTAAAGCTTTATTGGCTGAAATGATGAATGATAGTTCGGTAGAAAATGTCCGTCCGTTTTCGCCGATGCAACAGGAAATTCTGAAAATCTATGAAGACGGCGTTTTAAATTCAGGTATTGAGATCGAAGATGAATATTTGAAAATAAGCAAAACCGCACAGCCTTCTCCATCCGATTTGAAAAGATACAAGCTTTGGCTGGAGCAGAAATATAAGTCTCCTTATACGGGGCAAATTATTCCATTAAATAAACTGTTTACACCGGAATATGAAATTGAACACATTATTCCGCAAAGCCGATATTTTGATGATAGTTTTAGTAATAAAATTATTTGTGAATCGGCGGTTAATAAATTAAAGGATAATTATATCGGGCTTGGATTTATTAAACAGTTCGGAGGGACGATTATTGAACTTGGTTTTGGTAAAAGCGTAAAAGTTTTTGAAATGGAAGAATACGAAGATTTCGTTAAAAAACATTATGCTAATAATCGAAGTAAAAGGAATAAGCTTTTATTAGAAGATATTCCTGAAAAAATGATTGAACGTCAAATCAATGACACACGTCATATCAGTAAATATATTTCGGGTGTGCTTTCCAATATTGTTAGAATTGATGATGAACAAGCGAAAAAAATAATTGAAGATGCCGAAATTTTAGCAAGAAAAGAAATTGATAAAGATAAAGCTGATGAAATCAGAAGAAAAGCAAAATCATTAGCAACTGATGATGGCATAAATTCTAAGAATATTGTTCCCGGAAATGGAAAAATTACAACTCAATTAAAACAAGATTGGGGATTGAATGATGTCTGGAATGATTTGATTTTACCACGTTTTGAAAGAATGAATCAATTGAGCAATTCAAAAGATTTTACTGCCTGGAATGAAAATCATCAGAAATATTTGCCAACTGTTCCAATCGAGTTTTCTAAAGGATTTTCAAAGAAAAGAATAGACCACCGTCATCATGCTTTGGATGCTTTGGTAATTGCCTGTGCTACAAAAGATCACGTGAATTTATTAAATAATCAATCGGCAAAATCGGATACCAAACGCTACGATTTGAAAAAGAAATTGATGAAGTTTGAAAAAGTTGTTTACCATCATACGCAAACAGGGGAAAAAATAGAAAGGGAAGTACCAAAACAATTTTTAAAACCTTGGGAAAACTTTACCTTTGATGCAAAGCATAATCTGGAGTCTACTATTGTAAGTTTTAAGCAAAATCTTCGTGTCATTAATAAAGCTACTAATTACTATGAAAAATATGTAGAGAAAGACGGAACAAAAAATAAGGGTAGAGTAGAACAGACCGGAACAAACTGGGCAATTAGAAAACCAATGCATAAGGATACAGTTTCCGGAAAAGTAGATTTACCTTGGGTAAAAGTACCAAAAGGAAAAATTTTAACAGCAACAAGAAAAATCCTCGATACTTCATTTGATTCGAAATCAATAGGATCTATTACGGATACAGGGATTCAGAAAATTCTCAGAAATTATCTGGAGTTTAAAGGCAGTCCGGAACTTGCATTTTCTCCGGAAGGAATTGAAGATATGAATAAAAATATTGAGAAGTATAATGATGGAAAACCTCATCAACCGATCAGCAAAGTAAGAGTTTTTGAACTGGGAAGTAAATTTCAGGTAGGACAAACCGGAAATAAAAAAGATAAATATGTAGAAGCCGCAAAAGGTACCAATCTGTTTTTTGCAGTGTACGAAGATAAAAACGGCAAGAGAAGTTATGAAACCATTCCTTTGAATGAAGTGATTGAAAGACAAAAACAAGGTTTGTCTGTGGTTGATTTAAAAGGGAGAGAAGATTTCTATTTATGCCCGAATGATTTGGTTTACATTCCTTCTAATGACGAATTAGAAAATATAAATAATATAGATTTTAAAAATATAGCAAAAGAGAAAAATGAAAGAATTTACAAAGTAGTAAGTTTTTCAGGAAGTCAAATTTTCTTTGTAAGGCAAGATATTGCTACTTCTATAGTTAATAAGGCGGAACTTTCAACCTTAAATAAAATGGAACGTGCAATGGACGGTTCTATGATTAAGGAAAATTGTGTAAAATTAAATGTCGACCGTCTAGGAAACATATCAAAAGCATAAAAAATGTCAAAAGCAGCATTGAAAGAAGAGCTTCAAAAGCTTACAAAAGAACAGATTATTGAACAGATTTTAGATTTGTATGAAAAGAATAAGGCTGTAAAAGAATTTTATCAATTCTACCTCAATCCTACTAATGAGAAAGAATTGGCAGATAAATACAAAAGGCTTATCAGGAAAGAGTTTAACGTAGAGAATCCGATGCGGAGTACAGAAAAGTTTTCTGTTGCAAAACGCGCCATCTCCGACTTCAAAAATCTCCAGCCCTCGCCGGAATACTTAGTAGATGTCATGCTTTATCTGCCGGAAAGTGCCTGTGAACTTACTTCTTTGTATGGTGATTTTTCCGAGCAGTTTTATAACGGAACCTTTAATAACTTCAAAGCAGCATTGGAATTTTTAAAGAGAAATAATCTTTTACAATCTTTTAAAGCAAGAGCTGAACAATGTGTGAAATGGTCAGAATATTGTGGCTACGGTTTCGCTGATGATATGGAGTATATTTTTAATGAATATTATCGTTAAATAATTCAAATTTAAACCATGATCACCCGTTCCATCTACATCGGCAATCCCGCCTATCTCAAGCTCAAAGACGAGCAATTGAAAATCCTCTGTCCTGAAACCAAAACGGAGAAGGGGAGTGTTCCTGTGGAAGATTTGGGGTTATTAATGCTAGATCATTATCAGATTACCATTTCGCACCATCTGATTCAGAAAATGATGGGAAATAATGTCGTGGTGGTGAGTTGCGATGCCCATCATTTACCGCACGGAATAATGCTTCCGTTGTACGGGCATACCGAACATTCCGACCGGGTAAAAGACCAGCTGGAAGCCAGTGAACCGCTGAAAAAACAGCTTTGGAAACAGACGGTGGAATGCAAGATCGAAAACCAGAAAAATGTACTGATGAAACTGGGAAATTACTATGAACCGATGATTGAATATCAGAGAAATGTAAAATCCGGCGATATAACGAATATGGAAGGGATTGCGGCGCAGCATTACTGGAAATACCTCATTAGTCTGGACTTTTTGAGGCAGCGTTTTGGAGATTCACCCAATCAGTTTTTTAATTTTGGATACGCCGTGCTCAGAAGCATTGTGGCAAGAGCCATCGTAGAAACCGGACTGTTGCCTGTTCTCGGCATTTTTCATAAAAATAAATACAATCCGTATTGCCTTGCCGATGATTTAATGGAACCTTATCGTCCGTTTGTTGATTTACTCGTGATGCAGTGGCTGAAAATTCATCCGGATACTGAAGAACTGACGAAAGAATTTAAAGCGCATATTCTCCAGGTTGCGACCAAAGATGTGCGTATTGATGACAAAACAAGACCGTTGCTGGTTGCTGTAAAAACAACCGCTTCATCGCTTTACAAATGCTACACAGGAGAAAAACGACTAATTTCCTATCCGGAATTGATGTAATTTTTTTATGGCAGCTTTATCCGCCTGGAGTTTATCCTGAGCGGAGTCGAAGGATAAAAATCTGCAAAAAGAGCTCCACTCAGGTCGGGCTGCAAACGTTACGACAAACAAACAATAGTCACCAAAAATGAACGCCGAAAGGTTTAATGCATACCGAATTATGTGGGTTTTAGTATTATATGACCTCCCGACCGAAACGAAAGCGAATATGAAAGATGCAAACCGTTTTCGGAAAGCTTTGATTGATGACGGATTTACTTTATTTCAGTTTTCGATGTATGTGCGTCATTGTCCGAGCCGCGAAAATGCAGAAGTTCATATCAAAAGAGTAAAATTTATGCTTCCGAAAGCCGGAAAGGTTGCCATTATGTGCATTACCGATAAACAGTTTGGAGACATCGAAATCTTTTTTGCCAGAAATAAAGAAGAACCGCCACCGAGCTTCCAACAGCTCGAATTGTTCTGAATTTTAAATCCTGAAAATAAAAATAATCTACTGAAAATCAGTAGATTATTTTTTGAGGTTGTCCTTCATCACGAAGATAATAATTTTGAAATCCGCAGCCGGATAAGCGTGGGCGGATTCGACGAAAGGCGTTGGATTCGATTTGGCTGAGTCAAAGCAATTCCCAAATAGAAAATCAAAAAAGATAATTAGAGATAGATTATAATTAACTTTTAGAGATTTTGTTATTTTTAAAATATAAAATAATCCATTGAAAACCAATGGATTATTTTTTGAAGTTGTCCTTCATCACGAAGATAATAATTTTTGAAAGCAATTCACAACAAAGAGACTGCGTAAGAAGCAAGAAACTTAGTTGTCCTTCATCACGAAGATAATAATTTTTGAAAGCAATTCACAACTACAAAGATCGCATTATATTGGTGGTGATGGTTGTCCTTCATCACGAAGATAATAATTTTTGAAAGCAATTCACAACTAGGCTTATACTTTGAATGATATGTTTTTAGTTGTCCTTCATCACGAAGATAATAATTTTTGAAAGCAATTCACAACAATGATACAAAATGAACAAAAAAGACCTGTGTTGTCCTTCATCACGAAGATAATAATTTTTGAAAGCAATTCACAACTAAAGCCCGTTTGTTACATCTGAGATGATTGTTGTCCTTCATCACGAAGATAATAATTTTTGAAAGCAATTCACAACATAGTAAAAACATTTGCAATGATACAAAATGTTGTCCTTCATCACGAAGATAATAATTTTTGAAAGCAATTCACAACCGCCTATGTAATTTTCACGATTTAATTTCTGTTGTCCTTCATCACGAAGATAATAATTTTTGAAAGCAATTCACAACGGATTTGTACCACGATACTCTGATTATAAAGTTGTCCTTCATCACGAAGATAATAATTTTTGAAAGCAATTCACAACTTAGATCACTATGCACCGAAACGCTGGATTGTTGTCCTTCATCACGAAGATAATAATTTTTGAAAGCAATTCACAACTGTAGTAATCTGACAAACTAAGTGAGTTTGGTTGTCCTTCATCACGAAGATAATAATTTTTGAAAGCAATTCACAACAAGAGGTCTATTTGCATCTATAGAGAGCTTGTTGTCCTTCATCACGAAGATAATAATTTTTGAAAGCAATTCACAACAAGAACAAGCAAAAACAGCCGAACAACAAAGTTGTCCTTCATCACGAAGATAATAATTTTTGAAAGCAATTCACAACCCGTGCAAACATTGACAAAAATCCTTTGTCGTTGTCCTTCATCACGAAGATAATAATTTTTGAAAGCAATTCACAACGGAAATCATTACGGCGTTATTCACATGGAAGTTGTCCTTCATCACGAAGATAATAATTTTTGAAAGCAATTCACAACTTTTTCATTGTATGTCACATTTTCGACAAAGTTGTCCTTCATCACGAAGATAATAATTTTTGAAAGCAATTCACAACATACGTATCTTTCAAATAGTTGTTGAATCCGTTGTCCTTCATCACGAAGATAATAATTTTTGAAAGCAATTCACAACCTCGACATGAACGAAATCACTACTTCTTTGGTTGTCCTTCATCACGAAGATAATAATTTTTGAAAGCAATTCACAACTTAAATATATGTCCGGTAATGTTGATGTTAGTTGTCCTTCATCACGAAGATAATAATTTTTGAAAGCAATTCACAACTAATTTCAGGAGTGAGAAAAGACCTTCCAAGTTGTCCTTCATCACGAAGATAATAATTTTTGAAAGCAATTCACAACAGTATCACTTTGAATTACTAAATTCACTGCGTTGTCCTTCATCACGAAGATAATAATTTTTGAAAGCAATTCACAACAAGAAGAATTTCTTTCACAACATCGCTTCGGTTGTCCTTCATCACGAAGATAATAATTTTTGAAAGCAATTCACAACTTCCAGACTTCCGCGCCGTAGCGGTGAACGGTTGTCCTTCATCACGAAGATAATAATTTTTGAAAGCAATTCACAACGGGGCAACCTACGATGTTTTGAGGGAAGTAGTTGTCCTTCATCACGAAGATAATAATTTTTGAAAGCAATTCACAACACTGTTTAAGGTGATTAAAAATTTAAATTCGTTGTCCTTCATCACGAAGATAATAATTTTTGAAAGCAATTCACAACAGTGTAACCATGTAACCATCGCGCCGATAGGTTGTCCTTCATCACGAAGATAATAATTTTTGAAAGCAATTCACAACGGCAAGTGCTATAAACTGCTCGAATCCATTGTTGTCCTTCATCACGAAGATAATAATTTTTGAAAGCAATTCACAACACTCTCAAGGTAATTATAGTGGTCATAATGGTTGTCCTTCATCACGAAGATAATAATTTTTGAAAGCAATTCACAACCAGGGCTCTTCCTCTAATTACTCAGGAGATGTTGTCCTTCATCACGAAGATAATAATTTTTGAAAGCAATTCACAACTGTTCTCGACATTCATAACATTTTCCACAAGTTGTCCTTCATCACGAAGATAATAATTTTTGAAAGCAATTCACAACTTGTTGTTTGATGCATCAAAGATACGAATAGTTGTCCTTCATCACGAAGATAATAATTTTTGAAAGCAATTCACAACTCTCTCCCATTTATTACCCGAAATGTTAATGTTGTCCTTCATCACGAAGATAATAATTTTTGAAAGCAATTCACAACTGTATGTGTTCATGATTTATTTATTTAAAGTTGTCCTTCATCACGAAGATAATAATTTTTGAAAGCAATTCACAACCAAACCTTTCTATATAGCTGCTTATTATCCGTTGTCCTTCATCACGAAGATAATAATTTTTGAAAGCAATTCACAACTACACCGCGATATTATATTAGAATTAACAGGTTGTCCTTCATCACGAAGATAATAATTTTTGAAAGCAATTCACAACTTACATAGGTGTAACTAAAATTTGGTTACAGTTGTCCTTCATCACGAAGATAATAATTTTTGAAAGCAATTCACAACGAAAAAGAGTTTCAAGAATCATTCGCAAAGGTTGTCCTTCATCACGAAGATAATAATTTTTGAAATCCGCAGCAGGAAAGGCGTAGGCGGATTCGACGAAAAGCGTTTGATTAAGCCAGGCTGAGTCAAAGCAATTCACATTAAACTTTTGTTGTCACAAAGACAATAGTTTTGAAATCCGCTGCAGGAAAAGCGTAGGCGGATTTGAAAAAAAGGGTTTCATTAAGTTAGGCTGATTTTACAGACTATAAAAAATTAGCCATAACCGAACTACAGTCGGCTATGGCTAAAAAATATTTTAGTAAAAACGAAATTAAATTCCGTCGATGATTTCATTTAAAACCGTACTTGGTCTCATGGCAGCATACGTTTTGTACGTATCTGTTTTGTAGTAACCGTCAATATCCTGAGGTTTTCCCTGAGCACCAATTAATTCTGCGTTGATTACTTCTTCGTTTTCCTTCATTGCCTCTGCAATCGGAGCGAATTGTGCCGCTAATTCTGCATCAGCAGTCTGGTTTGCTAAAGCTTCAGCCCAGTACATTGCCAGATAGAAGTGGGAACCTCTGTTATCGATTTGTCCCACTTTTCTTGCAGGAGACTTGTCGGTAGCTAAGAATTTAGCATTAGCTTCATCCAGTGCGTCCGCTAACACCTGAGATTTTGTATTCCCCTGAGTTTGTGCCAAATGCTCTAAAGAAGCCTGTAAAGCAAGGAATTCACCTAAAGAATCCCATCTTAAATAGCCTTCTTCGATGAACTGCTCAACGTGTTTAGGAGCAGAACCTCCCGCACCGGTTTCAAAAAGACCACCTCCGTTCATTAATGGAACAATAGAAAGCATTTTAGCAGAAGTTCCAAGTTCAAGAATTGGGAAAAGATCAGTTAAATAATCTCTCAATACATTTCCGGATACAGAAATGGTATCTTTTCCTTCTCTAGCTCTTTTTAATGTTTCCGTCATGGCGTCTTTTACATCCATGATTCTGATGTCTAATCCGTTGGTGTCGTGATCAGCTAAGTATTTTTCAACTTTTTTGATGATTTCTCTGTCGTGTGCTCTTCCTTTATCTAACCAGAAAATAGCTGGAGTATCAGATAATCTGGATCTGTTTACTGCTAATTTTACCCAGTCCTGAATCGGAGCATCTTTTGTCTGGCACATTCTGAAAATATCTCCTTTTTCTACTTTCTGAGAAAGAAGAACGTTTCCGTTTTCGTCCTGAACTTCAATGGTTCCTTCTGCAGAAGCCTGGAACGTTTTGTCGTGAGATCCGTATTCTTCAGCTTTCTGAGCCATTAGACCAACATTCGGAACAGAACCCATTGTGGTAGGATCTAATTTCCCATGTGCTTTCATATCATCAATAACAGACTGATAGAAACCTGCGTAAGAACGGTCCGGAATAATACAAACCGTATCTTCTTCTTTTCCGTCTTTGTTCCACATTTTTCCGCCGCCTCTTACCAATGCAGCCATAGAAGCATCAACGATGATATCGGAAGGAACGTGGAAATTGGTAATCCCTTTATCAGAATTTACCATTGCCACTCTCGGTCCGTTTGCCAGAGCCGCTTCAATATCTGCTTTAATATCCGCTTCCTGAGCATTTCCTTTGATTTTTTCGAAAAGATCAGCAAGACCGTTGTTTGGATTAACATCTAAAGATTTGAAGGTTTCTGCATATTTCGTGAAAACCTCTTTGAAGAACGTTTCTACAATCGCTCCGAAAATAATCGGATCGGAGATCTTCATCATGGTCGCTTTAAGGTGCGCCGAAAGAAGAACGTTTCTGTTTTTTGCTTCTTCAATAGCTTCCTGTACAAAAGCTTTCAAAGCATTCAGATTCATTACAGAAGAATCAATTACTTCTCCTGCCTGAAGGTTGGCAAAATCTTTCAATTGCGTTTCAGAACCGTCGTTTCCTTTGAAAACGATCTTAAATTTTGTAGCATTTTCTACCGTTGTTGAGGTTTCAGTTCCGTAGAAATCTCCTCCGTTCATGTGCGCAACGTCTGTTTTGCTGTCAGAAGCCCAGTCGCCCATTCTGTGAGGGTTTGCTTTTGCATAGTTTTTAACGGCTTTTGGAGCACGTCTGTCAGAATTTCCTTCTCTTAATACAGGGTTTACGGCACTTCCTAAAACTTTGGCATATTTTGCTTTAATTGCTTTCTCTTCATCATTTTTAGGCTCAGCAGGATAATTAGGCACTGCAAAACCTTTAGACTGCAATTCTGCAATTGCTTCATCCAATTGAGGAGCAGAAGCTGAAATATTCGGTAACTTGATAATGTTGGCATCCGGCTGAGTCGCTAACTGACCCAATTCAGCCAAAGCATCACCGATCTTCTGATCATCTTTCAAAAATTCCGGGAAGTTGGCTAAAATTCTTCCTGCCAAAGAAATATCCGGAACGGCGATCTCAATGTTTGCAGATTTTGTGAAAGCTTTTACAATCGGTAAAAACGAGTGTGTAGCCAACATAGGAGCCTCATCCGTAAGCGTGTAATAGATTTTTGATTTGTCTGACATTATACTGTAATTTATTATTTGATTTTTTAAGACTCACAAATTTAGTGATTATGATTGTTTTATAAAGATATTTTGCCCAAAAATTGCGTAAAGTAACAGTGAAGCCGATAATTTATGAGCAGATTAAATCTTTTTTGGAAGATGGAATTTTGTATTATTTTTTAATTTTTAAAAACAGATTGAATAAAGATCATTCTATAAGTGAATCTATTTCATGATTTCTACGGATAATGAAGACTTTGTTAAATGAAATTTTTACCCGAAATGTAAGTGGATGGCTGATTGAAGCAGATGAATCATTTTTCCGGATATTTTTAATTTGAAAGGGTAGGAGTGTTGTTATTATGCTGTTTTACGAAAGATGTCAATTATATTGAAAACTTTTTTAATTGATCCTCAGAACTAAATTCTGAAAACTGGTAAAACCCTGTAGCCAGGCTGTTGAGTGGATCATAAGGAAAAACCAGATCTTTTCTGGGTTAACTAAGGATTGGTTCTCAGATTCTCCATGGTTTGCTGGTCAACTTTTTTTATTTCATAAAGTGATCCATGCAATAAATAATTGAATCTTATTCTGACAGCTCATTATATTTACTAAGAATATTTGTAAGATTATATTTTTCACATATCCTTATTAATTCGTTGTCAAACAGTTCAGTCTGATCTTCTTCACTTACGATCAATTGAGGTAAATATTCAATTTCATCTATAAAATCATACATTTCTTTGTGAGGAACTTTATTTACACTCATTATTTTAACATGTATCATTAAGTCATGAATAGCAAGAATTAACTTATTAAAACTTCTATTTCGTACCATATATTTTGGATAATTTAAACATTAATCTAATAAAATTTGCCTTGCCTGAGCATTTCTATTCGCTGGTTGTATATAGGTAGACGACGTCTGTCCATTTGGCGGGATAAATTTTGAAATTAATGATTTCATTTGAGAATAAAAGATTTTTTTGTTAAAAACACAGCAGCGCTATAAAACACAAAATCCAATGTAATTGCGTTGGGTTATTTTTATCCGCTAAAAGTCGGGATACTTTTGTGCAGTATGCTGTTACCATATTTTTATTATTCCTTTCTGATTTTCTGCTCCTTCTATTTCAATCCTAATGGTATCTTTTCGGGGTTAGCGAAGTACTGGCTCCCAGACTTTCTACGGCTCTCCAGTCTACCTCGGCAATATTTCCGTTGTATTTCGGGACAACATTATTTCCTGAAAACTGATCTGTATCCGGATTTTCGATCCCCTCGCGACTGGTATATTTTATCTTGTAGGAAAA
>OGQD01000745.1_pt1 | contig 23367 bp, 27 predicted proteins | sample 1553091 | NCBI WGS metagenome assembly OGQD01 (sample SAMEA2580290, study PRJEB22360) | human gut metagenome | biome: human gut; feature: human-associated habitat; material: faeces | place: Denmark | collected 2008/2010
AACAATTTCAGAATATAAATATTAACATTTGAAAAAAAAAGCCGATGCAGGCGGTGGCCGACGCGCCATAAGCGGCGGCGAAAGGCATGTGCTCGGAGAGGGCGATCAAGAGCAGGAAGAAAATCGCCAGCGCCAGCCCGACCAGCAGGTATTGCAGCGGATGAATCGGCGCGCGGCGCAGGGTTTCGATCAGGAAGAAACCGGCGAAGGTCAGCACGATGAAGAGAACGCCGTATTTGACCGCCCGTTCGGCTTGCAGATAGACATTGACCGGGTCGATGAAATCAATCGACAGCGCCTCGCCGCTGCCCGGATTGAGCGCGTTGGTGAAGTTGCGGGCCAGGTGGGAAACCTCCCAGCGCGCCTTGAAACCGTTAGCGCCGACGCTGCGCTCGCGCGGCAGGAAGCGGCCTCCGAAATTCGGGTGCGGCCACGCCGATTGCAGCGCGATGCGGTTGCTTTCGCCAACCGGCGCGACCGACAGGCGCGTGGTGCCGGTCAGGCGCAGCGGGAAGTCCACCGAGAAATCGTGCGCCTTGCCGGCTTCGATGGAGCCGAGCGCCACGGTCAGGGGCTGCACGGGCATGATTTCTGGATCGACCTTGCCGCTGGTGAAACGGCGGCGCTGACCGTTGATCGTCACCTCCGGATCGCTCGCAATGCCGCGCGGGTCGGACAGGCCGACCACCAGCGTCGCCTGTAGGTCGAGCAGTTCGGCATCGTTGTTCGGCGGCGGCGCGCTGAAACGGAAGCGGCTGGCGGTCTGGCTGTCGAGGTGGAACAGCCGCGCCTGATAGATGCCCCGCTGCCGGGTTTCGACCTTGACCTCGCCGTCGATGGTGAGCGTTTCCGGGGCGATCAGCCGCTGGTATTCGATCACGCGCACATTTTTCGTAACCTTGCCGGTTTCCGGCGCAACGTGTGTTTCGCGCAGGCGCTCGCGGTAACGCAGTAAGATGACCGGCCCCACCAGCGTTTGCGCGCTGGCCGAACTCTCGGCGATGTTCTGCTGCACCGCGTGCTGGCGCTGACTGCGCTCCCGAATCTGGCCCTCGATCATCGCCAGCGGCACCAGCAGCAGAATCGACATGCCGACGATGGCGACGATCTTGTAAAGCAGCTTCCTGTTCATGATTGGCTCCCTGTGTGAATGACGGGGGCGAGTCTGAACGGCGTGGGTGAGGAGATGGCGAAGTGCGGGTGAGGGTTTGTGAGGTGAGGGTGAAGTGTGGGGAACGTTATGGAGAGTGTTCGACTGCCTGCTGAATGCCTGTATCATCCTGATTTCTGAGCAGGTCTGTCATGCAGGATATTTGGTGGACAGCCGGCTTATACGATGCCAGCGCCGTTTACTTCGTCAGGAGTTCGTTTCTATGGAATGTTTCGCACATAACGCCATTCAAGCAGTCGGCGTATGCAAATCCTGCGGCAAGGCAGTATGTCGCTCGTGCGCAATCGACCTCGGTATTGCAATCGCATGCTCTGATAGCTGCGCCAAAGAAGCGGCTGATCTGCACGAAATGAATCAACGCGGGAAAAAAATCTATGGAATCGGTGTGCCGAACAAGCTGCCTAGCGGCTTCATCATGTGGGTGTTGTTCGCACTGCTTTTCGGTGGGTTTGGTATCTACCAAAGTTATCGTAACCATGAGCCTGAGTGGTTCTTGCTTCTCTTCAGCGCGCTATCCTTTGTAATCGCACTCATCGCTTATCGTCGGGCAAAAGATGTGGGGATTCAGTGCTAGGGCAAATAGCCGCCACTGCCGCACGTCATTTCACCCGGACTGCGTGAAAATCGCACAGTGCCGGTCAGGTCTACAGCGCTGTCAGGTCATATCCCATGAACAGGATTCGCGGATTTCTCGTAACTGATACCGAGCCGGTCAATCTCATCGTGGCTGCATGTACCCGCGAACTGCGGATGATTTATGCCCCCAGGCCGAATTTAGTGAATGTTTTCCAGAGCCAAGTCCACCCGGTGCGAATTGTCGCCGTGGATGCTGATAACATGATCATTGGCGTTGCCGAGTACATGGGGCGTGATTCGGCTCTCTACGTGCAGGGTATCGCGGTGGCTCCAAAGCATCGGCGGCGCGGCGTGGCTACCGGCCTGCTTGCCCATTGCGCCTCCCTCGCGGTTCACGCCGGGCTTCCCGCCCTGGAAATCGCTACGATCAAGGAAACAGGAAATGTCGGGATATTCAATCGTCTCGGGTTTGTTGTGATCGACGAGCGTGTGTCGGAGCGTTTCTGGAGCCACGATGAGCAGCCCGTTACCGAAATCACGCTGAGGCGCGGTGTGGCCTGAGCGTCCTTGCTGTTGACGGTGCCGGGCAAGTGAAACCGCAGAAAGTGTACGGTTCCCATTTCGCTGAATCAGGCATCGCCGAAAAACCGTGTTGCATATTGGCAACATTGTCGTGTTTGTGCCTGATTCATGTCGTTTGTTTTCTTGATCCTCTCCGCTGGACACCCTAATACTGCCCCATCATTTTCCCAACCGCATTTTCTGAAAGGAGTACGACATGCCTGCACCAGTTCAAGAGGTTTTCCAGCGCTAACCGCAGGCGAGTCGTCGCCCGGAGCGCGCTGTTTCAGCGAATCCGGGCCGGGATTGAACCCTGGCCGTCCGCCGGGGTTTTTTTACGCCTGTTTTTACGGCGGTACGGATTCCATAGCAAAGCAATATTCAGGAATCCATCATGGGCATTCAAATTGAACTCAACAAGGGGCGCGTTCCGGTCAAGGTGTGGACGCGCGATATTGAACCGGAGGCCATTCAGCAACTGCTGAACGTGGCTTCCTTGCCGATCGTGCAGGGACACGTTGCCGCCATGCCGGACGTGCATGCCGGCATCGGCGCTACCGTCGGCAGCGTCATTCCGACGCGGCAGGCGATCATTCCGGCGGCGGTGGGCGTGGATATCGGTTGCGGTATGAACGCGGTGCGCACGACGCTGCGCGCCAGAGATTTGCCGGACAATCTGCGCCCGCTGCGCATGGGCATCGAGGCCGCCGTGCCGTGCGGCTTCGCGCAGCACGCAGCCAGCCGGATGCGTGGCAGCGCCTTGCAGCGGGTCGGGCGGGCGCTCGAGCAGCGGCTGGATGCCATCGTCGGCAAGCATCCGGGGCTGATGAAGATGCAGCGCCGTTTCAACGAAACCTGGCTGTGCCAGCTTGGCACGCTGGGCGGCGGCAATCACTTCATCGAACTGTGCCTGGACGAGGTCGGGGTGGTGTGGGTGATGCTGCATTCGGGGTCGCGCGGCATCGGCAACGTCATTGGCCGCTATTTCATCGCCGCCGCGCAGAAGGACATGCTGCGCCACCGCATGCACCTGCCGGATCGTGATCTCGCCTATTTCAGCGAGGGTTCGGCGCTGTTCGATGATTACGTGGCGGCGGTGACGTGGGCGCAGGATTACGCCCTGCTCAACCGGCAGCAGATGCTGGCGGCGGTGCTCGACGTGTTGAAGCAGGCTTTGCCGCCGTTCAGGCTCGACGGCGAGGCGATCAACTGCCACCACAACTACGTGGCGCGCGAGCGGCATTTTGGCGAAAACCTGTTCATCACCCGCAAGGGCGCGATTTCGGCGCAGGCGGGCGAGTTGGGCATTATCCCCGGCAGCATGGGCGCGCGCTCGTACATCGTGCGCGGGCTGGGCAACGCGCAATCCTTCCACTCGTGCGCGCACGGCGCGGGACGGCGCATGAGCCGCAGCGCCGCCAAGCGCCGCTATTCGCGCTTCGATCTGGAAGCGCAGACGGCGGGCATCGAGTGCCGCAAGGATGGCGGGGTGGTCGATGAAATTCCGGCGGCGTACAAGGACATCGACCAGGTGATGGACAACCAGCGCGATCTGGTGGAAATCGTCCATACCCTGAAGCAGGTTCTGTGCGTGAAGGGGTGAAGCATGGCGAAGAAAAACACCCCTTTGATCCTGCCGCGCAGCCGCCCGCGCAACCCGCTGCTGGTGCCCGGCCTGACCCGCCGCGCCGGCCCGCACGGCACCACCCGCAAAGCCGCCCCCCCGCCGGTCGCCCGCCAGCAGGCCCGACAGCGCACTCAACAGGCGCTGGATGCCTTGCTGACGGGCGATCTGGCGGAGTTTGAAATCGACTGAGCAATTGATCGAACCGCCGCGCCCGTCCGTGGCGCGGCCTTTTTTACCAAGGAGAAAACCATGACTGACCTTTGCCCGCCCCCGCTAAACCTCTTTTTTCCGAATGCACCTCCCGGAGTCATCCATGCAAAAACAACTCGCCGACGAGATCGTCGCCTGCTTGCAGGGCGAGCGCACCGTCTATCCCTATTATCGTGACCGCTACGGCATCGGCCTGCTGCGGCATCACTGCCGGCAGCAGCCGGGGCAGCGCGCGGTGGTGGCGGCGCTGCGCCGTTCCGCCTACGCCGGCCTGCTGGAAAAGCCGCGCCTCAAGCAAGTGCTTGCTCACTGCGCCGGCAGCCTCGACGAAGCCTTGCTCTGCGCTGTCGATTACGATCCGGCGCAGACGCCCTTCATCCTGAATCTCGCCCTGTGGGGCGATGACTGCCGCCGCGACTGGCGCTGGCAGCAGACTTCGCGCCCCGGCGTCAATCTCGTGCTGCAACTCAATTTCAGCGGCGAGCACGAACGTCTCTATCGGCCTTTGGGTTCGGTGGATCACCTGTTCAATCGCTATGGCCACCCGGTGGCCCGGCAACGTCATACTTTAGCCTGGGCGCGCATCGATATCGACTGGGCGAGCGGCGCGGCGCTGATCGAGGAAATCCAGACCGACTGGCTGCGTCAGGCGGCCAACCTGGAAATCTGGCTGGAACAGCGCCGCCAGACCGGCGCGGGCGACCAGGAAGAAGTCATGTACCGCCGCCAGCCTCTGCGCCCCGTCCCGGCGCTCGCCTACTGCCGGCATTTGCGCGAGCGTTACCAGCCGATCTGGGCCGAAGCCATGCTGTGGGCGGCGATTGCCTTTCTGCGCGAGGAAATCGGCTTGACGCGCCTCTATTACCACAGCGAGGCGAGTGGCCGCCTGCTCAAACGCATCACCTGGAGCGCGCCGCCGCGTTCGCTCTATACTGACCTGCCGCGCCGCTTCTGTTTCCAGCCGACGACGGAATGGCCGGATTTCCTGCTCGCCAACCGGGCCAACGCGACCTTGCGGCGGCAGCATCCGGGGGTTGGAATGTTCCGGTTGCCATTTCAGCACTCGGAGCTAACCGGCGCTGCGCGGCGTTATCGCGCAGCGTCCAGTGGACCGAAAGGTTAGATATAGAGTGCACGTACATGGCCTTCTTGCTCAGTGATGCAATCGAATAATCGTTGGAAGCCGCTTTCACTCCACCCTCGCTCCTTCAAATTACTTCCCCATCCATTACGGTGCGCAATTTGATAGGCGAATAGTTCATCACAGTACTGCCAGTATGCAGATGTCTTTTGCGCCTGATTTCGAACGAGCTTAACCGCCTTTGAGTCGCTTCCGTCAAAGCCTGGAGCGAAGTAAATGGATTGAGCTAAGTTCTTCAGCCCTTCATCGGCAGTTAGTAGCCAAGTATCCTGAACTTTCCCATCCAATTCTTCATTCGATTTTGCAGCGACAACGCGATAGTAGTTGATGTCGCGAGCGGCGTTAAGTGCTCTCTCTAACCGCTTCTCTGCGGTGCCACTTTTCATGAAATTCTTGCAAATGATCTCGGCAAAATTGCGAAACGCAATGTTTTTTTCCGATGCCCTATCAAAGAAACAATATCTCGCCACTTCCGCCTCAACTGCTGAAAGCATGTCAGCGCGGGAAGACATGAACCCGACATAGGCATTAAACTTCTCTTCGGGCGAAAGGTGCGCGTCACGTTTAGCAATCACTTGAATGGTTAGCATCGCCAAGTATGCAATTGACTGCATGTGTCGATCGCCGTCCGGAAGCATCTCGAACTTGCGTCCTCTTCCATGATTATTTTTATCTCTAGTCGTATTCGGTGTATCGACATAGGTCGGGCAGTACCGACCGATAAATTCTTCCCATGAGTACCAGAGCGCATCAACGTATGCTTTGTCAGCCTCTCCTAAAGCAAATCCAGGGGATAGCACTATTGGTAGTTTGTTGAGCATTGATACGACTAGTTTTAGTCCTGACATCTCGTATTCATTGGGGTTGGCGACAACCTCATTCATCTTCGACAGGACATTTAGGTCGAGCACAACAGTCGTTTCAATGCCTTTTCGCGAATTCTTTGCGGCTCGGGAAAAATCCAGCACTGGCAGCTTTACATGGGTTCGGGTAGGTTTGATGATGAGCGGAGAAAATCCCATAATTACGTACCTGCTATGTCTAACGTGAAGGTGCCTGAGGAAAAACGATTGAATTTGTGACGGCAATACGCCCAAGTGCGGCCCTTGAAGCGGAGCGCGGGCGGGAGAGTTGGCCTGAAAAAAAGACATGCCTTCTAACGTAGAAATCACCGGACAACAAAAGCGTAGCTTTTGGTGGTCCGGTACATTGCAGGGCTAGATATCAGGCGGCAGAGCATCAAAGAACTCCTTCAAGCCAGGTGAACCGATTCTAGTGCCGAAGATACTCCAGAATGTATACCGGCCCATTTTGGAGATAGAGCCGCTCTTGCCAGAGGTCGCGGTTTTGTTTTGGGCAAAGGCATATAGCTCCTCAATTCTGGGGTCGCGGAAATGTTGGCGAAGATGGGAGTTAGTTTTGCACCCAAGATCAATGTACATTCGGCAGGCATCTACTGCGTCTTCGATCAAAACATCATCACCAAACTCGGACTTCACTATTAATTGAAAGGAGTACGGCGTGAGAGTGGCTGTGTCTACAGCCTCCAGTGATCGAGCTTGATCGAGATGTAGTTCTTGAGCTTCCTGATCAATTGAGGATAGAAGCCGAGATAACTCAGTGAACTTGATATACCACTCAGGTGATATTTCCCAGGGCTGCTTGTAGCTCCAATTGCGAGAAAGGAAGTTGAATGCATGCTGGAAAATTGTGTGAATCTGGACTTCAACTCGGCCCGGAAAGACCGAAGAATGGTAGCTAGAGTGTTTCTCGATCACAACGTGGGTTGCTCGATACCCAGAGTCCCGATCAATCTGATGGTTCTTGACGATCTTTAGGTCTTTGCTAATCTCTTGGCGAGTGAGGAAGCGCGTGACAATAGGAATCTCGACCAATGTTCCTACAACGATGCGTAGGCCGGCGAGGTCGTCAAGTTCGCTGACCGGAATACCAAGGTGGAATGCCTTTATAACCGCTCGATCATATTGCTTGATGCGACTCGATACAGAGAATAGATTGAGTTCCCCTACATCTCGAATAAAGAAGTCCCACTCAAGCTCGAGTGTCTTGAGTGCTCGTCGATGAGGTTCGACAATGAACTCGTAATTGGCGGGAGTGGGGATTGGTATTTCTGACATCTAACGATGAAAGTAACCGGACGCCGCGCGAGGTGGCTGGCCCAAGCGACGACGGTTCTCGGCGGTCCGGTTGACTGGATTGTTAGGCGTATTTGATGCCATTGTTTTTGGCCCACTGTGTATAGGCAGGTGTGCCCATTGCTTCGAAATTTGGCCATTCGCCTGTTTTAATGTGCTGGAAAAAGGAGAGGCAGTGTTTCCAGTTGGAGCCGCTTGGATTTTCCTCGATCCAGCAGTAGTAGCCCAAACTTTTCCAATCTAGCGTTTCGTCGGCATTTGCCTTGCAGAGTAGCGCCTCTGCTACTTTTTCACCCCACCCAACTGCGGCCTCTGGGGAAGGTGCGTCAATAAAGATACCTGTCGATGACTCACAATCCTCAACAACGCCTTTTTGATACAGCATCCGTGCCTCAGGCTCGTGGTACAGAATGCCAATAAGATACGTAGCCATTGCAGAGCAAACGCCTAACGTCCAAATTCACCGGCGCTGCGCAGCTTTATCGCGCAGCGTCCAGTGGAATGATGGGTTAGCCGGCATCTTGGACAATCGGTATCTTCGATGCAGTAAGCAAGAGTGATTTCATGTGCAGAGATGAAGGCATGCCGAAAGGCTATGTCGTGATCGGTCTATCTGATTATTGCTTCACTGAGCCTTTCAGCATCTTCATGAAGTCAAGGAAGTGAGGCCAAAATTCGGAAAATAGCGGATTGCTGCGATTTTCGAGCATCACTTCCCCGAACAGTTTTTGCCCGACCACGAACGCGGCCGTAGTTTGAGCATCTAAAAGCTCGCGACTGCGAACCAGCTCGACGATGCCGAAAATTTCGTCGTGGCTGCCAGCCTCGAACACCAACGGCTCGCGCTGCTGCGGATTGCCGTCGGCATCAGCGAGATATTCAAGGGTGACGCGATAGCGGTGTTGTTTCATTGACTGGCTCCTAGCTTACAAACTGTGATTATGGACGTAGCGCCCGAAAGCGACGATAGTGTCTTGCATGGAAAATCACTGCCCGCACAGCGTTCGTATGTGGATGGGCCATGCGGGCTAACGTAGAGCTAACCGGCGCTGCGCGGTTTTATCGCGCAGCGTCCAGCGACCGCAGGGAGCGAGGTTGAGTGCCTTGTTAGGAGTGACGCCACTTGAGCCAAGCCAATGTTTGACCAACTATGGCACCACCGATAATGCTTACGAGATAGGCATAGCGGGCATTAATAAAAGTGCTTTCAAGGATGGTGTTGGTCATTAGGAATGCAAAGCCCCAGCCGAGAAGTGCGCCGATGCCCGAGAATATGCGGCGGTCGACCATAGCTGCGCCGCGCTTATAGTTGGCGGAATGGCCTGCTGCTTCATAAATAAGCGTTGCCCCACATTGGATGCAGCGAACGCTTGTTGCTTCATTTTGCGATTGGCAGGTTGGGCAAAACATACAACTCCTAACGTTGGACGTAACCGGGCGACAAAAAGCGCAGCTTTTTGGCGGTCCGGTTGACGGACTTGTTATGCATAGCGCGACTGTGCCAATGCAATGGCAGCCTGGATAGCAGCGCGAGCTTGCGGACTGTTCTTCCAGCAAGTGGAGCCGACGATAGCCGAGGCTTGAGAGACGATATCCAATGCATTGGCTTTGCTCAGATGGGCCAGTGATTCAAATCCCATTTGTTCGAGACGAGCCACCACCGTGGGGCCAACACCTTTCACGCCTAGCAATGCCTTACGTTCTTCCGGTGGGAATGGCATGGGTGCTTTCCATTGATGCATAACGTGGAGCTAACCCGACTGCGCGGCTTTTCGCGCAGGTCGGGTTGAGCGCAGGGTTAGGCGTCGGCAGCTACTGCTACAAGTGCTTGGCGTGTTCATGGCGGAGTTGGCGAGCAAGACCGTCTAAGTCGGGGAACAGCGAGTACTCGTTTATGCCCGCAAGATGTAGAAACGCAATGGCATCAGGGAAGCACGTTTCAGGAATCTCGATCTTCTTCAACTGATTGGGGGCAAAATCTTCTAGCGGAGTCCAGATGTCGTTGTGAAGAGTGAAGACGCTCCTCTGCGCAGCTTGGCGGGGCGACACCCTTGTTGGATTTATTGCCATGACGGGAGTATCAAGGGACTTGCTCCCAATAATGAAGTTCTCGTAGTAGTCGCCCTTCAGGTCGATGCTTGGATTGAAAATCACCGCCTCTCCTCCTGCGTGTGCATTCAAGTCGAAGGGATCAAGCATCCATATGCATGCGGCGTTTGATGCTTTTCGCGGCGGCTGCTTGGTATGGGATGCAATGGCGAAGTGCAGTGCAACGGCAAATGTAGCTGTCCAGTCAAGAAGACGAGTTGGTAGGCCGTGGTGTTGCATTGCAAATGCCACATCCCAGGAACTGACCTTCCGCGGAAATAGTGGGCCACCCAACGACATGAAGTCGTAGTACAGCACGGACTCGATCGTATTGCGGCTTCTGACTCGCGAGCCGCGCCCCAGGCCGCACCGAAGCTTCCAGGATGCATCTCGATGCCCTCGATAGAACGGGGTGTCACAACCGGCCTTCGCAAGGACACGCTGGTGTTGCCGGACTTCTGCGAGGATCTTCTGCCACTGCGTCATTGATGCTCCTCCCGACGCCTAACGTTTGAAATCACCGGACTGCGCGGCTTTTCGCGCAGGTCTGGTGGAATGATGGGTTGGGCGGCTGTCGCATAACGAACAAGCTACTTCTTGGGATATCGATGTGCCTGGAGTTCCGCCAAGGAACGGTAGGTTGATTCTTCAAAAACGGTGACGGTATTGTCTGGATTTTGGACACCGATGCAGTTGGAAACAGCGTCGCCGTCGACCGTTAAGGCGATACATACCGAATAGACTCCGGTGTATTTGTCATTGTCGTATGTTTCAATCCGCCACCCAATAATCGGCTCTCCAAGCTCAACGTCTTTGACATCGTCGAGATCGATAACGGTGAAATAGCCAGGCTGTGCTGGGATGATTTGAATCTGTAGCACTTTCATCTGCAAACCTCCAAAGGTTGAGAACATTGAGCCGCCCAACGTGGAGCTAACCCGACTGCGCGGCTTTTCGCGCAGGTCGGGTTGAGCGCAGGGTTAGGAGTTTTGTTTGCGCGCATATTGCTCGAAACCTAGAAGGCGACTGAACTCGAACATGGTTAAGCCAAGCAAGCCAAGACCGCCAAGCATGGACAAATACATACCAACGACGAAAAAGACTGGCGCACCACTTGTATAACGCGATGGCACCGCCAGCAATAGGGGCCGCGAAATGAGATTGAGCACACCAATAACAGCGCCGAAAATAAGTAGAAAGATGCCAATCTTACGGAGCGCACTACCCAGCCCAGCTATCTCGGGAGCATCAAGAGTCCCCGGGATCTTTGCTACAAGAAACACTCGATACAACCCTATGACAAGAAGGACGATTGGCCCCAAAAATGGGACGCCCAATGACGTGCCTCCAGTTGCTAAGGCCACCCAGCCCGAGCTTGCCAAGCCTATTGGGAGAACAGCACTTAGAACCACTAAGGCGTACGCCCATTTTAGATAAGAAGGTGTACGTAGATACATTGAAATGAACTCCTAACGTCTGAGTTCACCGGACTGGCGCGGCTTGCCGCGACAGGTCCGGTGGAATGATTGGTTGTGCATCGCCATGACAGGTCTTTTGACAGTTCTGTTGGACATGAGGTTTTTTTAAATCCAAAGTTCACCATCGTGATCTTTTTCCTTCAAGCGCCTGAGGATTTCTTCGGCATGCTCTCGGTCACGACAAGGAATAATCAGTTGATTTTTGCCGGTCTTGTCGTTTCGAACAGCGTAATTTCCAGCACGGGCGACAAAGATGCTGAATTCGCCAGCGTGCTTTGGTATATAAATTCTAGGCACGGTTTGCAGTAGCACAACGTAGAAGTGAGCGGCCTGCGCGGCTTTTTGCGCAGGTCCGCTCGACTGCCGGGTTAGCCGCAGCGCTTAACGAGTGCATTGTTGGCGCGTGTTCTTGGAGAGCAACAGAAGCAAGAAGGCCACGAGCAGTAACGCTATGACCCAGGAAGCCATAGGTGCATTACCAACACTCAAGCGGCTAACGAACCAGCTACCGAAGCGGATGAGTTGGATACCTACAGCAGCCAAACCCAGCCACCATGCCCAGGCAAAGCGATGCCAAAGACCGAATGCGACTAAGCCGCCAACGAAAATTGCGGCCAGCGTGGCTGGAAGCATGAGGCTGTACTTGAGAGTGCCGAGTTCGCTGGTGTTGAAAAAGTGAAGCAGCATCCCCCCTACAACCATCAAGACGTAGGCTGCAGCAACAACACTGGCGAGCTTGGTGTGCGATGGATTCATAGCGGCTAACGTGGAGCTAACCCGACTGCGCGGCTTTTCGCGCAGGTCGGGTTGAGCGCAGGGTTAGATTTCTGTATGCCCTCAGCGACACAATACCCATAAAAAGTGACGCAGAGGCAATGAGAAACGGGAACACAGCAGCTCCTTGATTTCCAAAGGCAGCACATGCAGGAACAATCACCAGTGCAATCTTTGAGCCAAAGAATTCGCAATCTGTGGCAGTGAAGACCCGGAAAGATAACCAGTAGAAGAGAGCAGCAACGAGAATGAAGAGAAAGACAGGAGCCAACCGTTTTTCCTGGAGCCGCCGCTTTCTGCGATTGCTTGTTCTCTTGTCCATGTTTCGGCGTGATATGGCGCTAGTGAAATCTAACGCCAGAATTAAGCCGACCCGCGAAGCGGGTTCGGCTTGAATGAATTGTTAGAACTTTGGCCCGGAAGGTTTGGGTGCCTTGCCAACGCTTACGCCAAGATGAGAAAGTGCACTGTTGATAAGAGCTATGACTTCTGACTCACTCAGCTCGGATTCTATAAATACCACGAATGATCCGCGAGCAGACCTAGTGACTCTGCAAGTCAAGCCAGAAATCTTCATGAGAGCGGCCTCAACAGTGGCCAGATTTTCGTCAGTACAGCCGTGAAGCTCAAATGTGTACGTCGACATGATGCATCCCTAAGTTCTAACGCCTGAATTAAGCCGCGCCGCGAAGCGGCGTCGGCTTGAATGAATTGTTAGGCGCGATCCTAGCCACTGAAAGGCTCATCTGTCCGGGGCGCCTGTGGAGCCTGCTTGTCCAGCGACTCGCGATACTTGACGCAGCCACGCATGAAGTGGGGCCACTCTGGGACGGAGATCTGTGGCTCAACCTTCTCAGGCAGCAGCGCCCAGAGTGCTGGGTGGTGCCAGCAGAGCTCATGGCCGGTAGTGTCACGATGTGAGCGTATGCCCTGACGCAACTTTACGACCTCCGCCATGAGCTGCTCTCTGGTCATCTCTTGTAGATCGCCGTCCATTGATTCTTTCCGTCTCGTAGATCCTGCTATCGCGCCTAACGTTCAAAATCACCGGCCTGCGCGGCTTTTCGCGCAGGTCCGGTGCATTGCAGGGTTGGGCATTGGCGGCTCAGCATGTGAACCATCACACACTCAAAGGTGGGAGGTCAGTGGGAAACGCACCTAGCGCATTGAAATCTTCATCTGTGCATTGAGTCATGCGTTCCGCGCTGATGCCACGGCCATTCCAGGCGGTATTGAGGTGATGGTAAAGATGCTGCATGGCCACAAATAGCTCTGCCTCGGAATAGTTTGGATCTGTACGGCAACGGTCTGTGGTGCGGGACAGTTCCTCAAGCGCCTCGCTCAAGTGGAAAGCCGTGTGTTCCTGGTTCATCAGAGTCTCGTTAGCAGATTAGGCGCCGAGCAAGCCACTCGACACAACAGCGGTCGGCTGCATAACGCTCTCGATGCCCAACGTGCAGTATACACCGTAGCCGGTGTATACATATTCCAAAAAAGGTGTATAAAAAAACTCATCCTACACCATCCCATTGAATCATAAGACTCTATGGAAAACGAACAAGCCAGCACACCAGAAAAATCCCCCAAATTGCTGGATCAGTTGCGTGACCGCCTTCGGTTGAAGCACTACAGCATACGGACAGAAACGCAGTATGTCCAATGGGCAAGGCGCTACATCATTTTTCATGACAAAAGGCACCCGAAAGATGGGCGTCTGGGAGGTGGGGCAGGTGCCGGGACGGCGTTTCAGCCCAAGGCCAGCGTCAACCGCGCCTCGCCGCCGCCGTCTGGATGATTGGTAAAACCTGCATCGCCGCCATGCAAACGGGCGACTTCCCGTACCAGTGCCAAGCCCAGGCCGGTGCTTTTCTTGCCGGTGGCCGGGCGGGGGAGGGAGTAGAAGCGGTCGAACAGTTGCGCCAGCGCGTAGTCGGGGGCGCCGGTGCCGTGGTCGCGGATGCGGATTTCGGCGTTGTCGGCGCTTGTCCGCAGGGTCAGCGTGATTTCGCTGCCGTCGGGCGAGAATTCGATGGCGTTGTCGAGCAGGTTGAGGAGCGCCTGACGCAGCAGGAAGGCGTCGCCGGTGATGTGGATGCCGTTGCGATCCGATTCGGCGTCGATGGTGCAATGCAGATTGCGGGCGGTGAGCGCCAGTTGGCGGTCGGTGACGACGTTTTGCAGGAGTTGCGCGAGGTCGACTGGGGCGCTCGTGCCGGGGGTCTGCAACTGCTCGACGCGGGCGAGCAGCAGCATGCGTTCGATGATGTCGCGCAGCCGCGCCGCTTGTTCGCCGATGCTGGCGGCGAAGCGGCGGCGGTCGGTTTCCGGCAGGTCGCCTTCGAGGATTTCGGCGGCGCCGATTACCGCCGAGAGCGGGCTTTTCATCTCGTGCGCCAGATTCTGCACGTAACGCTCGACGTACTGCTTGCCTTCGAGTTTTTCGCGCATCGTCGCCAGCGCCTGCGCCAGTTCGGACAGTTGGCGGCCACCGCCGCTCGGCGGTTCGGCCTTGCGCCCGGCGCTGACGGCGCGGGCGTAGTCGCGCAGGCGGTGGATCGAGCGGCTCAGCCAGACGGTGAAGATCAGGCCGATCAGCGCGGTTGCCGCCAGCAGCGTCAGCCCGGAGGCGCGGACGCGCTGCGTGGCGCGCTCGACGAAGGGGATGATCGAGGTCATCGGCTTGGCCAGCGAAATGACGCCGATCAACTGGCCGTGCCGGCGCACCGGCGCGGCGACGTGCATGACCGAGGTGGCCGGGTCGTCGGGGTTCGTGCGGCTCTGGCGCGCGCCGTATTCGCCGCGCAGCACGCGGGCGACGTCGCGCCAGTGGGAGAAATCCTCGCCCAGCGCCTGATTGGCCGAGTCGTAGACGACGATGCCGCGCGCGTCGGTGAGGTAGATGCGCAGATCGACGCGGTTTTTGCGGATGCCGTAGATTTCAGCGTCGGGCTGGCGCTGCAAGGCGGCGGCCACGGCGGCGGCGAACGGGCCGTCGTTGATTTGCTGTGTGGTGACACTCGTGGCGACATTGGCGGCTAACTCGCCAGCAGCCAGTTCGGCGAGCAGGTTGGCGCTGTCCACCAGGCTTTCCTCGGTGGCCTGACGGATGCTCGGCTCGCTTTCCTCGACAAAGATGTAGAGGACGAACCAGGCCGCCAGTCCGACCACCAGGAAATAGCCGAAAAAGAGGCGGATCGAGATGTTCACGCCTCAGGCCGCCAGACTGTAGCCGAGGCCGCGATGGGTGAAGATGGTTTCCTCGTCGCGCACCGCGCGCAGCTTGCCGCGCAGGGTCTTGACGTGGGTGTCGACGGTGCGTTCCAGACTTTCGCCGCCATCCTGCCAGACGGCGTCCATGATCTGCTGGCGCGACAGGATGCGTCCGGGGCGTTCCAGCAGGAGCGCCAGCAGCAGGTATTCGTAGCGCGTCAGCGTCAGCCATTGGGCGTGGTAGGCGATGCGCTGGCCGCTGCGGTCGAGGGTGAATTTCGCCGCTGGTGCCGCCTGTTCGCGGTTTTCGCCCGGCGGGCGCAGGCGGCGCAGGATGGCGCGGATGCGCGAGGCGACTTCGCGCGGGCTGAACGGTTTGCTGACGTAATCGTCGCCGCCCAGTTCCAGGCCGACGATGCGGTCGACCTCATCCGAGCGCGCGGTCAGAAAAAGAACCGGCAGATTGGATTCGCGGCGCAGCGCCCGGCAGACGTCGAAGCCGGAGAGATCGGGCAGGCCGACATCCAGCACGATGAAATCAATGCCGCCCTGATTCAGCCGCGCCAGCGCCGCGCTGCCGAGGGCGCAGTATTCGGTGGCGAAACCTTCGGCGCGCAGCGCGTAGCTCAAGGTGTCGGCAATGGCCGGTTCGTCGTCGACGATCAGGATGTTCATGGTGGCCGCGATGATAAGGCATTGCGGCGGGAATGTTGGCAGGCTTGGCAGGTGTCCCGGACGGGGCAATCGCACGAACGTTGGCGGCTGACTGAAGGATGGGACAATCCACCACCAAGGCGCGGAGGCGCAAAGATTTCGCAAAGGGAATTTTTTGTTCCTTGGCGTTTCCTTGGCGTCTTCGCGCCTTCGCGGTGAAGGTTTTGAGGAGCTGCGATTTCCCTGGCTTCCCGGAAGGGCATCCACGCGGGGCCAGCGGCTTGTGGCAGAATGCCCGCTGCTTTCAATCTTCAACCGACAGGCATTTTTTCAGGGGGCGGCTATGCGCTTGGTGTTCCGTAAACTGGGGTGGCGGGTTCTGCTGCTGGCGGGCTTCGTGTTGCCGGGCGCTGCGGCGCAGGCGCAGGAGGTTGGTCTGGCCGGCATCATGGGCAGCAAGGCGCTGTTGATGATTAACGGCGCGCCGCCCAAGGCGGTGTCGGTGGGTGCCACCGTGGACGGCATCAAGTTGGTGTCGGTGCAGAGCGATCAGGTGGTGGTCGAAATTGCCGGGCGCAAACGTCCGCTGCGCGTCGGGCAGCATGCGGTGGGACTGGCTTCCGATGGCGCGGGCAAGGTGATACTGACAGCCGACGGGCAGGGGCATTTCGTGACGACCGGCACGGTTAACGGGAATTCCGTGCGCTTTCTGGTGGATACCGGGGCCAGCATGATTTCGCTGGGAGCGAGCGATGCGCGGCGGCTTGGCCTTGATCCAAGCAAGGGGCGGCAGGGGATTTCGCAAACGGCCAACGGGCAGACGCAGATCAGCATCGTCAAGCTCGATCAGGTGCGCATTGGCGGCATCGTGCTGCATCAGGTGGATGCGGCCATTCATTCGACCGACATGCCGGTGGCGCTTTTGGGCATGAGTTTTCTCAACCGCATGGAAATGCAGCGCGACGGTCACACCATGACGCTGAAAAAGCGTTTCTGAAGTGGTGCCGGATTTTTCTCTCGACGCTTTGCGGCAAACACTTTTGCCGGAACCGTCGAGCGAATTGAAAGTGCTGGAGGACGGCGCGAACGAGGCTGCGCCGAAGCCTGCCGCCGTGCTGTTTCCCATCGTGCGGCGGGCGCAGGGGCATACCGTGCTGCTCACGCAGCGCACCGACCACCTGCACAACCACGCCGGGCAGATCAGTTTTCCGGGCGGGAGGGTGGATGCCGGGGACGTTTCGCCGCAGGCCACCGCCCTGCGCGAGACGGAGGAGGAAATCGGCCTCGACCGGCGGCACGTCGAGATTTTCGGCTATCTGCCGCAGTACCACACCGGCACCGGTTTCGTCGTGACGCCCGTGGTGGGGCTGCTGACGCCGCCCTTCGACCTGCGGCCCGATCCTTTCGAGGTGGCGGAAATCTTCGAGGTGCCGTTGTCTTTCCTGCTCGATCCGGCCAATCACCAGCGCCATTCCATTTTTCTGCGCGGCGCGCTGCGCCACTATTACGCCATGCCTTACGGTCGCCATTTCATCTGGGGCGCGACCGCAGGCATGATCCGTTCTTTGTCGGAAAGGCTTGTGGTATCTTGATGCGCATGTTGCCCCTGGCTGCCACGATCGCTGTTTCTGCATGAATCTTCTTGCCCTGATTGCCGTTTTTTTCATCGAGCAGTATCAGCCGCTGGCCTATCGCCGCGTGGTGGGCGAGCCTTTGCAGCAGTGGGCCGATTTCATGGCGCAGCGTTTCAATGCCGGACAGCGCAGCCACGGCGTGGCGGCCTGGCTGCTGGCCGTGCTTCTGCCGGTGCTGGCGCTGGCGCTGGTTTATTTCGCGCTGGCGACGGTGAGCAGCCTGCTGGCTTTGGCGCTGACCGTGGGCGTGCTTTACCTCGGCATGGGGTTTCGCCAGTTCAGCCATCATTTCAGTGAAATTCAACTGGCCCTGCGCCTGGGCGACATCGAACGGGCGCGGCAGGCGCTGGCCGAGTGGCAAGGTCGCGGGCGGCAGACGCTGGGTGCCGGAGAAATCGCCGCCGAGGCCATAGAAACCGCGCTGCTGGCGGCGCACCGGCACGTGTTCGCAGTGATGCTGTGGTTCGTCCTCCTGCCGGGGCCGTGCGGCGTGCTGCTCTACCGTCTGGCGCAGATCGTGCAGGAGCGCTGGGCGCAGCTCGATCGGGACAATGGCGAGGAGGGCGAATTCGCCCGTTTTTCCCGCCGCGCCTTCTTCTGGCTGGACTGGCTGGGGGCGGCGCCGGCGGCGGTCGCCCGCGACCTTGCCCGCCGCGCCTCCTTCTGGCGGGCCGGGCTGCCGCAGCGCGCGACGGCGGTGGCCTTTGCCATCGTCGGCAATTTCGAGGATGCCCTGCATTGCTGGCGCAGCCAAGTGAATCAGGGCTTCGTCGCGCCGGAATCGGCCATCGTCCTGGCCAGCGGCGCCGGCGCGCTGGGCGTGCGCCTGGGAGGTGACGATTTCGCCGAGGGCGAGGTTTCCGCCGCGCCGGAATTCGGCGTCGGCGAACCGGCTGACCCGGATACTTTGCAGCGCGCTGTCGGCTTGGTGTGGCGGGCGACGGTGTTATGGGTTATTTTGCTTCTTTCGCTGGGGCTTGCCGCGTTGGTGGGCTGACTGGTTTTTTCTAGGAGGTTGTTCATGACCAGAGAAGTTGTTGTTCTGAGCGCGGTTCGTTCCGCCATTGGCGCTTTTGGCGGTTCCCTGTCCGACATCGAGCCGGCGGAGCTTGCCGGTACCGTGATGAAGGAAGCGGTGGTGCGTTCCGGCGTCGATCCGCAGCAAATCAACTACGTCACCGTCGGCAACTGCATCCCGACCGAATCGCGCTATGCCTACGTGCCGCGTCTGGCCAGCATTCAGGCCGGCCTGCCGATGGATTCGGTGGCCATGCAGGTGAACCGCCTGTGTTCCTCCGGCTTGCAGGGCATCGTCACCACGGCGCAGCAGATCATGCTGGGCGATTGCGACTACGGCATCGGCGGCGGCGTCGAAGTCATGTCGCGTGGCGGCTACCTGCTGCCGGCGCTGCGCACCGGCGCGCGCATGGGCGACACCAAGGCCATCGACATGATGGTTGCCGTGCTGACCGACCCCTTCGGCGTCGGCCACATGGGTATCACCGCTGAAAATCTGGCCACCAAGTGGGGCATCAGCCGCGAAGAGCAGGATGCCTGCGCGCTCGAATCGCAGCGCCGCGCTGCCGCAGCCCAGGCTGCCGGCCATTTCAAGTCGCAGATCGTGCCCATCGTCAAGCAGACCCGCAAGGGCGAGGTGGTGTTCGATGCCGATGAGCATCTGAAGCCGTCCACTACGCTGGAATCGCTGGCCAAGATGAAGCCGGCCTTCAAGAAAGACGGCACGGTCACCGCCGGCAACGCTTCCGGCATCAACGACGGCGCAGCCTTCTTCGTGCTTGCTGCCGCCGATCTAGCGGCCAAGGCCGGCCAGAAGCCGCTGGCTCGTCTGGTGTCCTACGCCGTCGCCGGCGTGCCGAACGACGTGATGGGCGAAGGTCCGATCCCGGCGACCAAGCTGGCGCTGAAAAAAGCCGGCCTGACGCTCGACCAGATGGACGTCATCGAATCGAACGAGGCCTTCGCCGCGCAAGCCATCGCCGTGTCCAAGGGCCTGGGCCTCGATCCGGTCAAGACCAACCCGAACGGCGGCGCCATCGCGCTCGGCCATCCGGTTGGCTGTTCCGGCGCTTTCATCGCCACCAAGGCGGTGTATGAACTGCAACGCACCGGCGGCAAGTACGCCCTGGTGACCATGTGCATCGGCGGCGGGCAAGGCATTGCCTGCGTGTTCGAGCGCATGTGAAACCTGCTTCGCATGAAAACCCGTCGCCTTTGCGCGGCGGGTTTTTTATGCGGCCCGTCGTGAAGCGTCGCGTAAATTTCCGCACTGTTTCAATTGTGGAACGGCTTTCAGTTACAATCCCCAAGTTATTTTCGAGCCAACCCCCATGATTACCGGATCTCTCGTCGCCATCGTCACGCCCATGCACGCGGATGGCAGCCTTGACCTCGACGCCCTGCGCCGTCTGGTCGATTTTCATGTGCAGGAAGGCAGCGACGCCATCGTCGTCGTCGGCACCACCGGCGAATCGCCGACGGTCGATGTCGAAGAGCATTGCACCCTCATCAAAACCGCGGTCGAACACGCGGCCGGCCGCATCCCGGTGATTGCCGGCACCGGCGCCAATTCGACGGCCGAAGCTATCGAGCTGACCCAGTTCGCAAAAACGGCGGGCGCCGACATGGCGCTCTCGGTGGTGCCCTACTACAACAAGCCGACCCAGGAAGGTCTGTATCGCCACTTCCGCACTATTGCCGAAGCGGTCGATCTGCCGGTGCTGCTGTACAACGTGCCGGGGCGCACCGTGGCCGACATGTCCAACGACACCATCCTGCGTCTGGCCGAAGTGCCGGGCATCGTCGGCGTCAAGGACGCGACCGGCAACATGGATCGCGCCTGTGATCTGATCCAGCGCGCGCCCAAGGGCTTCGCCCTGTACAGCGGCGACGACCTGACCTGCGTGCTGTCGATCATGCTGGGGTTCCACGGCAATATTTCCGTCACCGCCAACGTCGCGCCGCGCCTGATGCACGCGATGTGCGCCGCCGCCGCTGCGGGCGAGGTCGCCAAGGCGCGCGAACTGCATTTCCGTCTGCTCGGCCTGCACCGCGATCTGTTCTGCGAAGCCAACCCGATTCCGGTGAAGTGGGCCGTGCAGCGCATGGGGCTGATGGGCGAGGGCATCCGCCTGCCGCTGACGCCGCTGACCGAAGCAAATCATGGACGCGTTCTGGCGGCGCTGCGCCAGGCTGGTATTGAGGTATGAATCAGGCATGAGTGTACAGAACCGCCGTTTGCCCGGCTTGACCCTTTGTTTTCTGGCCGCAGCCGTGGCCGGATGCAGTGGCAACATCATCCCGGAAGGGCGCAAGATCGAATACAAATCGGCGGGCAAGATCCCGACCCTGGAAGTGCCGCCGGATCTTTCCACGCTGCAACGCGATGATCGCTACTTGGTGCCCGACGACGCCGGTCGTGGTGCGGCCACTTTCTCGGCCTATGCCGCTGAGCGCGAGCCGGGTGCCCAGGCGGGGCAGTCCGCGATCCTGCCGCAGGTGGACAAGATTCGCGTCGAGCGCTCCGGCAACCAGCGCTGGCTGGTTGCCGCCATGCCGCCAGATGCCTTGTGGGATACCATCAAGGAGTTCTGGCAGGAAACCGGCTTCATCGTCAACGTCGAGCGCCCGGAAGCAGGCGTGATGGAAACAGACTGGGCGGAAGACCGTGCCAAAATTCCGGCCGATATCATCCGCAATACCCTGGGCCGTATTCTCGATTCCCTGTATTCCTCCGGCGAGCGCGACAAGTTCCGCACCCGTCTGGAACCGGGAACGGAGCCGGGAACGACGGAAATCTATATCAGCCATCGTGGCATGGAAGAGGTGTACACCTCTTCTGCCAAGGACGACACCCGCTGGCAGCCACGCGCGGCTGACCCGGAGCTGGAAGCCGAAATGCTGCGCCGTCTGATGGTGCGTCTGGGGGCGGAAGAAAAACGCGCCGAAGCTGCCCTGGCGACACAGAAAATCGAACCACGGGCGCGCCTGGGGAGTGCCGAGGACGGCAGCGGCAAGCTGGATGTGTATGAACGCTTTGACCGTGCCTGGCAACGTGTCGGGCTGGCGCTGGATCGGATCGGCTTTACCGTCGAGGATCGCGACCGTTCGCGTGGCCTTTATTTCGTGCGCTATGTCGACCCGGACAAGGATAATGCCAGCAAGAAGAAGGACGGTTTCCTGTCCAAGCTCAATTTCTGGAGTTCCGACAAAAAACCGGAGACGGATGCGCGCGGCCAGTATCGGATTTTCCTCGACGCTTCCGGCAGCAATACTTCGGTGCAGGTGCTGACCAACGAAGGCGGCGTGGATCGTTCGGAGACGGCAAGGCGTATCCTCGGCCTGCTGCAGCAGGAGTTGCGCTGATCGTCGCTTGACGGCGGATCGTCCCAAAACAAAGAACCGGGCTGGAGTGCCCGGTTTTTTTATCGATCTGCACAAACCATGATCCGAGTTTCGTACAAGGTTGCGTGCGAGAAAAAAACGAAAAACAGGACAACAAAAAACGGGGCCTCGGCCCCGTTTTTTGTTGCTGTGAGTCGAAGATTATTTCTTCTCTTCTTCAGCGGCCGGAGCGGCTTCGCCTTCGGCGGCGGCTTGACCTTCGGCAGCCGGAGCGGCTTCGCCTTCGGCGGCAGCGGCTTCGCCTTCAGCCGGGGCGGCTTCTTCAGCAGCCGGAGCAGCTTCTTCGGCGGCCGGAGCAGCTTGCTCGACCGGAGCCGGCGGCGGAACGGGTTCTTCTTTCTTACCGCAGGCGCTCAGAGCGACGGCAAACAGGGCAGCAAAGAGGATGGACAGCTTGTTCATGAGATTTCCTTATCGACAAGAAACAACTACAAAAGGGTTATACACGATCCGATTCGGTGTTGGGCCGGTCAGCAAATGCCGATCCGTTCGCGATTATATAGTGAAAAATCGTCCTGTGGTGCGGTGCAATAAGCGGGTGTCACAAAAAATGTCATAGGCCCAGCGATGATTGCAACAGGTTTTTTGCCGATTCCTGCCAGATTTCCTCAAAGCGTTGGCGATAGGGCAAAACCTCGCTCGGACTGTCTTCGATCAGCACGCTGCGCGGCAGGTCTTTTTCAAAGCGGATCAGGGCGTGCTGCTGGTCGACGATCAGGATGGCATCGCGTAATTCGGCCAGGGCGCGCGGCGTCTGCCGGACTTGCGCGCGGTGTGACCAGGTCTGCAACAGCTGCTGGAGGCGCGGTGCGTCGACGAGGAAATGATGCGGGTCGCGCAGGACGATACGCAAGGGGGCGTCAGCGTGCGCGGCCAGCAGGCTGCCCAGAATGTCCAGGCGTTCCGCCGTCTGCCAGCGCAAGGCGGAGAGATCGCCGTCGAACACGAGGATGCTGCGCGGACAACGGGCGAGCAGGGCGTCGGCGGCGGCCAGATAGTCGCCCCAAGTATTGAACAATGTGCGAGCCATGCGCCGGACTATACCCGAGTTGGTAGAATCCGCGCTTTTTACGGAGCCGATCATGCCTGCGGGGATCATCGAATCGCTGGATCATGAAGCGCGCGGCATTACCCGGCGCGACGGCAAGACGATTTTCGTCGATGGCGCGCTGCCCGGCGAATGCGTCGAATACGCCAGCTTCCGGCACAAGCCGAAGTACGAACTGGCGCATCTGCTCAAGGTGGTGCGGCCCTCCCCGGCACGGGTTGAGCCGGCCTGCCCGCACTTCGGCATTTGCGGCGGCTGCGCGATGCAGCATATGGCGGTGTCGGCGCAGCTCGCCGTCAAGCAGCGGGTGCTCGAAGACAGCCTGTGGCACATTGGCCGGGTGCGCCCGGCGCAGATGCTGCCGCCCATCCAGGGGCCGGCCTGGGGCTACCGGCACCGCGCCCGCCTGGGGGTGCGCAGGGTGGAAGCGAAGGGCGGCATGCTGATCGGTTTTCATGAATGGCGCAGCAGTTACATCGCCGACATCCGCGCCTGCCCGGTGTTGCCGCCGCATGTCTCGAACCTGCTCATGCAGCTGCGCGAATTGCTCGGCGGTTTGAGTATCGCGGAGCGGCTGGCGCAGGACCCGGGGGGCCGGGGGGGGGGGGACGCGATTC
>OGQD01000747.1_pt1 | contig 23296 bp, 19 predicted proteins | sample 1553091 | NCBI WGS metagenome assembly OGQD01 (sample SAMEA2580290, study PRJEB22360) | human gut metagenome | biome: human gut; feature: human-associated habitat; material: faeces | place: Denmark | collected 2008/2010
ACGGCCGGCGGCGCCGCCGATATCCTGGCGCGCAGCCTCGGCGAGGGCCTGCAGCACGAACTCAAGCAGCCCTTCGTGGTGGACAACAAGCCCGGCGCGGGCGGCAACATCGGCACCGAGGCCGTGGCCCGTTCCATGGGCGACGGCTATACGCTGCTGGTGGGCCTCGACACCACCTTCACGATCAACCCGTTCATCTACAAGTCCATGCCCTTCAAGAGCTCGGACCTGCGTCCCGTCATGCTCGTGGCCTCGCAGGGCTCGATCATCGTGGTCAGCGACAAGAGCGGCATCAAGACGCTGGACCAGCTCATCGAACGCGGCAAGAAGACGCCGCTGGCCTTCAGCTCTGCTGGCTATGGCACGCCGGGCCACCTGGGCTCGGCCATCCTGACCGACGCCACGGGCGTGAAGATCAACCACGTGCCCTACAAGGGCAACGCCCCGGCCAGCACGGCCGTGCTGGCGGGGGCGGGCGGCCGGGGGGGCCCCCTGCCGATCATCGCGGCCGGCGGTATTACCGAAGGCGCGCATGCAGCGGAGAAGATCGCTGCGGGGGCGAGCTTGGTGCAGATCTATTCCGGCTTCATCTACAAGGGCCCGGCGCTGATTCGCGAGGCAGTGGACGCTATTGCAGCGGCCAAGCGGGCGTAAGGACGGGGAGTAGAAATAAGTAGGGCTCCTTTCGGAGCCCTTGGGCTTGCGCCCTTTTCCGCCCGGATGGGGCGGCTTGGGGAAGTCGTGGGTGACCCTGGATTCAGCCTGTTGCGTGCTGCAATTGGTTCACTCGTTGAATACCGGCGGCGCCGGTCAAACCATCCCAGTTGTCACCGCGCCCCTCACGCCAGCCGTTGAGCCAGGATTGCCGGGTAGTGGGATGGGTAAACGGACAGAGGTCGCGAGATTTTCCAGTAATGCCGTGCTGATAACCGCGCAAAAAGGCTCTTTCCAACGGATCACGCTTAAGTCTTCTCATAGGGTGTTGCCCTCACTTGTTGACTGTTATGTCCCGTTGGCCCCCCAGGGAGGCCGGGCGGAATGTTCCGCCAAATGGGGCGCATTGCCGGCGTGACGCGCCCCGACCGACACCATTGCGGTGAAGGATTACCCCGAGTTCTATCGAAAGGTTCCGGGGCTGTGAATGACCAATTTGTCATAAGGACGTAACTCTTATGGGTTCAAGCCATAAGGTTCGCCCGGTTTGCAAAATGCCAGTACGGCATAACCCGCCAGGGGCGGGAGCTTGCCGAGGATCAAGAGGAATGTGTGTCTAATTGAGACCATCTCTCGTTCCGACGAGTGGGATGACTTTCTGCGACGCGAGGCCGCAGGTCGGTTCGCCGGTCCATCCCTGAAAATGAATACACGGGTCGCCTTGGTCGAATAAAAAGGTGGCCGACAAGGCCGTAAGCGGCTTTGCTGAAAGGGCTGCGGCCCGGGAACTATTTGCATGGCGGATTTGCACGATCTCTTCCTCACCTGCCCGAAAGGGCTCGATGGCCTGTTGCTGGAGGAAGCCCAGGCGCTCGGGCTGACCGAGGCGCGTGCCCAGGTTTCGGCCATTCGCGGCAAGGGCGACCTGGAGACGGCCTACCGTCTGTGTCTCTGGTCGCGCCTGGCCAACCGTGTGCTGCTGGTGCTGTCGCGCTTCCCGGTGAGCAATGCCGAAGACCTCTACCTGGGCGTCAACGCCGTACCCTGGAGCGACCACCTGGAGGCCGACGGCAGCCTGGCGGTGGAGTTCAGCGGCAAGGGCTCGGGCATCGACAACACCCACTTCGGTGCGCTGAAGGTCAAGGACGCCATCGTCGATAACCTGCGCGCCGAGTTCGGCAAGCGTCCGACGGTGGACAAGGTCAATCCGGATATTCGCGTGCACCTGCACCTGGATCGTGGCCAGGCGGTACTGTCGCTGGACCTCTCCGGCCACAGCCTGCACCAGCGCGGCTATCGCCTGCAGCAAGGCGCCGCGCCGCTGAAGGAAAACCTCGCCGCAGCGGTGCTGATCCGCGCCGGTTGGCCGAAGATCGCCGCTGAAGGTGGCGCACTGTCCGACCCGATGTGCGGCGTCGGTACCTTCCTCATCGAGGCCGGCCTGATTGCCGCTGATGTGGCGCCGAACCTCAAGCGCGAGCGCTGGGGTTTCAGCAACTGGCTGGGCCATGTGCCGGCAATCTGGAAGAAGCTGATCGACGAGGCCCAGCAACGCGCCGAAGTCGGTCTGGCGAAGACCCCGCTGTGGATTCGTGGCTATGAAGCCGATCCCCGCCTGATCCAGCCGGCGCGCAATAATATCGAGCGCTCGGGTCTGGCCGAATGGGTAAAGATCTATCAGGGCGAGCTGGCGACGTTCGAGCCGCGCCCGGACAAGGGCCAGAAGGGCCTGATCATCTGCAACCCACCCTACGGCGAGCGCCTGGGGGATGAAGCCAGCCTGCTGTACCTCTACCAGCACCTGGGCGAACGGCTTCGCCAGAGCTGCCTGGGCTGGAGCGCCGGGGTGTTCACCGGCGCGCCGGAGCTGGGCAAGCGCATGGGTATCCGCAGCCACAAGCAGTACGCGTTCTTCAACGGTGCGCTGCCGTGCAAGCTGATCATGCTCGACGTGGAGCCGCGCCAGTTCGTGACCGGCGAGCGAGGCGAGCGCAGCGAAGCGTCACCGGTTCAAGGCGCCGCAGTGATCGAGCAGGCTCGCCTGAGCGAGGGTGGGCAGATGTTCGCCAATCGCCTGCAGAAGAACCTCAAGGCGCTGGGCAAGTGGGCGCGCAAGGAAAAGATCGAGTGCTACCGGGTGTATGACGCCGACATGCCCGAGTATGCCTTGGCGGTGGACCTCTACCGCGACTGGGCGCACGTTCAGGAGTACGCCGCGCCCAAGTCCATCGATCCGGAGAAGGCCCAGACCCGCCTGCTCGATGCACTGGCGGCGCTGCCGCAGGCCTTGGGCATTCCCACCGAGCGTATCGTGATCAAGCGTCGCGAACGCCAGGCCGGCAAGAAGCAGTACGAGCGGCAGAATGCCGAAGGCCGTTTCATGGAAGTGGAAGAGGGCGGCGTGAAGCTGCTGGTCAACCTGACCGACTACCTCGACACTGGTCTGTTCCTCGACCACCGCCCGATCCGTCTGCGCATCCAACGCGAGGCTGCCGGCAAGCGCTTCCTCAACCTGTTCTGCTACACCGCCACGGCGACCGTGCATGCGGCCAAGGGCGATGCGCGCAGCACCACCAGCGTTGATCTGTCCAAGACCTACCTGGACTGGGCGCGGCGCAACCTGTCGCTCAACGGCTTCTCCGACAAGCAGCGCCTGGTGCAGAGCGACGTGATGGAATGGCTGCGCGAAGACCGCGGCGAGTACGACCTGGTCTTCATAGACCCGCCGACCTTCTCCAACTCCAAGCGCATGGAAGGGGTGTTCGACGTGCAGCGTGACCATGTCGAACTGATCGACCTGGCCATGGCGCGGCTGGCCAAGGGCGGGGTGCTCTACTTCTCCAACAACTTCCGCAAATTCGAGTTGGACGAAGGGCTGTCGGCGCGCTACCAGGTCGAGGATATCAGCGCCCAGACGCTGGACCAGGATTTTGCCCGCAACAGCAAGATCCACCGCGCCTGGCGCATCACCGTCCGTTGAACTTCCAGCGGCGCGCGGCAGGGGCCGTGCGTCGCGCGGGCGCTGGGCAAATGGCCATCGGCTGCTATAAAAACTGAGTAACCCTGAGATCGGGATTCCACATGACTCAGTTGCCGGCCTACGAGCAGTTGCCCGTTGCTCAGGGAGTCGTCAGCCAGCAGAAGGCTCTGCGCGCCGCCGGCCTGGTGCTGGCGGCAGGTCTGCTGCTGACCGCCCTGTTGGGCTGGAATGTCTGGCGCAACGCCCGTGTAGCCCTCGAGCAGCAGTTCTCCCTGGCCGCCAATGAGCGGATCGACCGGGTCCGCGAGCGGTTCACGATACAGCAGAGTGAACTGGAGTCGATCCAGCGCTTCTTCGAGAATTCCAGGTCGGTCTCCAGAGAGGAGTTCGAGCATTTCGTCAGTCCCCTGCTGGGCGACACCCTGGGCTATGCCTGGCTGCCCCATGTGGCGCAGCACGACCGGGAGGCTTTCGAAGCCCGCGCTCATGCTGCCGGGATGCTCGACTACATGCTGTTCGAACTCAACCTGCAGGGGCAGCCGATTCCCGCGCAGGTCCGGGACAACTACTTCCCCGTCCTTTATGGCGCCTCCGAGTATCTGGAGGAAATGCCGCTGGGGCTGGATCTCAACTCGACGTCGCCAGGGCGCGAGCTGACCCGGCGCGTAGTGAGGACGCGCGCTGTTGCGGCCTCTATCCCGGTGATCCTGCCCGGCGCACCGCCGGCCGATTCCACCGGGGTGCTGTTGGCGGCGCCCTTCTACCGGACCGGAGTGACGCCCAGCCCGACGGCGGAAACCCGCGTCGGGATCCAGGGCATCCTGCTGGCGGCCATCAGTTACCGGCTGCTCATCGAGCAAGGCGCGGAGGGTCACGAAGAGCAACTGGCCCTGACTTTGCGCGATGCCGGAGACTTGCGCCCGGATGTCCCCCTGTATCGAAGCCCGGTGTCCCCCGACCAGACGGCAGGACTAGTCGCCGAGCGCCACCTGCCATTCGCTGGCCGCGACTATCTGGTGCGCGTCGAGCCATCGAGCGACTTTCTGCGCCGCAACCAGGGGCATCCTCAGCTGTGGGTGATCTTCGCGGGTGGGCTGACCTCCCTGTTGCTCGCCGGTTATGTCCTGATCCTGCTGGGCCAGCGGCAGCGGGCGCTGCAACTGGTGGGAGAACGCACGGCCGAACTGCGCGCCAACCAGCTGGAGCTGCAGGAGAACCAGGCGCGCCTGCATTTCGCCATGGACAGTGCCGGTCATGGCGTATGGGACTGGAGCCTGGATAGCGGCAGCGTCTTCTACTCCCACGCCTGGAAAGCGATGCTTGGCTACCGCGACAGCGAGGTGGGCACCACGACCGACGAAAGCCTGAGTCGCGTCCATCCAGACGACAAGGTCGCACGCTGCGAAGCGTTGCGCCGGCATCTTCGCGGCGAGACTTCGCTCTACCAGAGCGAACATCGGTTGCGCTGCAAGAGTGGGCGCTGGCTCTGGGTGCTCGATCGCGGGCAGGTGGTGGAGCGCGACAACGACGGCGCGCCGCGACGCATGATCGGCACCCAGACCGACATCAGTTCGCGCAAGGCCGCTGAGCTGGAACTGGGCGAGGTGAATAGCCGTCTGCACGGCCTGCTCGATGCGGCGACCCAGGTTGCCATCGTGTCGACCGACCTGCGCGGTTTCGTGCGCAGCTTCAATGTGGGGGCCGAACGCATGTTCGGCTACAGCGCCCAGGAGGTGATCGGGAGGCCGGTGCCGGAGAACGTTTTCGTCAAGGACGAAATCCGCCGTCGCGCGCAGGATCTGTCGAGCATCCTCGGCCGTGAGATTCGTGGCTTCGAAGTGGTAGGTGCCCTGGTCGGCGAGGGGCACGAGGAGCACGAATGGACCTGCGTGCGTCGAGATGGCCGGCAACTGAAGATCAATCTGATCATCACCGGGGTGCGCGACTCATCTGGCAGTACCACCGGTTACCTGGGCATCGCCACCGACATCACCCGACGCAAGGAAGCGGAGCTGGAGCTGCGGCGCCTTTCAGTCACCGATGCGCTCACCGGCATCCACAACCGCCGTTATTTCAAGGAGCAACTGGACCAGGCCATGGCGCGCTGCTCGCGCAGCGGCGAGCCGCTGTCGCTGGTGATGTTCGACATCGACCACTTCAAGAATATCAACGACCGCTTTGGCCACGAGGCAGGGGATATCGTGCTGGTGACCTTGTGCCAACGCATTTCCCAGCGCCTGCGCAAGGTGGATGTGTTCTGTCGCCTGGGAGGCGAGGAGCTGGTGGTGCTCTGCCCAGGCAGTACCACGGAGCAGGCCTGGCAGTTGGCCGAGGCGTTGTGGCAGGCACTGCGTGGTCAGCCGATGGAAGGAGTGGGTGTGGTCACCGCGAGTTTCGGCGTTGCCTCCTGGTGCGCTGGGGAAAGTGCCGATGATCTGATGCGCAAGGTGGACCGTGCGGTCTATCGCGCCAAGCGCCTGGGGCGGGATCGTCTGGAGAAGGTCGAAGCCTGATGCGAAAACCCCGGCCTGTCGGCCGGGGTTCGCGTTGGATCAGTGCTTGGTGCTGCTGTAGAGATCCAGCAGCACCTGGTCGAGGATCGACGAGGCGCCCCAGGGACGGTTGCTGTTGAGGATTGCCACCACCACCCAGGTGCGGCCGTTGGCATCGCGGCTGAAGCCGGCAAGTGCGCGCACGGTGTTCAGGGTGCCGGTCTTCACATGGGCTTCGCCGGCCATGGGCGTGCCGCGCAGGCGTTTGCGCATGGTGCCGTCCTTCGCCACGATCGGCAGCGAAGAGATGTACTCGGCAGCGTAGGGACTGTGCCACGCGGCCTGCAGCATGGCAGCCATTTCGCGAGCGCTGACCCGCTCGTCGCGGGACAGGCCGGAACCGTTCTCCATCACCAGGTGGCTCGCGGTAATGCCCTTGCGCGCCAGCCATTGGCGGATCACTCGCTGTGCGGCTTGGGCGTCGTCCGCGTCGGCGCCGTTGCGGTACTGGCGGCCGACCGAGAGGAACAGCTGGCGGGCCATGGTGTTATTACTGAACTTGTTGATGTCGCGGATGATTTCCACGACGTCCGGCGACATGGCACGGGCCACCAGGGTGGCGTTCTTCGGCACGTTGCCCTCGCGGTCCTTGCCGAGGATGCTGCCGCCCAGTTCCTGCCAGATACCGCGCACGGCACCCGCGGTGTAGGCCGGGTGTTCGAGCAGGGACATGTAGGTCTGCGCGCTGCAGCCTTGCGGAATCTGCCCGGTGGCGACCAGCGAGGTGCCGTCGAACTGGGTCACCGGATTGAAACGCAGCTTCGGCCAGGCCGGGCAGGCAGCGGCCTTGCTCACCTGGATCTGGTTGTCGATGCGCACGTTCGCCAGCGGCGGGTCCATCAGGACGGTGGCTTTGCTGCCCTCGGTGCGGATTACCAGACGCACGCTCTTCAGGTTGACCATCAGCGAGTCGGGGCCGACCAGGAACGGCTTGTTGTCGTCGCCGCCGTCGTCATTGAATACCGGCAACTGCGGAATATTGAAGTAGCTGCGGTCCAGCACCAGGTCGCCGGTGACCTTGAGCACGCCGTTGGCGCGCAGGTCGCGCATCATCAACCAGAGTTTCTCCAGGTTCAGCTTCGGGTCGCCGCCGCCCTTCAGATACAGGTTGCCGTTCAGGACGCCGTCCTTGAGCTGGCCGTCGGTGTAGAACTCGGTCTGCCACTGATAGGTCGGGCCGAGCATCTCCAGTGCGGCATAGGTGGTGAACAGCTTCATGGTCGACGCCGGGTTCACCGAGACGTCGGAGTTGAAATAAGTAGCGTTACCGGGGCCTTCGAGCGGAATCATCACCAGCGAGAGAGCGTCATCGGTGAGCTTGCTGGCTCTCAGCGCCTTCTGTACGCGCTCGGGCAGGGTGGTGTTGATCTGGGCAACGGCCGGTAAGGCAAAGGGCAGTAATGTAGCGAGAGCGAGGACGCGCAGAGACTTGAACATAGAAAAGATGACATCCCAGTGGTCGGGCATTGACTTGAAAAAATGAAAAGATGAAGCGCAACACTACAGTTGAAGTACTCCCTGTTGGACTGGGAGACGCGGCACATTATGCCGCAAGCCGTCCCCGTATGCGCAGGCCTTCGAGCGCCGGTCGTCTCGACGAGATACCGCGTGATTGTGCTGGCGCAAGTTGTGTATTTGGCTCGGGCACACTTGTTCGTCGAGTGGCGAAGCCCTCATGAGGAGAGATTCAGATGGCCACCCATCGTTCCCGTCGTTTACGCAAGAAGTTGTGTGTCGATGAGTTCCAGGAGCTCGGTTTCGAGTTGAGCTTCAAATACCGCGAGGGGAAGGACGAAGACTCCATCGGCGATTTCATGAAGCGCTTCGCCGCTGATGCTGTCGAGCCCAATGACCTTGTCTACAGTGGGTGCGATGAGTACGGCTTCATCTGCCTGGCCCGGCGTGGCTCGGTGAGCAACGAGCAGCGCGAGTTGGTCGAGGGCTGGTTGAGGCAGCAGCCCGAGTTGGCGGAGTTCACCGTCAGCCCACTGATTGATGCCTGGTACCCGGACCAGCCGGTCAATCCGCCCGCTCGCTGAGCTTGAGGCTCTCCTCCGCTCTCAGGACCTGCATCAGTTTCCATGGGTCGAGAGGTTTCGGCAGGCAGGCCAGGATGGGCAGTCCGCGTGCTCTGAGCATTTTTAGCTCGGCCTGTAACTCATCTTCTTCGCGCCCACTGAACAGGACTGCGTGGAGAAACATGCCTGCGCCGGCAAGCTCGCAGGCCAACTCGATTCCATTGACGTCCGGCAGATTGATGTCGCAGAGCAGCAAGTCGAATGGTGCGCTGCGACGTGCGCACGCTTCGCGCGCTTCCGTGGCGTCCAGTGCAGGGGTCAGCCTGAAGAAGCCCAAACGATTCAACTGCATCTGGGTGGCGATCAACTGGAAGGGATGATCTTCGACGACCAGGATGCTGAGCTTGTTGTCCTGCATGACGAGCTCCTTGAAAACTCCGGATGCAGCTGATGAACTTCGCTGATGCTTTTTCACAGGCAAGCACAGGTGTCTAATAATTTTATTTTGGAGGTTTTAGTGTGCGCCTTCATATGCGTGCTCAGGTTTTAAATATCTTCTTTATATTTGTTTTTGGCGCTGTTGTGGATGGAGGTTTAGTTCGATTTCTCTGGAGCTATTTTGGCTTCTGTGTTGAGCGAAGCGTGATTGTTATCTGGTCTGGCTGATCTTCAATGGTCCCTGAATGTTATCTATTGCACTGTGCCAGTTGGACTTCAACTCTCCTGGGAAATGTGAGTTTTTATTCAGTGTTCACCAGCTTGTCTGGCGAAAGCGATTATCATCAGGCTTTTCCGTGAATAACCCCACGATGGATAGAGTTTAAGTCTGGCATCTGCTGCCGCACAGGCCGCAGAATCGAACGTCTCTTCGTGTCCGGAATGGCCTAGGCAGAGGTCTTTGATTGATTTTTGGCATCCTACAGGTCGACATGGTGGAGAGGCGTATCCATTGTTGCCTGTAAACAAGAGGAAATGCATACCTGGAGCCAGCTAGATGAAGTATGCGGAGATAGTGCCGAGGTTTATCAGGGCTCGAAGTCAGATTTTCTCCTGTTTGGAGTCGGAATATTCTTGCGGAAGGGAGGCGAGTGGTGGAGCTGAGAGAGATTCTTGTAGGAATTATTTAGATGTTACGTAGGAAAACCCTCTAATGACAAATAATGAGGGTGGGTAATCTCGACAGAACAAGCTTGGCATATATCTTACGGACAAATATTAATTTCGATGGGTCTGTGGGAGGAAGCTTGATGAGCAAAGTTCTTATTGTCGATGACCATCCGGTCATTCGTATGGCAATGCGCGTGCTGCTGGAAAAGGAAGGCCACGTTATCGTCGGGGAGACTGACAACGGCGTGGATGCGCTTTCGCTTGTCAAGGATCTGATCCCCGACCTCGTCGTTCTGGATATCGGTATTCCTCGGCTCGATGGCCTGGAGGTCATCAGCCGGATCTCCGCTTTCGAGCTTCCGCTCAAGGTCCTGGTGCTGACCGGACAGAGCGCCTCGTTGTTCGCCATGCGCTGCATGCAGGCCGGAGCTTCGGGCTTCGTCTGCAAGCAGGGTGGCCTGGCGGAGCTGATCAGTGCGGTCAACGCCGTGGTTGCCGGTTACAACTACTTCCCCAGTACTGCCGTTCGCCAGACCCGCCGCAACAGCGGGCAGATGGATGACCAGGAACTCATTCAGCGTCTTTCCGACCGTGAGATGGCCGTCCTCCAGTACCTGGCCAACGGGTATTCGAACAAGGAAATCTCCGAACAGATGTTCATCAGCAACAAGACGGTCAGCACCTACAAGACCCGACTGCTGCTGAAGCTCAACGCCCATTCCTTGGTCGATCTGATCGAGTTTGCCAAGCGGAACGCGCTGGTCTGAGGTGTTCGATGTACCGCTTCCGCTTGCTCGTCAGTGTGTTGTTATTCCTCTGTTGTGGATGGGGAGTCGCGGAGCAGCACGATTGGACCGCAATGAACCTGCTTGCTCGTTCGACGGACGAGCCGGTCAAGGTGAAATTGAACGATTCAGACTGGCAATGGCTCAGGGACAAGCGCACGCTGCGTCTCGGCGTAACTGCGCCGGATTATGCACCCTTCGACATCATGGCCAGTGGTACGGATCTCGAAGGCATCACGGCTGACTTCGCCGGTGTGATTGCCGATACGCTCAATGTCCGCATAGAGGTGCGCCGCTATGCGGATCGCGACACTGCCCTGAACGCGCTGGAACAGGGCGATATCGACATGCTCAGTCGTTCGACCCGTTACGAGGCAATGCGGCCCGACGTCACCCTGACTCAACCCTATTTTTCCAATCAGCCTGTGGTTATCGGCCCGGAGGGCGTACGCCTGGAGAGTGCCGCGCAACTGGTGGGAAAGCGCATTGCCGTGGTCAGCGACTATTTCTCCATGGATGAGCGCGACAAATACCTTTCCGGAACCATCATCCAGAGCTACCAGTCGGTGCGTCGGGCCCTGGAGGCCGTTGCCTTCGGTCAGGCGGACTTCTACGTCGGGGATGCCTTCAGTGCTCAGTATCTGATCAGCCAGGGGTACCTGGCGAACCTCAAGCCGCTGAATTTCGCCGGCTTCGATGGCCTGGGGTTCAGCTTCGCCGTCATCTCCTCCGGGCATGAGCTGCTGGATATTCTCAACCATACCCTGGCTGCCATTCCACGCCAGACCAAGAGCGCAATCCAGCGACGCTGGAGTCCTGGCGGGGCATTCTCGATCGTCAATCAGCGACTCATCCTCACTCCCCGGGAACAGCGCTGGCTTGATCTTCATCCGCGCCCGGTGGTCGTCGTGGATCAGGCTCTGGCTCCCGTCTCATTTTTCGATGCTCAGGGGCAGTTCCGCGGCATTGCCGCGGACGTACTGGACCTCGTCCAGAGCCGCACTGGCCTCGACTTCGAGGTACGTCCTCAGCCCAGCGTCACGGCAATGCTGGAGCAGGTGAAAACGGGCAAAGCAGACATCATTTCAGCGTTGACGCCGACGGCTCAGAGGGAGGAATGGCTTGGCTTCACTCGCCCTTACATGGCCGCCTCCTTCGTGGTCGTGGTGTCCGGAAAGAGTGACTGGCTACATTCGCTGGGTGATCTGGATGGGCGTCGAGTAGCGGTTCCAAAGGGCTCTGTCATCGCCGACTTTCTGCGTATGCATCATCCTCAGGCCAAACTGGTTGAGGTCGAAAACAACGTCGATGATCTGTCGATGATCAGCGAAGGCAAGGTCGATGCAGGAATTCATCTGCTGTCTTCCGCCAATTACCTGATCTCTCGCTATTATCCGGAGCTGCGTGTGGCACTTGCCCTCGACCGGGAGCCGGGCCAGTTCTCCCTGGCCGTATCCCAGACGGACCCGGAGCTTCTCGGTATTCTGAACAAGGCGATCCTCGCCATTTCCCCCGAGGACATGAGCAACATCGTTACCCGCTGGTCCGCCAGCATGGAAAAGCCGGACAGCATCTGGCAAGGCTATCGCACGCAATTCATCCAGTTCGCGTGGGCCGCAACACTGTTGCTGTTCCTGCTATTGCTGTGGAACTGGCGCTTGTGGTTGAAGGTCCGGCACCGACAGGACTCCGAGCGCGAGCTCAATTACCGACTCGCATTCAAGCGTGCCCTGATCGATGGTATTCCCCAGCCGGTGGCCGTACGGGACCGCGAAGGACGTCTTGTCACCTGCAATATCGGATTCCTGACCGAGACCGGCATGTCCCACGACACGGTTGGCGGCACCCGAGTTGCCGATTGCTCGTGGCTGGATGCGCGCGACGCAGCCACGCTCCAGCTGATTCATCAGCAGGCTATGGAGCAGAATGGCAAAGTGGCCTCCGATCTGATGCTGCAGATTTGCGGCAATGTTCGTGAAATCCATTACTGGGCGACGCCATACCGTGGGCCCGGTGGGGAGCTCTCCGGCGTGGTGACCGGTTGGATCGATGTGACCGAGCGAGAGCGCCTGCATCACCAACTGGAGGCGGCCAAGGAGCAGGCCGAGGAAGCCAACCGTGCCAAGAGTACCTTCCTGGCGACCATGAGTCATGAGATCCGCACTCCCATGAACGCAGTGATCGGGATGCTGGAGCTGGCGTTGACTCGCGCCGATCAAGGCCACTGGGAGCGCGAACCGGTGGAAGTAGCCTATGACTCTGCGCACTCGCTGCTGACGTTGATCGGTGACATTCTCGACGTGGCCAAGATCGAGTCCGGACGACTGACCCTCCTGCCGGAGCGCGCGCACCTGCGCGAACTGGTGGAGTCCGTGGCCCGGGTGTTCGACGGGCTGGCCCGACAGAAGGCACTGGAACTGCGGCTGGAGATCGAGGCGGACGCCGCCTGTGACGTGCTCATCGATCCGCTGCGGTTCAAGCAGATTCTTTCCAACTTGGTCAGCAATGCCATCAAGTTCACCGATATTGGCCATGTGCGAATCCACGTCTCCGGAGAGAGGGTCGCTGGTGAGCGCCTGTCCCTCGAAGTCAGCGTGAAAGACAGCGGTATTGGGATTTCCGAAGAGGATCAGCGGCAGTTGTTCGAGCCCTTCAGCCAGGTTGCCCGCAGCAGCCACGCAAGTCGTGGCGGCACTGGGTTGGGCCTGACCATCTGCCGCAAGTTAGCGGAAATGATGGGCGGCACGGTGCGTATGGAGAGCCGCCCCGGCGTAGGAACGACGGTCACCGTGCGGTTGTTGCTGCAAACACTCGAGAGCCTGCCCGAAGGAGATGTGCGTCCGGCGCCGGATGTGCCGAGGTCTGTGCATTCGCTCAAGGTGCTGGTGGTCGACGACCACGCTGCCAACAGGATGTTACTGACCCAGCAACTGGAGCACCTGGGGCACCGGGTCGAAGTGGCGTCCGATGGTTCTCTGGCACTTCAGGCATGGCATCCGGGCGATTTTGATTTGGTCATTACCGACTGCAACATGCCGGTTCTCAACGGCTATGGCCTGGCGCGCAGAATTCGCGAACTGGAAGCGGAGATGGAGGCTGAGCCTTGCGTGATCTTCGGTTTCACCGCCAATGCCCAACCGGACGAGGTCGAGAACTGTCGACGCGCCGGGATGGACGATTGCCTGTTCAAGCCCATTGGTCTGGACAATTTGCGGGTACGGCTGGAAACAGTACCGAAGATCACCGCTGCCGATGACCGACCAAGAGACGCCCAGAGCAAGCGAGCCGATGGGGTTGACCTGAAGTCCCTGCGGGAGATGACCGGCGGTGACCCCGGTCTGATTCGCCGCCTGCTGGAGGAGTTGCACAGCAGCAACCGGCTCGATATTGACCAGGTTCGGCCTCTATGGGAGGCGGGTGACTGGAAGCAACTGGCGGACCTCGCCCACCGCATGAAAGGTGCCGCTCGCTTGGTCAACGCGGGTGCGCTTCAGGAGTTGTGCGGTCAGCTTGAAGGCGGCTGCAAGGATGGCCTGAGCAGCAAGGAGTTGCTCAATCGGGCATTGGCGGTGGAGCAGGCGATGGCGCTTTTGCAGGACGAATTGCTGGCGCAACTGCGGACACTCGTCGCCTAGTCGGCGCGACCGCTTCAACTGGGGCTGGAGCGGCCGGTCATCTCGCGAGCCATCTCTGTGGCGTAGCTGTCCGTCATCCCGGCGATGAAGTCGATGACTCGAAGGAACGCGCGATAGAGCGTCCAGTCCGGTTCCGGTGCATTGTTGCCGAGCAGATCAAGGATGCGTTGGTTCTTGAATGACGGTGTACTCCGGCCGTACTGCTCGAGTGCCGCGCCGCAGAAGGAATTCAGCAGGATTTCAAGGGTGGTGTAGGCGCCGATCTCGTGCAGTGTCTTGCGCTTGTCCTGGAATATCTTTTCTCGCGCCATGGCCTTGGCTCGCTGCACGCAGTGTTTGGCGGGACCATGCATGTGCTCCACCAGGTCGCCTGGCAGGCTGCCGGCGAGCAGAGCAGGTTCCTGTTCGACGAAGGCTCGTGCGGCGGCGTTGGTCAGGTGCTCGATAGCCTTGCCGCGCAGGATGGCTAGCTTGCGCCTGCGTGAATCCTTCGGGCCAAGCTGGCGGTAGGTTTCCGGCAGGTCATCCCCCACCAGGTCGAGTAGCAGCGATTCGACTTCCGCGTAATCGAGCAACTCCATTTCCAGGCCGTCCTCCAGGTCGATCAGTCCATAGCAGATGTCATCGGCAGCCTCCATCAGATAGACCAGCGGGTGCCGCGCCCAGCGTTCGTCCTCCAATTGCGGCATGCCGAGCTTTTGGGTGATCTGCTCCAGCAACGGTAGTTCGCTGCGGTAGCAACCGAACTTGTGCTTCTTGTAGCCGAGGGAGTCGGCATGGCGTGCCGTCCAGGGGTATTTCAGGTAGGTGCCGAGGGTGGCGTAAGTCAGGCGAGTTCCACCGTCGAACTGGTGGTATTCGAGTTGCGTGAGGACGCGGAAGCCCTGGGCGTTGCCTTCGAAGTTCAGGAAGTCGGAGCTCTCCTCTTCGCTCATCCCATCCAACCAGCCGCGCCCGGCGGCCTGCTGGAACCAGTGGCGGATGGCATCCTCGCCGGAATGGCCGAAGGGCGGGTTACCGATGTCGTGGGCGAGGCATGCGGACTGCACTATGACGCCCATGTCCCCCGGGTCGCACCATTCAGGCAGGCGATCGCGGAGGATTTCACCGACGCGCATGCCCAGCGAGCGGCCGACGCAGGCCACTTCCAGGGAGTGGGTCAGGCGGGTATGGATGTGGTCGTTGCTCGATACCGGGTGCACCTGAGTCTTGCGCCCCAGGCGGCGGAAGGCGCCGGAGAAGATGATGCGGTCGTGGTCCTTGTGGAAGGCGCTGCGGCCGAGTTCGGCGCTGCTGTGCACCGGTTTGCCGAGGCGTTCTCGAGGGAGCAGGGTGTGCCAATCCATTCTTCTTTCCGCAATCGAGAGAGTTACCGGCAACGCTAGCCGTTCGTGCCGGCAATCTCAATCGTGGCGCTAGAGACCTTCGGCGTCGATGTCGATGAGCAGAAGCCGTCGACCCTGGTCGATGAATTGCCCGGCAGTCATGCAGTATTGGTTGGTGGTGGCGTCGCGGTAGGTGTTGGAGAGTGTCAGGCGGCGTTCTTCCCAGCCCTCGGCGAGCAGTTGGTAGAAGTACGGACGCCAGGACCAGTTGTGCCCCAGGTAGCGGCGGTTTTCCTTCCAGAACAGGCCGTTCCACTCCAGGTTTGGCGAGGTCTGGGTGCCGTGGCGGTCGCACTGGTAAATGCGCAGCAGGCGGCTGAAGGACTCCGGCGCTGGTGGCAGGCTGCTGAGCATGGCGCCGCCTTCGGCCCAGGGGCGCAGCATGTTCATCAGCTCCGAGAGTTGTTGCCGCAACTGGATGAGGTTGGCGCGCTCCCGCAGCTTGCGATTCACGTAATGGTCGCGGCGCTGGGCAAAGGCGGCCCGGAAGGCGTCGCTGGCGGGAAACTCCAACGCAGGCTTGGCGAACAGGTAGCCCTGCACATAGCGCGCACCGCACTCCAGGGCGAAGTCCATCTCCTCTTCGGTTTCCACGCCCTCGGCGATGATCCAGCAGCCGGTCTTCTCGGCCATCTGCGCCAGGGCTTTCACTACTTCGCCGCTGGGGCCGCCGCGTGCTGCCTCCTGGAACAGGCGCATGTCCAGCTTGAGGATGTCCGGTTGCAGCGCCAGCACGCGATCCAACTGCGAGTAACCGGCACCGAAGTCGTCGATGGCGATACGCGCACCTGCGTCTCGATAGCGCGCCACCACTTCGGGCAGACGCTGGTGGGCACCGCCCAGCTCGGTGATCTCGAAGACCACCCGTTCGGGCGGCACGCCTTGCTGTTGCAGTTGCTTGAGGCTGGGCAGTGGCTGGTTCGGGCGTAGGCGGCTGATCCAGCGCGGCGAAATGTTCAGGCTGAGGAACCAGTCCTTGGGCGCCTCATGGATGCGGGCGAGGGCGGCATCGCGGATTTGCCGGTCGAGGCGGCGCAGTTCGGCGAGGCCGACTCGCGGGTTGAAGAACAGCGGGCCGACCGATTGCAGGTCACCGTTGTCCTGGCGCAACCGCCCCAGCGCCTCGACACCGGCGATCAGGCCGGTCGCGGTGTCGATGAATGGCTGGAAGCAGGCGATGGGTTGCCCGTCGATCAAGGGACACATCCTTAGTGGCGTGACAGGAAAGCGCCGGAGCGCTGCTCCATGTCACTTTGCAAGAATGTGGCCAGTATGGACGTCAGAGGTGCGTCGAGGGCGCGGGTGGGTCCTGATGGTCGGGCTTCCTGCGCATCTGCAGGATGACTGGCGCCAGGGCGATCCCTAGCCGCAGCAGCCGTATCCAGCGACGCTTGCGTCCGAACAGGAGTGCCAGGGCTGCGGCGCCGCCGGCGCCCCACAGCGGGATATTGCCGGCCAGTCCACCACGCAAGCTCTGGCCGACATGGCGAGCCTGTTTCAGGGGTTGCAGCAGCAATTCACCTTCCTGGCGAAGCTGCTGGCGTTGCATTTCCAGGCGCAGGCGGACGATGGCCTTGCGCAGCTCGGCCCGGCTCAGGTTGCGGGCGTCCGGCATTTCACTCATGGCAACAGGCGCTCCCGGTCGCGGGCCAGTTCATCGAGGGTGGCACTGAAGGGCGAGCCTTCATCGGTGACCAACAGGTGCAGACGCCACGCGCAGAGCAGGCTACCGCCGACATAGAAGAGGCACAGGCCGATGGCGGCCTGCAGGCGGTAGCTGTCCCAGAAGACAATCAACACCAGCACCGACAGCGCAACCAGCAGGAGCAAGGCGAAGACCAGTGCGAGGCCGGCCATCAGGAGCATCTGCACGGTACGGGTCTTCTGTTCCTGCAGCTCGATGCCCAACAGCTCGATGTGACCGTGCAGCAGGCCAAGGGCTGCGGCGCCGAAGCGCCGCAGGGAAGGAGAGTTGGCCGAGGACTTCGGCCCGGCGTCCATTCCGTCGCTCATCGGTCAGCGCCGGCTGACCAGCAAGCCGAGGAGGAAGCCGACACCGGCGGCGATACCCACGGCCTGCCAGGGGTGGTCACCGACGTAGTCCTCGGTTGCGTCCACGGCGGCCTTGCCCTGGTCGCGCACGGAGTCCTTGGTGGAGTAGATGGCATCGCGGGCACGCTTGAGGCTCTCGTGGATCTGCGCGCGCATCTGGTCGGCTTCGGCGCCGGCCAGGTCGGCGGAGCTCTGCAGGAGTTTCTCGGTGTCGCTGACGAGGGCTTGGAATTCGGCCAGGAGTTCATCCTTGGCGGCGTTCACTGCGGTCTTGCGAGGCATGTGATGCTCCTTGTGCGGGTTGAGGTTCCTAGTTTTCGAGCCCCGGGGGCGGAGGAAAGTTTCTCATAAATTCACCCCGGGGCCGCTCTTGCGTGCGAGATGAAGCCTAGCTGTTGATGACCTGACTGGTGGTATGACGCTTGCATTTCTCTGGTGCGCATGGAGAGCAGAGCGCCCCACGGCGGGGCGTTTCCGGTGTCTTGACCGGCGCGGAAAATAAGCTCAAATCATTGAAAAACATAAGGAAGTACAGGAAATTGCGAAGCTGGTCGGTTGGCCTGTGGGCCAGTCTGGGTCAGCGCTCGGCTCTTCTGCGGTGCATCACTGCTTCAGCGTGGTGCGGCGCAGGGTCGCCGCGAGCCGTTTTGGTGCTTTCCCCTTGACCTCCGGGGCTGCCTGTAGCGATGGAAAACCTCAATAGTGCCGTAGAGACGCTGGTCCACGGCTCCAACACGCTGTTCCTCCTGATGGGCGCGGTCATGGTGCTGGCCATGCACGCGGGCTTCGCTTTCCTGGAAGTTGGCACGGTGCGCCTGAAGAACCAGGTCAATGCGTTGTCGAAAATTCTCTCGGACTTCGCTATCTCGGCCCTGGCCTATTTCTTCGTCGGCTACTGGATCGCCTATGGCGTGACTTTTCTGCAGCCGGCGGCGCAACTGACGAACGAAAACGGCTACGCGCTGGTGAAGTTCTTCTTCCTGCTGACCTTCGCCGCAGCGATTCCCGCGATCATCTCGGGCGGCATCGCCGAGCGGGCAAAGTTCGGCCCGCAGCTGATGGCGACCGCGCTGATCGTGGCCTTTGTCTATCCCTTCTTCGAAGGGCTGATCTGGAACGGCAACTTCGGTTTTCAGGACTGGCTCAAGGCCGAGTTCGGCGCGGCTTTCCATGATTTCGCCGGTTCCGTGGTGGTGCACGCCTTTGGCGGCTGGCTAGCGCTGGCGGCGGTGGTCCTGCTGGGGCAGCGCAATGGCCGTTATCGCGAAGGGCGCCTGGTGGCCTTCGCGCCGTCGAACATTCCATTCCTGGCGGCGGGCTCCTGGATTCTCATCGTTGGCTGGTTCGGCTTCAACGTGATGAGCGCTCAGTCGCTGGCTGGCGCCAGCGGCCTGGTGGCGGTGAACTCACTGCTGGCGATGGTCGGCGGCACGGTGGCGTCGCTGCTGGTTGGCCGCAACGATCCGGGCTTCCTGCACAACGGCCCGCTGGCCGGGCTGGTCGCCGTCTGTGCCGGTTCCGACCTGATGCACCCCATCGGTGCCTTGGCCACTGGGATGGTGGCGGGGGCGCTGTTCGTCTGGGCATTTACCGCGACCCAGGTGCGCTGGAAGATCGACGACGTACTCGGTGTCTGGCCGCTGCATGGCCTGTGCGGCGCCTGGGGCGGGATCGCCTGCGGGATCTTCGGGCATCAGGCGCTTGGCGGCTTGGGCGGTGTGAGTCTTGCCAGCCAGGCGATCGGGACATTGCTGGGAGTCGTCGTGGCCTTCGCCGGTGGTCTGCTGGTGTACGGCCTGGTGAAGTCAGCAGTGGGAATTCGTCTGACGAAGGAAGAGGAGTACTACGGCGCCGACCTGTCGATCCACAAGATCGGGGCGCTCAGCCAGGACTGATCGGTCCATGACGAGACAAAGAAAAAGCCCGGCATCCGCCGGGCTTTTTCGTCATGCCGTGAGGGTTACCAGAGCGGCATGGTGTAGCTGACGATCAGACGGTTCTCGTCATAATCGTTGGTGTAGTTGGTGCGCATGGTCGCGTTACGCCACTTCACGCCCAGATTCTTCAGCGGGCCGTCCTGGAAGACGTAGGCGATGTCGGTGTCGCGTTCCCATTCCTTGCCTTCGCCGTCGGTGGTGATCAGGTCGATGTTGTCGCCCTTCACATAGCGGGTCATGAAGGTCAGACCGGGGATCCCGAGGCCGGCGAAGTTGTAGTCGTAGCGCGCCTGCCAGGATTTCTCGTCCTTGTTGGCGAAGTCGCCGATCTGGATGTAGTTCACCAGGTAGGGATCGGTACCGTTGATGTAGGCGAAGCCGGTGTCGCCGCTCATCTTCTGGTAGCCCAGGCCAAAGGCGTGGTAGCCCAGGGCATAGGTGAACATGGCGTTGAGCGCCTTGTTGTCGACGTTGCTGCCGCCGTCGTCATTGGACTTGGCCCAGCGGATGTCGGACTTCAGCGACTGCTTGTCGGCGATCGGCAATACGTGGATCAGGCCCAGGTAGTGCTGCTTGTAGATGTCTTCCAGGCCGCCGTAGTGGTAGCTGGTGCTCAGACTGTCGGTCCACTTGTAGGTGAGGCCGCCGAACAGGAACTTGTTGGACGTCAGGCTATCGCCGAGCTTGATGTTGCGCTTGCCGCCGCCGGTGATGGTCATGTCCTCGTAGTCCGAGGAGTCGCGCTGGTTCACCTGGTAGAGGCGGCCGCCGTCGACGGTCAGGCCGTCCAGTTCGGCGGAGTTCAGGGCGAAGCCGCTGAAGGTCTGCGGCAGCAGGCGGGTGTCGTTGAACTGCACCACCGGCATCTTCGGCATCAGGGTGCCGCCCTTGAGCGTGGTCTTGGACGCGCGCAGCTTGGCGGTAACGCCCAGGTCGCCATAGCTGTCCTCTGCGCGCTTGTCGCTGGAGGAGCGTTGCAGCAGGCCGGTGCCGCTGCGGTCAGGCGAGGAGTCGAGTTTCAGGCCCAGGGTGCCCAGGGCATCGACGCCAACGCCGATGGTGCCGTCGGTGTAGCCGGACTCGTACTTGAGGATGAAGCCCTGGGCCCACTCCTCGGCCTTGTTCTGGGCAGGGGCCGGGCTGTCCTGGCGGAAGTCGCGGTTGAAGTAGAAGTTGCGCAGTTCGACGGTGGCCTTGCTGTCCTTGATGAAGTCAGCGTGGGCGAGTGTCGGAAGGATAAAGCTGGTACCCAGCGTGGACAAAGCCACGGCACGGGCGATCGGGGTCTTGCTCATTGTTATTGTCTCCTCGAGCGCTTGGGGCAGTTCGGTGATGCCGGTGGATCGGGCCGGCATGTCGATCTGTTACAGCCTACCTACTAAATCATTACCGAATGTTGACGACCCTTAGACCTTAGTCGCTGATTAGTGAGCTGGCTATTGAAGCGCCGAGGGACAGCTGGCGTAGCTTTCAGTCGATCCAATGGGGGTAGTAGCCGAGTTTGTCCTGCACCTGGGCATCGTGGGCAGGCACGACGGTCAACTTTGGATACGCACGCATCAATTCGTGTACGCGGGCCACTTCGGCCAGGGTCCGCTCGCGGTCGCTGTCCACCAGTTTGCGGCTGACCCAGAACTTCTCGCGGGGACCGGTGAAACCGGACAGGCGCCAGGTGGTATCGCCGCTGAAGAAGAAGCGCCGACCGTCGTCGAGGGTGATGAACAGGCCGACCGCGCCGGGGGTATGGCCGTGCATCGGCACCAGCACCAGGCTGCCGTCGCCGAACAGGTCGAGGCTGCGGTCATAGCTCAGGAAGGGGCCGGATTCGAACTGGAACGGTACCCATTTCAGTGGATGGCGGAACTGGCTGGGGAATACCGCCGGAGGCTGGGCGATGTGGGCGTAGTTGATTTCCTCGTAGGTCGCCCAGACCGGCACGTCCGGGAAGTCGGACAGGCCGGAGGCATGGTCCCAGTGAGCATGGGAGAGAATGATCCGGTCGATGCGGATGCCGCTGCCCTGCAACTGTTCGCGCACCGGCTTCAGCCCGTGGTACTGGAACAGCGGCTTGTCCCACCAGGGCATGTCCTGCTTGAACTGCGCGTCCGCCTGGCTGCCCAGTCCGGTATCGAACAGCAAGGTCGCGGCGTGATGCTGGATCAATACCGCGGTGTGGTTGAGCGGGACCTTCTGCGTCCAGTTGCCGCCGGCCACAGTGAATGCATCGAGGGTGGTTACGCCGGAGGTGCGGATCAGCGAGAAGCGCAGGTCGGCGGCCTGGCTGTTCAGGCCGGCGAGGGCGAACAGCCCGGCCAGCAGTAGGGATGGCAGACGCATCGAGATTTCCTTTTCGTGGAGCGGAGAAGGGCGCCGCCAGGTTCGCGGCGGCGCGCAGATTCAGAGGGCGGGTTGTGCCACGTAGCCGGGCAGGGCGCGCACGCGGGCCAGCCAATCCTGCACATAGGGATAGCCGGATGGCTCGAGCCCGCCTTCCGGCGCCAGGGCGACGTAGGGGTAGACGGCAATGTCGGCGATGCTGGGCCTTTCCGTCTGCGCCAGCCAGCGGTGGTCGGCCAGCGTCGCGTCCAGCAGTTCCAGTGCATGGCGGCCCTTTGCCTGCGCCGTGGCCAGGTCGCCGGGGCGCTTGAACAGCTGGATCACCCGTGCCTGGGCCAGGCCGTGCTGCACCTCGTTGGCCGAGAAGCTCAGCCAGTTGGCGATTCGCCCCTGGGTCATGGCGTCCTGGGGATGCCAGTGCGGCTCGCCGTACTGCCGTGCGAGGTAGGCCAGGATGGCGTGGGAGTCGCCCAGGCGCAGTTCGCCGTCTTCCAGCGCGGGCACCTGGCCGCGCGGATTGATTGTCAGGAAGGCCGGGCGCTTGTGCGCACCGCCCTGCAGGTCCACCTGCACCAGTTCAGCCTTGTGGCCGATGAGCCCGAGGAACAGACGAACCTTGTAGCAGTTACCGGAAAGCGCGACGTCGTGGAGTTTCATGGCGAGAGCCCTGTGCATTGTTGTGGGGACGGCGGAATAGATATTAGACAGACAGGTCTGTATAGTTCAAGCGAAATGACCGTCCACCCACCGGCACTTGCGCGGTCCTCCCTGCAACGCTCCGGCTCCCCATGGGCGCCGAGCCTCGCGCATAATGTCCGGTCAGGAGGTAATGCCATGGCATCCAGCAAACGCGAGCTGCTGCTCACCACCGCTCAGGACCTGTTCTACCGCGAGGGCTACCACGCTACCGGCATCGACCGCATCCTTGCCGAGTCGGGCGTGGCGAAGATGACGCTGTACAAGCACTTCAAGTCCAAGGACGAGCTGATCATGGCGGCGCTGGAAGAGCGCCACGCCCGCATGGTCGAGCGCATGGAGGTGGCCGGACGCATCCTCGCGCCGCGCGAATCTATCCTGGCGATCTTCGACGGCCTGCAGGAGGTGCTCGACAGCCCGGACTTCTGCGGCTGCGCCTTCATCCACGCCGCGGGCGAATTCCACAACCGCGGACACCCCATCCACCAGCAGGCCGCTGAACACAAGGCCTTTCTCGGCCGCTTCTTCGCCGCCCAGCTGATGCGCCTTGGTGCTGCGGAGCCGGAGGCTCTGGCCCGCCAGCTGCAATACCTGCTCGAGGGCGTGCTGGTGATGGCGCATATGCAGGGCCCGGCGCAGCAAGGGCGAGAAGCCCGCGCCATGGCCGACACCTTGCTCAAGCACGCCGGAGTCTGAACCTATGCCGCCACCCCTGGAGCCTCACATGCCCCCGGAATGCCAACTCTTCGGCACCCTTGGCTGCCATCTCTGCGAAGTGGCCGAAGCCGTGCTGATGCCCTTTGTCGAACACGGACTGTTGGTCGAGTTGGTGGACATCGCCGATCGCGAGGAATGGGTCGAGCAATATGGCTTGAGCATTCCCGTGTTGCGCCGCTGCGACTCCGGCGCCGAGCTGAACTGGCCCTTCGACGCCGAGCAGGTCGCCATTTTCCTCCGCCGCTGATGCCTTTGGCGGCTTTTCCTCTCCTCAATCAACTGATGCGAGGCGCATTGCAATGAAGATCGGATTTCTCGGATTGGGCGGCATGGGTGCTGCCATGGCTGCAAACCTCATCAAGGCCGGCCACCAGGTTGTCGTCTGGAACCGTTCGCCAGCGGCTGGCGCGCCCCCCGGGGGGCCGGGGGGCTCGGTGCGAC
>OGQD01000749.1_pt1 | contig 23267 bp, 18 predicted proteins | sample 1553091 | NCBI WGS metagenome assembly OGQD01 (sample SAMEA2580290, study PRJEB22360) | human gut metagenome | biome: human gut; feature: human-associated habitat; material: faeces | place: Denmark | collected 2008/2010
CTAAAACCGATTCATTCCAGAGTTGGGGGAAAGCTTTGGAAGAATACAGTAAAAGCTCCTCACTTTCAAATGAGCGTCTGTACTGGGAAGGGGTAGAATCAGAAACATACACTCCCATTACCACGGACTTCGAGGTGAACGATAAGTATACATTGAATCAGAACGTAGGCTTTAGCTTAAGTAAGGAGTCTACGAAATTACTACAAACATATGTAGGCAAAAAATACGGAGCAGAGATTAATGATCTGCTGCTTACAGGTTTGGCTTTGTCATTAAGAGAACAGTTTGGAAGCAGGAAGACCAAGATATTGATGGAGGGGCATGGAAGAGAAGCTGTTTCTTCAAATATCAATATTAACCGTACAGTAGGCTGGTTTACCAGTGTTTATCCTTTTAATCTTGATATCAGTAATACTGAACAGCCAGAATTGGTAAGCATTAAAGAACGTTTACGAAGTATTCCCAATAAAGGTATTGGTTATGGTATTCTGAATTTTCTGGATCGGCCGTTTAATCAGATAAGTTCTGCATCAGTACAGTTTAACTATTTAGGTGACTTTAACGATATTGAAGGTTCAGGAACCGAGAGCAAGGGATCATTATTTGAATATAGTTCTGAAAATATAGGATCTTCCGTTTCCTCGGATAACCTATTTACAGATATCTTGTTGGATATCTCCGGAATGACTGTGAACGGAATAATGAATATAAGCATCCGTTATTCTGATCAATTATTTAAGTCGGAATCAATTGAAAACTTTTGTGCATTATTTGAAAAAAATATTAAAAACATACTGAACGAAAACGAAAATAAAGACTGGGCATACGGCGATACTATGACGGTATCACCTAATCAGTACTACTTGTTTAGAAACCCATATTCATCAGTTAGTTTTAATATAAAGATAGATCAGTTTAATGAGGAGGATTTTGAAAATAAGCTTAGAAAATCAATTTCCAGTTTCCCTTTTTTGATGACAAAATACGAAAAAGAAGGAAATTACTTTATTCAGCGCTATTTATCTGAAAAAGAAGTTGCAATAAAAATCCAAACGGAAAATATGCAGCTAAAATCTGAGAAAGAAATTGAGAGGATCGGCAAAGAAATCATGCTCAGTCCATACGATGTATTGAACGGAGAACTTTTAAGGATATTTGTTATTAAATCAGAGGATAGCGATATATGCCAGGCTTCAGTGTTTTTTGGAATTCATCATTCGCTGTCAGATGATTATACTGCACAATATCTTAAACAGGCATTAGAAAATTATTTTAACACCGGACAAGATATTGCTGTACAGCCTCATCATTTTAATTTTATTGATTCTCAGGAAGCATTCCTGAAGTCTGAAGAGGGATTAAAAATGAAAGAGCAGCAGGTACAGAAAATATTAAAAACACCTTTATACCGTAACAAAAATCAAGGAGCAGATACTGTTTATTATCAGAATTTTACAATACAGGAATTTTTTATTACAAGTGAGGATTTTATAAGTTTTCAAAAAATATCTCAGAAGGCATCTCTGCCGTTCAATGCATTTTGTTTATCCGTCTTTTTGAAAATAGTTAACGGTTATAATGATCAAAGCAGAAGACTCTACGGGGTTACAAGCAACAACAGGGAGAATTCAGAATTTGGAAAAGTACTTGGTGTTTTGACTAATTTTCTCATTTCATCATATCCTGATTTTAGCAATTATTCAATTCCGGAGATACTAAAGAATTATGGAAGAATGATAGAGACCAGAGCAACACAGAAAATTCCATATGAAGTGATCAGAAGAGAGATACAGGTAGCGGAAAATAAAGACATTGAAAGCAATATGATAGGGATATATAATTATTTGAATCAATGCAATGAAACAAAAGAGCACGGAGGATTTACTGAATATGAAATGGCATCAACTGATTTTAAAGGACTTAATTTCAATGCATTTGAATATGCTAATGGAGTTCTGCTTCACCTGTCATATCCTTCATCAGAAAAGACGATCAACTTCCAGGAGTATATTCAGGAATTCTTAAATTTTATAAAAACACAATAGTCATTTATAATTATAATGTATATGAAAAATTTTAAACTATTATATCTTTTAGCTTTATGCATGCCCTTAATTTTTTATTCCCAATATAAAATAAATGGCAGGGTTTTAAATACAGAAAAGAGTCCGGTAAAAAGCATAGAGATCTTTTTTTCGGGCAAAAATCAGAATGAAGATAAAAAAGTAACCACGAATGAGAATGGAAGCTTTGTTGCCGAACTTACAAAAGGCAGCTACAGTCTGATTATAAAGGATTCTGAATATAAGTATTTTGAAAAGGCAATTAATGTTGATTCTGATATGAAAATAGGAGATATAGAATTACAGTCTTTATCTAAAATGATTGAAGAAGTAAAACTGACATCGTCTCCTAAAATGGTAGTTCAGAAAATTGATAGGATGGTATTTAATGTTGAAAATAATGCACTTGTCAATAAAGGAAATATTTTTGAATCACTAAAAATGGTACCTGGACTGGTTCTGAAAAATGATCAGATTGCCATGTTGGGAAGAGACGCTGTAAAAGTAATGATCGATGGCAGAATGATCAACCTGAGCGGAGATGACATAAAAAATTTCCTCAGATCAATACCCAGCGAAAATATCAAGTCGGTAGAAATTATCAGCAACCCACCTGCACGATACGAAGCAGAAGGAAACAGCGGGATTATTAATCTGGTTCTTAAGAAGGTAAAAAACAATTCCTGGAGCAACAGCATGACTCTTTCTCAGGATGTGGCAAAAGCAAAATATGTCCTGAGAGGAGCAAGCAACAGTTTTACCTATCAGAAAAATAAAATCAGTTTTTTATCCAATCTGCGGTATGACTATGGTGACATATTTGTAAACCAACGCTTAAACACTTATTTTTCAGAACCTTATCTTTCTGATTCCGGGCAGAAATGGAACTATAATCAGCTTTTTGGAAGATTCTTAGTTGATTATGAACTCAGCTCTAAAACAAAATTCGGAGTACAATATCAGGGATCTGTAAATAATAATTATGTTGATGATTATATCAGCACAACAGTCACCGACAGCAATTTAACCCCTAAGTTTTTTTTAAACGGAGATGGCCATACTCAGGATAAGAATACCAGTCATTTATTAAACTTCCATCTGGAGCAGAAACTAGATACCATCGGCCGGAAGTTTAGTATTGATCTGGATTACCTGAGTTATAATACGGACAGGGGCAATACCATCCTTTCCAATAAATATGATACAGGGAATAATTTTAAAGGTGTGAATTTTTTCAATCAGGCAATCTCAGATCAAATGATCAATAATTATAATGCAAAGTTTGATATCGATCATCCGGGACAATTGGTCAATTTATCATTTGGAGGAAAATTTACCTTTACAGATACCAATTATCAGCTTGACAACTATGATCTGCTAGCCAATAGTGCGCTCCAGTCAAATAAATTTAAATTCAATGAAGATATTCAGGCACTCTATATCAACGGAACAAGAAAATTTTCCGACAAATGGGAGCTGCAGGCTGGCTTACGTGCAGAATATACGCAGACAAAAGGATATTCCGTTCTTATCAATCAGACTGATTACAACAAATATCTACAGCTGTTTCCCTCATTATTTGTTAAATATGACATGAATGATAAAAACAGTCTCGTATTAAGCTATGCACGGAGAATACAAAGACCATCATACGGACAGATGAATCCTGCACGTTTCTACACAAACAGCCAGACCTCATCTATGGGAAATCCCTATTTAAAACCTTCATATGTTGATAATGTAGAATTATCCCATACATACAAAAATCTCACTTCAAAATTGGCATTTAATATAAATTCTAATGCATTTGATGTGATTTTTAAATCAAATGAAGCAACTAAAGAACTTATTTCCACGTATGATAATTATTATCGCAGTTATGGATATTCTGTTACAGAGTCATATGATTTTAAGACATTTTCCTGGTGGAAAACTTATGTGACTCTTTTTATGAATTATTCTTACTCGCAGAATATCAAAGATTATAACCTGTTGATGAGAAACGGATTTGAGTTCTTTGGATCACTTAATAATTCCTTTAACCTGAATCACTCAAAAACGTTAACGGCTGATTTGAATTTCTGGTATGGCTCACCTTTTAACCGGAATGCTTATCATTATTCAAAAGGAAATTCCCTAGATGCAGCCATCTCTTATAAAACCCCATATAAAGGATTGAATCTAAGCTTTGCGGTCTATGATATATTTAATTCCAGCCCTCGTATGATGACTTCTGAACTCAATGGAATTGTACAGACCTATGTTTCCTATACCAATAACAGATTTTTCAGACTTTCGGTAAATTATTCTTTCGGAAATGATAAAATCACCAAAAAAGAAAGAGGTTTTGGTAATGAAGATGAAGTAGGAAGAAGCAGATAATATTTTAGAGAAATTTTATGAAAAAAGTATTAATTTATATTGATCCATTTATTGGACACATCATTCCGACACTTGGCTTATCTGAAAAATTGATAGAAAATCAATTCGATGTCCATTATTGTGGAGTACCCGACGTAACAGAGATAATTGCTAGGACACAATTTTCATGCTCTACAATTTTTGAAGAATATTATCCGAAAGGAACCGTACAAAAGGATACTGAGGTTAATGCCAATGTAATTAGTTCCATATTAAACGGGGAGCTTGATGAGCTTATTAATGAAATTAAGCCGTCAATTTTAATTATGACAGCATATAATCCGGTAGAAGCAGCAGCGTTCTATTATAAATACAAAATAAAAATTTTCTTATTATATTTTTATTTCCCTGTAAATACCGATTTCAGTAAAATATCATTTACCGATATTACCAAAGAACGGGCTGTTAACTTACTTATGAATGACACCAATATGGGAGCGGTAAATTTCTTTATTGACTTTCTGATAAGGGAGGGACATCTTATCACATCATTGAAAGATGTATTATCAGTTTTTGACCATTTTTATAATATAATCATATCATCTCCTGACTTTTTAACAGAAACTCCAATCATAAACCAACAGGATTTATATATAGGTGATTGTTTGCCCAAAGATAACATACTGGCTTCCTACTTTGATATTGAAAGTTTGAAAAATAAATTTTACGAACAGAATCGATTAGGTAAAAAGTTGATATATTTTTCTTTAGGGTCTTGGGCAGATCAGATTAATTATGAAAAGGCACAACTCATCATTCAAAATATCATCAAATCTGCAGATGATCCTTTGATGGATGATTATGTGATCCTTATAGCCGCCGCAAATTTATATGAACAATATAAACAGCATCAATCAGATAAAATAATTATGTACAAATGGGTTCCACAAATGGAGATACTGCATTATGCTGATATAGCTATTCTGCATGGCGGAATGGGAGGTATTAAACATAGTATAATGAATGAGATTCCTATGATTATAGTCCCGCTGGATTTTGACCAGTCTGAAAATGCAGACAGAGTAGTTGCTAATAGGTTGGGAGCGAAAATGGATGCATTTTCCATGAGCGCAGAAGAAATAGTATCAAAGATAAATGAAGTTCAAAATAATGATGAAATAAAATTAGGACTGAAAAAAATGAAGAATAGCTTTGAGAAAATTTCTGAAAATAACACTTTAATGAGTCTAATCAATGCTGAACATATATATTAAGTAAAAGTAATGATAAATAAACAACTTTTTTTGCTGCACTTTGCAGGCGGCAATAAATATTCTTATAATTTTTTGCAAAGCCAACTGAAATCAGATATTGCATTTATCCCGATTGAACTGCCCGGCAGAGGAGCCCGGTTTGAAGAAAGCCTAATCAGAAATAAGGAACAGGCAATACAGGATCTCTTTTTACAGATAAAAGATAAAAGAAATGGGAAGCCTTATGTAATTTATGGTCATAGTATGGGAGCAATATTAGGATTCTCAGTGACCGAAATGTTGGAAAAAGAAAATGATGGACCGGATTATCTAATTGTGTCTGGGAATCCGGGGCCTTTGGAAGACCACAGTTTTTCCCATCGGTATAATTTGGATGATAAAACCTTTAAAAAAAGAATTGCAGAATTAGGAGGGGTTCCCGATGAAATTCTTGAAAACCACGAAACGTTTACATTTTTTTCAACTATCATGAGGGCTGATTTTGAATGTGTTGAAAAAGATCAGCAGTATGAAAAAAATAAGATTATTCAAACACCTATTTATGCAATAATGGGCAGTGAAGAATCTTTATCTTCAAGAATTGAGAATTGGAAAAATTTTACAAAATCTTCTTTTAATTATTTGATCCTTGAAGGGAACCATTTTTTTATACATCATCACAGTAGAGAAATTGGAAAGCTAATTAATTATTGTTTCGTTTAGTCCATAAAATTTCACTTATGCTAAAAATAAAATCACAACATATTGCTCTGATATCAGTTTATGCTCTGGTAAGTAGCTTATTAACGCTTGGTATTATCTACATAATCAATAACACTTTGTCAGGTAAGTTTTCAGCAAGCGCGTATATCTATACTACATTCTTTTCCTTTGTAATCTATGCTTATTTATTGAATATTTTTTTTCAGAAGCAATTGAATAGAATAGCGTTCGATCTGCTTACCCAGATGGAAAAACAGTTGTTTCAGAAAATTCTAGAAATACCTCTGATAAAGATCGAAAAATGGGGAACCCAGAGATTCTATACAGCAGTGGAAGATATCAGAATCTTTTATTCATTGCCTGGAGTAATTACTTCGGCGTTTTCTTCTCTGCTGATGGTGGTACTTTGTATAGGATATCTCATCAGCCTGTCTTGGGTATCAGCGGTCATCATTATTTTTTGTATTATCATTATTGCGGGTATGTATTATCTTGTCATAAACCTTCTTTCAAAGTCCATAGAAAAAATTAGAAAATACAATGAATTTTACTTTGGATATGTGCAGGACGTAGTAAATGGGTTTAAAGAATTAATGATCAGCGATAAGAGAAAAGAAAAACTGCGTGAAGACTATGTCTACAAAAATAGAAATGAGGCATATAAACTGGATTTTAAAATCAGTTTTTCTTTTCTTTCAATAGGATTTATCAGTCAATATGGGATGTATATTATTATAGGGGCGATTCTTTTTATTATGCCGGAATTAGGCTGGCTCAAAAAAGAATTTGTTATTCCATATGTTCTTGTTATATTATTTATTGGGGGACCAATCAATGCTCTTGTCAATCTCCAGGATATCGTAACCCGGTTATTTGTCGCTAAGAAGCGACTGGATAGTTTTTATGAGGATTTTAAAAATGAAAACCCTAATCAGAAACCTCACAAAGAATTTGCTGCTGATTTCTCAATATTTAGCTTTAACAATATCCGCTTTAATTATAAAAATGAAAATACGGATGGCAATTTTGAGCTGGGTCCTGTGAATCTGGAAATAAATAAAGGTGAGGTTATTTTTATTGTTGGAGGCAATGGAAGTGGAAAAAGTACGTTTATTAATATCCTAACCGGTTTATATGTACCAGACCAAGGAGATATATTTTTAGAAGGAAAGAAAATTAATTCAGAAAAAGAGGTTCAGAATCTTATCTCAGCAGTATTTACAAGTAATCACCTTTTCTCTCAGAATTATGATGATTATGAACTGAAAGATAATGAAAAATATAAAAAATTGCTTGAAATTTTCAAACTTGAAAATGTGGTAAAAGATGATTCTGAAGAATCTGCAAGAAGACACTTCTCTAAAGGGCAAAGCAAGAGAATGGCTTTAATTTTTGCCCTGCTGGAAGATAAGCCAATTTTGGTACTTGATGAATGGGCTGCGGATCAGGATCCCTATTTTAGAAAATATTTTTATGAAGAACTTATTCCTAGATTGAAGAGCGAAGGCAAAACAATTATTGCTGTAACACATGATGACAGGTACTTCCAATACTGTGATAAACTTTTGAAGTTCGATAGTGGTAAAATAGTCAAAGAAGATGTTCCTGAGAATTTCCAAAACGCATATTTCTAATATTTACATTGTATGAAGTTAACCCTTCCTCAGCAGGATATTTTTTTTGAACAATTACTATATCCGGACGTACCTATCTATAATATAGGGGCCAAAATAGAAATAAAGGGCGAAATAGATTTTAATACTTTCCAGCGAGCTTATATTGAAATGATTGACCAGCATGATGCCTATCGGAGCTTTTTGAGAGAAAAAGACGGCCTTGCTGTTATAAGCATAAGATCTGAAGAACCCAGAGCCCTGGAGTTTGTTGATTTTTCAGACAGAAATGATTCTGTTGCCGTTGCTGCTGAATACATGCAGAAAGAATTTCTATTACCTTTTAATTTATTGAAAGATCACTTTCTGTACCGGTTTGTTCTGGTAAAATGCCATCAGAATCTCTATTACCTTTTTTCAGTATATCATCATATTATTACTGACGGCTGGGGTACGTCCCTGATGTTTCAGAGATTAATTAAAAATTATAATGGCCTGCTGAATTTTGATGAGATACAGGATCAATATCCATATGAATATAAAAAATTTATTACCGACGATCAGGCGTATCAGAATTCTGAGGAGTACCAAAAAGACAAACAGTATTGGGCTGAAAGATATCCGGATTTGCCACAGATTGTTTTTAATAAAAAAGAGACTGCAGATAAAAACCATGCAGAAAGTGAGCGCTGGGAACTCTTTGTCCAAAGAGAAGATTATAACAGGTTTGTCGAAATAGGAAAAAAACACAATTTTTCTACATTTCACAGCTTATTGGGAATACTTTTCTTTTATTTCGGAAGGATCAATCATAATGATGATTTTGCGATCGGGATTCCGGTGCTTAACAGAAGCAGCAAAGTATTCAAAAAAACGGTAGGACTGTTTATGGGAGTTTCTCCTTTAAGAATGAAGCTGAATTATCAGAACAGCCTCATAGATCTTATAGAAGACACGAAAAAACAGCTGATGTCAGACTATAGGCATCAGAGATATCCTCTCGGAAAAATAGTACAAGATTTAAAATTGTGCAATGAAAAAGATAAACTGTTCAATATTGCATTTTCGTATGAAAAGCAAAATTATGCCGATCATTTTGAAGGAACAGTAACCACCGTAATTCCTCTTACCAATAAATCTGAAAGAGTGGCATTGGCTATTTACGTGAGGGAGTTTGACGAAAAAGAAGATATAAAGATAGACTTCGATTATAATACGGCATATCTTGATGAGCATTCCATAATACAGTGTACAGAACACATCCGTCATTTGATGGTAAATATCGAAATGCTCGCGTATAAACCATTGAAAAATATTTCTTTCCTGTCAGATGAAGAAGAAGAAAAGCTTTTTTCCTTTAATGAAAATACCGTGAAGATACAGCACGATGATCATGAACAGACTTTGATTGACTTGTTCAGCAGAAGGGTTTTGGAGTTTCCTAATAAAGAAGCCATAGCAGATGATACATTATCATTATCTTATACAGAAGTTGACAGCATTTCATCTCAGGTAGCCTATTTTATCCTAAATAATTATGCTTCCGAAAATGCAATAGCTGTTTTACTGAATCGTTCAGCCCATATGATATGTACCTTGCTAGGGATAATGAAGGCTGGGAAAGCTTATATTCCCCTTGATCCTGAATTTCCTGAAAGCAGGCTGCAATATATTGTAGAAAACAGTAAAGCCAGTCTCCTTATATCTGATGAAAAAATTCCAGTTGAGCTTACAGGTATCAACAGAATTTCTTTTCGCAGTATTCTTGAACACAGCCATCAAATCTCTAAAAAGAGAGTTAGATCTGAAGATACGGCCTATATTATCTATACTTCCGGATCTACCGGAAACCCTAAGGGAGTTGAAATAGGACATGCTTCCCTGCTGAATCTGTTAAAAAGCATCAGCATCCAACCGGGAATGAATGCCGAAGATAAATTATTCTCAGTCACAACCTATTCCTTTGATATTTCTATTCTGGAGTTTTTTACCCCTTTAATTAACGGAGCAACACTTTATATAGCTGATGAAAACATCCTGAAATATCCTACAGCCACAATACAGAAGATAGCCCAAGTAAATCCTTCCGTCATCCAGGCAACACCAAGCTTTTTCAAGAGACTCATCAGTTTTGGCTGGGTACCGGATTCGGGATTAAAAATATTATGCGGTGGAGATGTACTGAGTAAGGGACTGATCGAAGAGCTCATCCCGCACTGTCATGAAATGTGGAATATGTATGGGCCTACGGAAACCACAATATGGTCGTCAGTTAAAAAAATAGAAAAAAATACTTCCCCTCAGAATATAGGAAGTCCAATTGCCGAAACGTCTTTTTATATTCTGGACGCAGATCTTAATCTTTTACCCATTAACTCTATTGGAGATATCTACATCGGGGGAAAAGGTCTTGCGAAAAAGTATTACAATAATGAACAGCTTACCTCAGACAGGTTTATAAAGAACCCTTTCAGGCAGAGAGAACTGATGTATAAAACTGGAGATGTCGGTAAATGGAATGAAGTCGGTGAAATCATTTTCCTTGGAAGGAGTGATCATCAGGTTAAAATAAATGGCTACAGAATTGAACTGGGAGACATTGAAAACCATCTGAGCACCATTGAAAATATTGAGGATTCTATAGTAGTGGTTAAAGACCTTGATGGCGAAAAAAATTTGGTAGCTTACGTAAAGACCCGTTCAGAAGTGAGCATTTCGAAAATTTATGATATACTGAGTTCAAACCTGCCTTATTATATGGTCCCTCAGTTTATTTTTTCCGTAGAAGACTTTCCGCTTACTCCTAATAAGAAAATAGACCGGCAGTTGCTGTCGGTTAAAGAGCTTCCTTCTTTGCAAGAAGGGGGTAGCAAAAAGAAAATTGATGATGATCTGCTGATTCAGGAATTAAAAGTAATCTGGAAAGAAATATTACATCTTCAGAATGATCTTAAGCCGGAAGATAATTTTTTTGAATTGGGAGGACATTCTATTTTGGTTACCAAATTAACGAATCTGGTCAATAAAAATTTCTCAGTTCAGATATTAATGAAAGACGTTTTTGAAAACCCGGATCTTTATTCTTTATACCGTTTCATTCTGAAGAAAAAAAATAAACTTGGGATGATACCGGCTGCACCGGTGCAGAATTTCTATAAAGTAACTCCCACACAAAAAAATATATGGTTGGCCTGCCAGAGAAAAGAGGTTTCACCGGCATTCAATATGTTTATGGAGTTTGATGTGGTAGGTGTTATGGATATTGTTTTACTGGAGAAATCTGTACAGAGCATGATATCGGCAAATGAAATATTAAGAACCAACTTTGCATTGCATGAAGACACCATCTGCCAGAAAATCAATGCTTTTGAAAATGTTCATTTTTCCTTAGAGATGAATGAAGCAGATAATGAAGCAGACTATAAACATATTGTTAACCAGTATATTGGTTTTTGTTTTGATCTTGAGAAAGAAATACTGTTAAAATTAATGATTCTAAAGCTTGGTGAAAGATATAAGATTCTTTTTCTTACCCATCATATTATTTTTGACGGAATTTCTACGGAATTATTCATTAAACAGCTGATGTCCGTTTATAACAATCCCTTCTCTGTCATAATTCCGGCTGATACTGAAATACAGTTTAAAGACTATAGCCATTGGTATTATCAGAATACAAATATTGAAAAAAATAATCTTTTCTGGGAAAAATATGTTAAGGGGTATCAGTATGAACCTTTTCTGAAGAAAGAAGCTTCAATACCTGAGAGCTATATAGGGAATATATTTACTGTTTCTTTAGATAATTCCCTGTCAGCTCGCTTAAATAATTTGGCAAGAGAAAAAAAAACAACCCCTTATCTTTTAATGCTGACTTCCTTGTTGGTATTGTTAAATAAAATTTCAGGACAGTCGGATATTTGTATAGCAACTGTTGACTCCGGTAGGTCAGTTCCTCAGGTAGACTCCCTTCTCGGGGTTTTCATAAAAAGTCTTTTATTAAGAGTGAAGCTCGGAGAAGAACAGTTTACTGAAATACTTGAGAAAGTGACCCATGAATTTTTAGAAGTCAATAAATATGAAGAAGTTTCAAACAATACTTTTTTGAAGCATCATGTTGATATTATGTTTGTAGCCCAGAATCCTGATTTTAGTTATCATACGATTGATGGGTTTTCAGATTTTTCAATACAGACTGTGGAACAGGATTCGGTTTTTAATAAATTTCCTATTATAATGAATGTTATTAATGATGCAGACCAGATCCATATGGATGTCAGCTATAACAAAAGCCTTTATAAAGAACATATAATCAGAGATTTTTCCCAAACCTATATTGACTTCTTGAAACATATTTTATCATTAAACTCTGAGCTGGATTCCGGGTATAAGGACTTTTTTTATGCTAAAAATTCCTTTGATATTGATTTTGACTTTTAACTATGCTTACCATATATTATTCCTTTATCAGAAAGGAAGTTCATGAGTTTTTGATGTCAAATTACAGATACGAGCTGAGTAGTGATTTTCAAAACAGGATTTTGAGGTATAAGAATTGGTCAGATGCACAATTATCACTTTTAGGCAGGATGATGCTGTTTGATATCCTGAAAAAAAAATATCGCTTACATCTGACAGATAATGACATTGGATTCACTAAAAATAAAAAACCATTCTTTGAAGACGCCCCTATTAATTTTAATATTTCACATGCTCACCACATTTCTATTTGTGGAGTAACAGAAGACGGGGAAATAGGAATTGATATTGAAAAAATTCAGCCTGTAAAAATTGAAGACCTGGACTTTTGCCTTACTCCCAATGAAAAGGAGAAAATCAACGAAAGTATGAATAAAGATCAGTTGATTATTGATATATGGACCAGAAAAGAGTCCCTGATAAAATTGATAGGTAAAGGCCTCACAATTCCGCTGAGTGAAATTGAAACCCAGTCTGCGGAAGATAATGATACACTGCTCTACAACGGGCAGGGTTTTAATGTTAAAAAGATATATATCGCCGATGATTACTGCTGTTATGTATGCTCAGAATTACCCATTAAAGATATATCTATAAATGAATTTAAAAATTAATTACTCTATATGAAGACCTCGAAAGTATTTTTTTTACTATTTATCATGATATCCTCATTTTTGTTGGCACAAAAAGAAGGATATACCATTACCAAAGCAAAACCTTTTTTTGATGAAGAACACCTGAAAACAGATAAAACAATAGAATGGGGATATCTTTATGTTCCTGAAAACTGGACAGCTCCAGCGAGTAAAATAAAAATCGCATTTACTATTCTCAAAAAGAAGAAAAAATCATCTCAGAAACCTTTATTATATATAGAAGGCGGTCCCGGGCAATCAGGAATCGGAACATTCGGTTATTTTCGGGATCACCCGCTGAGAGATTACTCAGATATTATATTGGTAGATGTAAGAGGTGTAGGAAATTCTTTACCTAAACTATGCCCGGAACTGGGAACAGAAATATTTAAAATTTTATCCTCGAATGAATCAGCCGCCGCTGATGAGAAAAATAGGTTATTTGCAACAATGAACTGTAAAAATGAGCTGATAAGAAAAGGGATTGATCCTGCTAACTATAACAGTATGAATATAGCCAATGATCTTCATGCGCTTAAAACAGCATTGCATTATGACAAATGGAATGTTCTTGGAGTTTCATACGGAACCTATATTTCACAGGTATATGCCAATTCATTTCCTGATGACTTCAATAAAATGATTCTGGATTCATCTATTAATAATATTTCTGAATATTATGATAAGATCAATGATCATTATGTGAAGGAATTAAATATCTTATTCTCAAAATGTAAACAGGACCCAGTCTCAAATAAAAAATTCCCGGATCTCGAAAAGACCTATTATGAGGTGATTGCAGATCTGGATAAAAGACCATTGACGGTAAATATCCCCAAAGATCTTCTGGAAAAAGGAAGTTTTACATTCAATAGTGAAGACTTTAAACTCGTTATTCATCAGGCTTTATATAATAAACAAATGACGGAAGTATTACCAGTGATCATTACTTTGTTTCATGAAAGAAATGCAGCCGCATTAAGTTCGGTAGTCGGTGCATTTTCCGGGGTGTTCCGGGCTCTGGATTTTGGAACCTATTACAGTATGTTGCTGAATGATGCATTGCCATACAGTTCATTAAAATACTATGATGAAGATGCTGCAAAATACCCGGGATTAAAAGGCGGTTTGTCATTTTACAGAAGTGATTTTCTTATCAATAGCCAGTGGAATACTAAAAGTATTCCGCAGAATATTTTAGATTATAAGAAAATATCTAAAATTCCAACGATGATCCTGGCAGGAGAATTTGATCCTATTACCCCTGTTTCAAATGCTCAGTCATTAGCCGGATTGCTGAATGCAGAGTTAATCATATTTAAAAATGAAAACCATGCCCTTTTATTCAATCAGGAAGGAAGCGGATTTATTAACAACTTTATTAAAGATACCTATCAGCAAAAGCCGTCAGTTAAAATCATGAGTACCTATAAAACAAATTTTGTGACGGATATTCATGTGAATCCCGGAGTTCCAAAGCTGGCAACGTTTATTGGGAATTTTGACCTTCTGAATTTTGCTCCTTTAATTCTGGCCTACATTCTTATGATTATCGGAATCGTTTACTTTTCAATGCACATCATCAGGAAAAGAAAAGAAGAGGGCTTATTCAGTAAACTTTTTTATGGGCTGCTTATCCTGTCATGCTTACTGGCAATTATAATAATGGGCGGGTTTATTTATGCCATCCAAGATGCTGTAAGCTCTAACTTCTTTATATGTGCGTTCGGAATAAAAGAAAAGTTTAGCAGTTTGTTTACCCTTCTTACGGTATATGCTGCGACTATATTTTTGTTGGTTATATTCCTCATAAGAATCAATAAATACAAGCATAAAGTTATCATTGTATCCCTTGTTTTTTCCTTAATATTAATCCTTTTTTACTTCTATTACTGGGGATTTTTTAATTAATATCATATGAAAATAATTCAGAGTTTTTGGTCGAAACCAAGTTATAAAAAGAAAAATGTAAAAGTCCATGACCGGAATAACGGAGGCTGGACTGATAAAAAATATAACTATTTCAGCTGGGCATTAAGCTGTCTGCAGTTTAGAAAGTATTATGATGATGTAGAATTGATCACCGATGAAATAGGCTATGAAATTTTGATTGAAAAATTGAAACTGCCTTATACGAAAGTAGATGTATGTTTGGATAAAATCAATCACTACCATGAAGATCTTTGGGCATTGGGAAAAATATATGCATACAGTATACAAAATACCCCTTTTATTCATGCTGATGGAGATGTATTTATATTCAGAAAATTTGAAGAATCATTTGAAAACTCTCCTATTCTTGCCCAAAATATCGAAATTGGTTACCCTGTATATAAAGAAACTTTCAAGGAACTTCAGGATCATTTCACATATATACCTGAAGATATTTTGAAATATTATAATACTTTCGGAGAAGTGAATGGTGTTAATATGGGTATTGTAGGAGGGAACGCAACCTCCTTTTTTAAACAATATACTGAAAAGGCTTTTGAATTCATTGATAAAAACACAGACTATTTATCCAAAATTAATAATATCGGACTATTTAATATTATTTTTGAACAGACTCTTTTATATTCGATTGCTCATAAAGAGGGGATTCCGGTAAAATTTTATATTGATAATATTAATCAGGGATTTGATGGGATTTGTGATGTATTGGGAAGCTCTCATCAGCGTTCTTATCTTCATGCTTTAGGCCCATTTAAAACCGTGAATATTATTGCCGTACAGATTGAAGATTTACTTAGAAGATCATATCCCGAATATTATCATAACATCATCAGACTTCTTAAAACGCATCAAATATGAAATTGAATGTAAAAATAGACGAATATATATCCGCTATATTAGAGTTAAGTTTTGAAGATTTCCAGAATATAGCCCAAAACAATAAGCAGAAACTTGAAGAACAATATCTTGTATACGATAATATTGAAAACATAGAATACGGAATTACGGGGTATCTATTTTTTCTGTTGGAATACTACAAAAAATATAATAAGCCCGAGCTGCTCAATATCATAGAAAAGCTGAGTTTCAGTTTGATCGCTTACTGTGACCGTACAGCAACGGTAAATTACTCATTATACACAGGAAGAGGAGGAGTTGCCTATTTTTTATTGAAGCTTTATAAAGTCGCTCCCCAGAATATTTATTTAGAAAACTGTCTGAAAATTTTAAAAGATTCTGAAAAAGAATTTTTCCATTCCGAATATACTTCCGATTATCTGCTGGATGGAAGGGCGGGAGTGCTATTTATCCTTCTTGATCTGTTTACTAAGACCGAGTCTAAGGAAATAGAAGAAATGATCAATAATTATCTGAAGAAAATAATAAACAACAGTGTACTTACATCCCATGGTATTTCCTGGATTTCAAAAGAAGAGATTAATGTAGAAAATTCCTGCGATTTCTGTCGGGGATCTCTGGGTATTCTGTTTGTATTGAGATATATGTATGCGATTTCAAAAAATGAGAATATTCAGTTCTATAGTACACAAACTGAAAAATATATTAAAAACTTTATTTATAAAAAAGAAGAAGAGATCAATTTAGAAGGCTATCCTTTTATGTCCGATATAGAAAAAAGGTATCTCCTTAAGATTAATTCGGAGAAAGAAAATTATATCAGGGTTTTTAATATATTATTAGAGATAAATGAAAAAGAAAAATTTGAGGAGAACCTTGATTTGCTGATGAGCCTTTCCCCTTCTCACTTTAATCATTTTTCAGAGATTTTATATCATAGAATTGATACCAAAGAGGAATTGACGGGTGACGAGAGCATATTGCAAAATCTGGATGGAAATGTGGATTTAGAATCCGGGATCATTCACGGAAAAACAGGAGTATTCTACACCATTATGAAGTATAGTGTTCCCGCTGAGAAAAATATTTTTGAAAATCAAAATTATAATTTGCATCTGGACATTTTGCCGAAAGAAGATTTTATATTTCAAAAGCAATATCCTAAATTTTACCATTTCACAAAAGTAAATTTCCCACTCATTTACAATATGATCTTAAATAATATTGAGGAAGATAGGGGTAATTTAATTAGTGATATCATTCCTGTTATAGACCAGAATTCTTCTTCAGAATTGTTAAAAGATCTTTTGTCTTTTGAAGAAATTAAAAATCAGTTTCATAATACTATAGCGCAGGAAAATAACCTGACAAGATTTTCGAAGATCATATCCCACAGAAATTCCGTTTTCGATCAGGTTGAATCTTTAGGCAGTTCAATTTCAGAAATACCAATTAAACTTAGTTCTATGGGAACTGCTGTAAATACGAAATGGGACTGGTCCTCAAATGATATATATAAGCATACCCTGAATATTATACAGCCTCCTGCTTCATTTGCAACGATTTTTATTCCTGTTTATGATAGCAGGGCAAATTATGTAGAGGAAATATCCCTGCAAATAGAGGAACTATTATTACAATCTTTCAGTACTCCTAAAACGATTAATATGATATGTGAAGAGTTTAAATACTTTTGTTTATCTCAACCGGAAGAAGTGCTCGATACGATCATTACCTATACCTATTCAAAAGATAGAGAAGAGCTTATTAGAAGAATGGATTATCTGATGACAAGCACAGTAAAGAATTTTATTTATAGTGGATGTTTAGAGTTTGTCTAATGATGCTGAAATTTTTTTTGGATTAATTTCTATGAATAAGATCTTTTTTGTGCTTAATTTTGGGAAACCTCCATGGTATTTCCCTTTTTACCATACTTCCTGCATTAATAATAAAGATGTCGGGTTTTTATTCATCGGATATAGTTTTAACGATATTCCCGAAGCAGATAATATCAGGAAAATTAATTTTTCGCTTGAAGATTTTAGTGTGCTTGCCAGTCACAAAACAGGTATTGATATTAATGTAAATACAGGATACAAGACCTGTGATCTTAGACCTGCTTTTGGGGGTATTTTTGAAGATTTTATAAAAGAAGCTGACTTTTGGGGAATCTGTGATCCTGATATTGTATTAGGAGATATTAGAGGCTTTTTAACAGACGAAATACTTCGAGATTATAATTATATTTCTGTAAAGCCCGAATATCCTACAGGTTTTATGTCTGTTTACAGGAATTGTCCCCTTATCAATAATCTTTACAGGTAAAGTCCCTACTTAGAAAAGGTTTTTCGGGAAGACAGAATTTTTATGTTTGATGAATGTGGCGGATGTTATACAGAGGTAATTGCAGGAGAAAATATCCTTAATGTAATTTCTGAAACAGACTCTATACATCACCTGCTGGAAAGAAACAGGAATAGAATTAGAAGTTTGTTCGAATTATTCAATAGAAGGAATTCCGGGGAGCATACGGTATAAGGAAGGAATTCTTGCCTATAAAAATGAATTTGAAGTTCTGGTTTATCACTTAAGTGATTATAAAAGAAATTTATTTACGGATAAAAATGTAAATGATAAGATCCCGGATAGTTTTGTAATCAATCAATATAGTATAACCCCGGATCAATTTTCTTCAAGAATAAAAAGAAAGCTGAAAGATTATTACCTCCGTTTAAAATTTAAAGCACTTACTTTTTTCGATAGAATTGTAATTTCTATGCATAATAGAAAATCACGAAATATTAATAACGGCAGCTATGATTATATGCATCAGACGCTGGAAATAGTGAGTGGAGAAAAAGGAGCAGATTTCCAAATGGGTTCTTTAAGTGGAGGTGTTTTTAAATCTTTTTTCTTTCCGGATTTCTACTATTTGGAAAAAATTAACAAATATCTTCTAATAGAAAAGGAAGGTGTCAAAATTATAGAAGACAACGGAACACCTGTTTTCTATAAAAAGATAGAGGATAAACTTCTACATTCATTGCATTAGAAAACAAAAATATTACATGACTAAAATTGTACAATCATTTTGGACGGGCCAGCAAAATACGGAAACGAATAGCTTCGGTTGGCTTTCTCCAAAGTTTCATGCTTTAAGTTGGGCATTAAGCAGTCTTCAGCTCTCCAAATTTTATGATGTTGAGCTATATACTGATAATAATGGATGCGAACTCCTGATCAATAAATTACAGTTGCCCTATAAAAAGGTTCATGTAGTGCTTGATGAGCTCAATCACTTTCATAAAGATTTTTGGGCTTTGCCCAAAATAAAGACCTATAGTCTCCAAAAAGAAGCCTTTCTGCATGTGGATGGTGATGTTTTTATATGGGAAAAGTTTCCAGGCAAATTGCTCAGATCAGATATTATTTCACAAAATCTAGAAATTACCACAGAATATTAACTTACCATGTGGAAGAATCTTTACCCTCACCTGAATTTTGTCCCAGAGGAATTTGAAGGCTATGTTGCACAGCAGAATAATTTTGCATGTAACATGGGCATATTTGGAGGAAGTGATATCTACTTTTTACAAAAATATTCGGATAAAGCTTTTGAGTTTGCCGAGAAGAATAAAAATTTACCTGAAAAGGTTTCTGGGAGTAACTTCAATATTTTCTTTGAACAGGTACTCTTGCATGAAATAATGCTGCTGGAAAAAAAGAAAAGTAGTTATCTTATCGATGAGGATCTCTTGATAATGCTTACCAAGGGTATGATAATTTTGATGAAGTCCCTTTTAAAAGAACATATCTTCATTTGATTGGACACTATAAAAGAGATAAAAGCGTTTGTAGGCTTATGGAATCCTATTTTTTTGTTAATTATCCTGAATATTTCAAAAAAATTGTGGAAATATTTCCACAGGATTACACTTATCTGGAAAAAATAAGCAACTATACCTTTTCGCTTTCGGAAAATAAACGACGGATAAATAATTTTATTGATGGAGATCTCGCAGAAGAAAAGTGCAACAATGAATATCTGTTTAACAGAGACCTTACATGCATTACTCAACATCATACGCTTTTAAAATTTATAGGAAATAATGAAGATTTCTATATTAAAAGACTGAAAGGGAATTATATAAAAATGTTCGAGGATAAAAATCCAGAAGATGAGGTTGGTTTATTAACGATTAAAGAGCTAAATAACGAACAGACAATAATACCTGTAGATGAGATAGACTGCAATATTTTTGAAAAAGCTGATCAGGGAATCATGTATTGCAGATTAAAAAATGATTTGCTTGAAATGCTTGATGAAGATGCTGTGGAAATGATACAAGAGTTTGAAATTATGATTGATGAAAGGATTAACTATTATTTAAAAAATAAGGTTATCCTTATTAATGACAATGAGCTAGAATAATTGTTTTTTTTTAACTATAAGTAGTTGGGAATCAATTGTTAAAAAGAATTTAAAGCGTAAGCCGAAAAGCTAAAGAGTAGGCATCAATAAATAATATCATTGTTATGAAAAAAATTAATTTGGCAACAGTTAAGAAAAGTTTGTCAAGAAATGAGCTGAGAATTATTAAAGGAGGTAGTGGAGGTACTACTGGTCCACGTGTTGGATCTACAAGACCATGTTGCTTGGATAGAACTTGTTGATTGGACTCTGTAGTATTTCAATACTAGTTGAAATTTAATTTATAAAAACGAGAGTAAGATAACCTTGCTCTCGTTTATTTTTGTGGAAAATACATATCGCAAATGATTGAGAATCATAACAGGTGTTCCAAAGTTAGTGACACCAAAATTTGCCCTAGTTGTTATTCTTCAAAAATTGTTAAAAATGGGAAAACGAAAACCAAAAAACAGCAATACTTCTGTAAGAATTGCTACAAAAGGTTTTTAGATTTTTACACTTACCAGGGCATTAAAAATGATATTATTGCATTAACCGGGTATAAGAAGCACCGCAAGACTGTTGAAAATTTCCCCAACCACTTTATTGGCTAGAATTATCACTATTGCCAAAAATATTGTCCAACCCTCTATTCCAAAAGGAAAAATTTATCAGGTAGATGAAATGAGAACTTATGTTAAAAGAAAAGACAAACTCATTTGGATTGTGTATGCATTAGAAAAGCAAACTAAAAATGTGGTCAGTTTTAATATTGGGAGAAGAACCAATCAAACTCTTAAGAAGATAATAACAAGTTTAGAGCTTTCAGAAGCTGAAAAAATCATTACAGATAAGCTCAAGAATTATAAGGTTCTCATAAGACCCGAAATTCACTCAACAAAATTTAGGGGAATTAATCATATTGAACGAAAAAATCTTACATTAAGAACCCATCTCAAAAGATTGAACAGAAAGACTATTTGTTTCAGCAAAAGTCTGGTCATTTTAAATGCGATATTGAGAATTTATTTTTGGGGATGACCTCGTATTTTCACTAAAACATCAATTTTACAAGCCAAAAATTGATAAATTATCTTGCAATGAAAGCGAAAATTCTCATAATATTCTATATTTGCAATCCAATTTTAACTTTTAATATCAAAAACAATAAAAGAACTTATTGAAAAGATCAATGCAGAATTTGAAGCATTCACAACTGAAGCTAATCAACAGGTAGATAAAGGAAACAAAGCAGCAGGAACAAGAGCAAGAAAATCAGCCTTGGAACTTAGCAAGATGATGAAAGAATTCAGAAAAGTGGGTGTTGAAGCCGGAAAGAATTAAGCCAACTACAATCAAGTCCCTATTTTTTAATGGGGATTTTTGTTTTAAAAGAAAGTTTAAAACCCAATCACAGAATCTAGCACATCATCCACATCTTTGTGAATAAAATTCGATTGATAATTTACAGTAGTAGTAATAGACAAGTGTCTGTACAGTTTTTGTAACATTTGAATAGAAATTTTATCTCCAGAAATATTTCCAAATGTATGACGGGAAATATGCATCGTGATTTTTTTATCAATACCTGCAAGTTTTGCAATTCTCTTTAGATATTTATTGAGATTTTTATCGGCATTACTGGTCGTATTTACGATTGCTCTTTTATTTTCCTTGTCAATGCCTTTTAGTTCAGGGAAAATATAATCGTCTTTCGTAGTTTTGTCTTTTTCATAATAAGAAAGTATAACTAAAATTTTATCGAGAATCTTAAGCGAGACCAGTTTTTGATTCTTATTCATTCGGTATTGTAAACGTCCATTCTGAATTTCAGACCACTTTGTTTTCAGGACATCAGCAACACGAATCCCTGCAAAATAAAGACTGAACAGCCAAACATTTCTAGTATGTCATTCTGGGCTTCCAATCTCAAGTTTTAGGTTTTCTATTTTTTAACTTCCTCTTCAGTTAAACCCACTTTTTGAGTTTCGGGAAATTTTATCTGCATTTTATTTCTTCCGAAAGGGTAGTGCTTAGCATCAACTATTCCGTCTCTGATGGCAGAATTGTAGATGGTTCGGATAATGATCAAATAATTGGTAATATTTCTTTGGGAGAGTTTTTTCTCAATAAGATAGGTTTGAAAAGATTTGAGAAGAGGAACAGTAATTTGTTCTAAAGGAAACTTCTCGCATTTTAAAAAAGATCTGAAACTATTGACTCTCGGTTTGTCAGAATTCAGTTGGGTGTATTTTTCCAGCCGTTCCAAATTGGTGAGGCAATTATCGGCGACAGAAAAAAAATCATTATCAGCATTAATCAGTTTTTTGCGGATGGACTTTACGTCTTGTTTTTGCACTCCTACATCCATATCAATGATCTTTGCTCCGGCTTCAGAAATTTTCTTGTTGATGAGATTATTAAGCCGGACAAAGTTTGGATGGTTTTTTCTGACTCGTTTTGCTTTTTCATCCCAATCCGATTTGTTGAAATATTGTTCAAGATTAATAAAAGTTGATTTTCGGTCTTTGGTTATTCGAAGATAAATGGGATATTGCCCTTGTTTGTTGGCTTTCTTTCGTAATATTACACTAATGGTCGACATAAATAAAAGTATTTAAGTGATTGAAAAATTCAAAAAATGGTTAAAAGGGTATAAAGCCCTATAAAGATTGTGGTTAGTATTTTGAACAAAATACACAGGATTCCACCAGAGTTAAGTTACACAACAAAAGTCAGTTTTACAAGAGAAATTAGCGATTTGATGCAGAATTTCGGGTGCAACAAATGGAGGTTTATGATGGTTTATCTTTGTTTATGATGGAAGTTCAAATTGGCGGTGATGCCCTATTTTAGGACAAACCCTGAGGTCACGGGTTCAATTCCCGTCTTCGCTACAGATGAATAAAAGGTTT
>OGQD01000754.1_pt1 | contig 23040 bp, 18 predicted proteins | sample 1553091 | NCBI WGS metagenome assembly OGQD01 (sample SAMEA2580290, study PRJEB22360) | human gut metagenome | biome: human gut; feature: human-associated habitat; material: faeces | place: Denmark | collected 2008/2010
TTAAATCTTATGTGACTTTGTGTTTAAAAAACTCTTTCATTCAATCTACAACACTGTCATTTTGAGCGCAACGAAGTGGAGCCGAAAAATCTCAAAAAACTTCATATGAATAGATTCTTCATTGCATATTACTGCTGAAAATTACATTTAGAATGACAGATTTTTTACTGTTTTAAAGTAAAACACATAAGTCACATAAGTTGTTCATTTCAATATTTAAAAGATCACATAAGAAGAAAATCAAAGATTTTCACAAACTAATGTGTTCTGATATAAAGCTTAGAAATTATTTTAAATCTTATGTGACTTTGTGTTTAAAAAACTCTTTCATTCAATCTACAACACTTTCATTTTGAGCGAAACGAAGTGGAGTCGAAAAATCTCAAATAACTTCATATTAAAAGATTCTTCATTGCATATTGCTTCGCAAAATTTCATTCTGAATGACAAAAAAAACTTCAAAACATTTAATAAAATCCATTACTTTTCACCTCCAATTTTCCGGTTTTTCTATTGATTTTAATGAAAAAAGTTTCTTTAGTTTCAGAACTATTTTTAGATTTTGAAAGGTATAACGAGATGTGCTGATTGTCAATCTTATAGGAACTTCCCAGTTGATTGGCGCTGTCAACCGTATATCCGAAAGTATTAGCAATTAAAATAGCTTCCGGAAGATTGTCTACAAATCCGATAAAATCTCTTAGCTGCTGTTCGTTTGAAAAGTATTTCGACCGGCTTTTTTCACAGGCTAAAATGTAGGAAAAACAATTTTCTCCAATACATTTTTGAAAAAATCCTTTTTCCGGTGCAGGATCATTCAACGTCATCAGATCAGGCATCTGGCTTTCGTAAATAATGGCTTTATCAGGATCGGGATTGTTTCTGAGAACGCTCCAGTATTCGTATTTTTTATCCGGAACGATAAAAGGGTAGAGCAGTTCTGTATTATCAAGGATTTCCGGAATTTTTTTGAAGTCTGAAGGAACGGTTTTCTGGCTGAATATCCAACCTGAGCAAAGCAGTAAAACCGGAAATAATACTTTCATTCTTTTGTTTTTGCAAATGTAGCGAACAGAAATTTACTGAAAAATAATTTTGTAGTAGCCGTTCTCGTCTTTCACATCAATTCCAATGCCAGTAAAGGTGAGTTTGTTGATCTGAAAACCATCGCAGCCTCCTTTAAATTCAGATGATTGGATCGTAAAAGTGAAATTTTTAATATTGGAAGTAAAGGTATAATTTTTCGTTCCGTTGTAAGCGCCCACATTTTCCAGAATAACCATATCATCATTGGTTTTCGTAAGCTGAATATTAGTCTGGTTTTCCTCCTTCACCGAATAATTGGTAAGCGTTCCGTCTGTTATCAGATTCACATCGTTGGAATCCACAAATTTAAAAGCAATCGGCTGTGGCGCATTGTAGCAATCTTCGCCGCAGGCGGAGAAAAGGAGAAGGGGAAATAGGAATAGGAGTATTTTTTTCATGGGATTCAAATTGGTGTAGAATGTAAAATTACAAATTTATTACAGAGTGAAAAGTTTAATTTATTTTAGAAGCTTATTCTGAATCAATTTCATACTGATTGTTTACTTTTGCTTTCAACTTATCTACAAAAGAAATCGCAATTTCATCATCACTAAAAATATTATATGAGGAAAGAATATCATTTGCGCACCATCTGATTTTCCAGTTGTTATCTTTGGTCATCATTAAGATTTTTTTAATAATAATGTTATTTCTACTGATATCTTCTTCTTCCAGCCATACATTTATTAGATTAAGTGCTTTCAGCCTGATTTTATCATTTTTGTTACTAAGTTCTTTATACAAATAATCGATTATTTTCCGTGAGGATTGTGACGGTTCAAAATCGTATAATATTTCATCTAAAATAGCGAAGATGCTATTAGAAGCAGGACTTTTTTTAGCAATTTCAAAAAGTCTTATAAATTCATGAGTAAGAAAATCGTTCCAGTCTTCAGCGTTTTCAGATAATGCATAATAAATAGAATCCAGATTCGTTTCCTCAAAATTTGTAATGCTTTCACAATAAGACTTCAATTCATCTGGATTATTTTTAGCTAAAACTCCAATGTTATCAAGATTTTTCTGAAGTTCTTTTTCGTCAAGAGAAAATAGATCATCAATTTTTGGAATACTTTCAAAAGCTGAAAAGTCTTTTTCAGACATTTTATTGAAACTACTTCCATAATTTTGTTCTAGGAAGCGATTTTTATAAAGTTTCAAATATTGCTCAATAAAATAATCAGCAGTATCTAAATCATCTATTTTAAATTCAATTTTCTTATTTTTATGATAAAGGGAAAGATACTTCACTTCAGTTTCATACTTCGAATATTCTGTAACTTCTTTTTTGATGAGTATTTTTTCATTTTTGATATTACTCCATATCATGTATTCATGATTTAGTTGAATTCCATTATTGCTAATTATTAAAATGTTTTTCGCCGAGTATTTTTTAATTACTTTTATAATTTTGATACTATAGCTAATAATAAAAAAAGTGCTAATACCAATCATAAAATAATCACCTCTTTTATATTTTGTATAGTCTAACCCTGCAAGTTTAATAAAATACATTCCGAGAATAATAAATACCAAATATCCAATGACACTAATTGCCAAAAATAGTTTTGAATAATTAATATTGGCTTCACTAAGAAGACTATTATCATCAATAAAAACATTTCTATTTTTATGATAAATATTTTCCGAAACAGCACATAATGCACATATCAAAGAGCCAAGAGAAGAAATAATTGTAAAAAAAAGATCTTGCTTAGAAAAAAAGATGGCAACTATTAAACAAGTAATTGTCAAAATACAGAATAATGCAGTCCCAAATTTTTGTTTTATCATGTGTTTTTTTAATTCTTGCGAAGATACATTTTAAAGCTAAATCTCTTTTATTTTGTAAAAAATATTTATAAAAATTAAGCAAAATCACATTTGAATTCCACTCAAAATCCCCTACATTTGTTATATGATACACGACCAACGCGCAGAAAAATTCAGGCAGATCGTGGAAAATAAGTTCCAGATCTACAATTCATTGTTTATGAGCCTGCCTTATGATAAAATGACGAATATCGGGATGCTGCTTCCATTTCTTTGTGAAGAAAGCAAAATCGGCTACGAAGCAGGAAAAACGCCTGAAGAAATCGTTGAAGAATTCTTTAAAAATCATACCGATTTGCAGACTGAAGAACAGAAAACAGAACTTCTTTTCAAAATTATCCAATATATTGAAAGACAGGTGGTTTTGTTTGATAGTATTGAAGATGCTGCATTTCCGAACCTGCATTCCGAAAGCGATAACGGAACGGTAACCAATATGTACGAACGTTCGCTTCAGGATCATAAACTCGAAAAAGTGCGTGAAAAACTGAAAGATTTTGCCATCAAAATCGTGTTTACGGCGCATCCGACACAGTTTTACCCAAATTCCGTGCAGAGAATCCTTCACGATCTCAGAAATGCCATTACAACTGATTCTATCACAAATATCGATATGCTTTTGCAGCAGTTGGGGAAAACGCCGTTCGTTAATAAAGAAAAACCGACTCCGATTGATGAAGCGTTGAGTATCATTTATTATCTGAGATATGTATATTACGATACCATCGGAGAACTTTTCACGAAAATAAAAACGACATTCGAAAATGATCATTTTCATTTGCATGAAGATCTGATCCAGCTTGGATTCTGGCCGGGGGGAGACCGCGACGGAAATCCTTTTGTAACAGCAGAAGTCACGAAAAGAGTGGCGGAAGAACTGCATACTGCAATTTTAAAAGCCTATTACAACAACCTGAAATCGGTTCGAAGAAGACTGAGTTTCAGAGGTGTTTCAGAAGTTTTAACAAAACTGAGCAACGAACTGTATTCCGCGATTTTCAGAAATGAAAAAATTACGGCAGATGATATTATCAAAAGACTGGAAGAAGCCGAAAAAATCCTCGTGGAGCAGCACAATTCATTGTTCCTTGATCAGTTGGTGAATTTCAAAGACCGTGTGAAGATTTTCGGGACGCATTTTGCGACTCTGGATGTTCGGCAGGACAGCAGAATTCATCAGAAAGTGATTGATGAGGTTTTTGCTAAAGTATTCGGAGCCATTGATGCTACGCACGAAGAAAAATTCAATAAGCTAATTCAGGTTACTGAAAAAGTAAATCCTGATGATTTTGAAGATATTGTAAAAGATACTTTGCTTACGGTCTCCCAAATTTCAGAAATCCAGCAACTGAACGGTTTAAGAGGAATGAACCGTTATATTATTTCCAATTCCGATGCGGTAAAAGATGTGATGAATGTGTATGCGTTTTTTAAAGTCTGCGGTTATCAGGAACAAGAAATCAATATGGATATCGTTCCGCTTTTCGAAACAATGGAAGGTCTTGCCAACGCAGAAAATGTAATGAACGAATTGTACCAAAACCCTGTTTACAAAAAACATCTGGAAAAAAGAGGAAATCAGCAGACGATTATGTTAGGTTTCTCGGACGGAACGAAAGACGGCGGTTACCTGAAAGCCAACTGGGAAATTTATAAAGCCAAAGAAGTGTTAACGAAACTTTCCGAGCAAAACGGAATTAAAGTCGTGTTCTTCGACGGTCGAGGTGGTCCTCCCGCAAGAGGAGGCGGAAAAACCCACGATTTCTATGCTTCACAGGGAAAAACCATTGCCAATAATAAAATTGAATTAACGATTCAGGGACAGACGATTACGAGTATTTTTGGAAATAAAGAACAGGCAAAATACAACTTCGAGCAACTTTTAACAGCCGGAGTGGAAAATGATGTTTTCAAAAATTCCAAAAAAGAATTAACAGAAAAAGAAAGGGCGTTAATCATCGAACTGGCTGAAATCAGTTATAAAAAATATTCAGATCTGAAAGCGCATCCGATGTTTGTACCTTATTTGCAGGAAATGAGTACGCTTGAATATTACGGAAAAACTAATATCGGAAGCCGTCCGTCGAAAAGAGGAGGCGGAAGTGAGCTTAAATTTGAAGATTTAAGAGCTATTCCTTTTGTTGGATCATGGTCGCAGTTAAAACAGAATGTTCCGGGATTCTTCGGATTTGGTTTTGCGATGCAGCAGTTGAAAGAACAGGGGAGATTTGATGAAGTAAGAGAATTGTACAGAGGTTCGGATTTCTTTAAAACGTTGGTTTTAAACTCAATGATGAGTATGAACAAGACCTATTTTCCTTTGACGTATTATATTAAAAACAACCCGAAATTCGGTGCATTCTGGAATGTTCTGTTTGATGAATACAATCTTTCGAAAAATATTATGCTGGAGTTAACTGGCTTTAAAATGCTACAGGAAGAAGATCCGCTTTCCAGAAAATCGGTGAAAATCCGCGAGAGAATCGTTTTGCCTTTGTTGAGCATTCAGCAATATGCATTAATGAAAATTCAGAAAGGTGAAGGCGATCTGGAAGCCTACGGAAAACTGGTGACGCGTTCTTTATTCGGAAATATTAATGCGAGCAGAAATTCGGCTTAATAATAAATAATTTGTGTGTCATTCTGAATGCAGTGAAACGGAATGAAGAATCTATAAACATTTTGCTTAGATTTTACTGAATGATGATTTGCAATTAGACATCAGGCTTCGACTTCGCTCAGCCTTTGGGAATAATAAGAAAACCTCTCAATGCGAGAGGTTTTTTTAATTTATTCTTTTATGAATTTTTCGTAGTAAATTTTATCCTTCGTCTGAATTTTCAGGTAATAAACACCTTTTGCAAAATCTTCGACTTTTATAGATTTTTGATTATTGGTTTTTGTAATGAATCTTCCTAAGTTATCGTAAACTTCCAAAGATAAAACATCACTTTCTGAAGCCACATTCAGAATATTTTTAACAGGATTCGGGAAAATGGCAATATTGTTTCTCCTTACTAATTCCGAAGTGCTTAAAACGTTATTGTAAAGACCTCCGAAATTTAAAATTCCAAATCCCATCTGATCGGTATGATTGGGATAAAGCGATGCATTCTGCCTTAATTTATCCCTCATTAAATCTCTGTTCATTGTCGGGAAAGCCTGAATCAGACAGGCAACACCTCCCGCTGCAATCGGAGTGGCAATGGATGTTCCGCTGACCAAAATTGTCGAATTGTTATTGGTAACACTGGTTGCGGTGGTTCCTCTTGCACTTGCATCGGGTTTTATAACCCCCGCAGAATTCGGACCGAAAGATGAGAATGTAGAAGAAGCTCCGGAAGAATCTACCGCTCCGATGGTAAAGACTTTTGCATTATCCGCTGGAGTTAGAATATAATGCCACGTTTGAGCTCCTGAATTTCCTGCGGCAAATAATGTGAAAATTCCTTTGTTAACAGCTATTTCGGCTCCTCTTGCAATAAAGGAAGTGGTTCCGTTCATATTGGCGTAAGTGTAGTTGTATTTCGGATCATCAAAAGTAGCATAGCCCAGAGATGTTGTAATCATATCCACTCCTTTTCGGTCGGCTTCTTCAGCAGCTTCAATCCAGTACAGCTCTTCTTCTGGAATTTCGATTGCTGCATTTTCGCTTCGGTACAGATAAAAATCCGCATCAGGAGCGGAACCTACAAAAGTATCCTGAACATATCCTCCGATTGCTCCCAAAATAGCAGAACCGTGGTTGTTAAGCGAAGTATTGTAAATGTCTGTGCCTTTGGTTACAAAATCATATCCGCCTTTGATGTGTCCGTTGGTCCATAATCTTGAAAAAGCAGAACCTGTATTTACATAAGGAAATCCTGTATCAATCACGGCAATGGTAACTCCTGTTCCTGTGTATCCTGCCAAATGAAGCGGACGAAGATTGATCTGGTCGATCTGTGCAGAGCCTGAACCGTAATCAAAAGTGGTTAAATTTTTATTGGCGGGATCTGTTGGATTATCCCACTTATTCTGATGGCTTAATTTTGTTCCTCCCGAAGAATTTCTGGCAAAACTTTCTACAGACTGTACATAATTCTGCGCCTGAAGCGTGGCAATCTGAGCCGGAGTTGCATTTACGGCAACCCCATTCAGCCATTTTGAGTAATCGGTTACGGTGAATCCTAAATTCTGAATATTGGTAATATAAGTCTGTTCTATCGGAGCATCCTGATCATTCAGCGCGATTCCTAACGAAGTACGGCGGTTAAGGGATTTTTGGGATAATTCAGACAACGGATTTGCGTAAAAAGCAGCCTTGTTCGGTTTGTCCTTAAAAAATACAAAAACAAGCGATGTCTGTGCAAAACTGACAGAGTAACCTGCTAAAAGACAAAAAAGTAAAGTTTTTTTCATGTATTTATTTTGTATAAAGATAAAACAAAATCAATAAAATTTTTGAAGGGATTTTAAATTCCTTATTTTTACAGAAATATTTATTTATGAAAAAGATTCAAATGGTTGACTTACAAAGTCAGTATTACAAAATAAAGAATGAAGTAGATAATGCAGTTTTAAATGTAATGGATTCAGCGGCTTTCATTAACGGTCCTGAAGTAAAGTCTTTCCAGAATGAATTAGAGTCTTATTTGGACGTAAAACACGTTATTCCTTGTGCAAACGGTACAGATGCACTTCAGATTGCTTTAATGGGTCTTGATCTGAAGGAGGGTGATGAGATTATTACAGCAGATTTTACTTTTGCGGCAACGGTGGAAGTTATTCATTTGCTTAAACTTAAATCTGTTTTAGTGGATGTGGATTATGATACTTTCACCATTTCAATAGAGGCGATTAAAAAAGCCATTACTCCGAAAACAAAAGCGATTATTCCGGTACACATTTTTGGACAGTGTTCGAATATGGAAGAAATTCTAAAGATTGCTGAAGAGCATAATTTATATGTTATTGAAGACAACGCACAGGCAATCGGTTCCGAATTCACTTTTTCGGACGGAACCGTAAAAAAAGCGGGAACCATGTCTACGGTGGGAACTACTTCTTTCTTTCCATCTAAAAATTTAGGATGCTATGGAGACGGTGGAGCAATTTTCACGAATAATGATGATCTGGCGCACCGTTTAAGAGGAATTGTAAACCACGGAATGTATCAAAGATATTATCATGATGAGGTAGGTGTAAACTCAAGATTAGACAGTGTTCAGGCTGCTATTTTGAGAAAAAAACTTCCGCATCTGGATAACTATAACGAAGCAAGAGGAAGAGCCGCAGATTATTATGATGAAGCTTTTGCCGGACACGAACACATTTTAACTCCAAAGAGAGCTGATTATTCAACGCATGTTTTCCACCAGTATACTTTAAGAATTCTGAACGGAAAGCGTAATGATTTGCAAAAATTCTTAGCTGAAAAGGAAATTCCGGCAATGATCTATTATCCGGTGGCTTTAAGAAAGCAAAAAGCCTATTTTCAGGAAAGTAACGATGCCGATTTTGTGAATACGGATAAATTATTAGATCAGGTAATTTCTCTTCCCATGCACACTGAACTGGATGATGAGCAGCTGAAGTATATTACGGATGCGGTGTTGGAGTTTATGGGAGAATAAGATAAATGCAAAAGAAGGTTTTTAAATATAAATTTGTTTATTGGATCGCTATTTTAACTAATATTATTTTTTGTATTGCATTTGGATTTGGTCTTTACAATAAAATAATAAGTAATTTGCTTTTTGATATATATACAGCATTGATATTCATAATTGAAATACTTTCTTTTCAATCATTGATTTTATTAGTTAAGAAGAATAAAATATCAGTTTTAACTTTTTCGATATCACTGATTTTGATTTTTTTAATTATCACTTTTGGTATTTCTAAAAAAATCTTTTTGGGAGATTTTGGAAATAACGATATGGATTATATTATGACTCCAATTGTTTACTCAATATTGTTCGGGCTGCAGTTCTTAATAATAAAATATAGATTCAAAATTGATTATCTTCAGTTAGAAATTAATCAAATAGGAGAAAATCAAGATTAAAAAATAATTAAATGGCAATACTCGTAACAGGAGGTTTAGGATATATCGGCTCGCATACAGTTGTTGAGCTTCTGAATAACAATTTTGAGGTTGTTATTGTGGATGATTTATCGCATTCCGAGAGATTTATATTAAAAAATATTGAGGAAATTACTGGGAAAAAACCTGTTTTTTATCCTTTTGATTTAAAAAGAAAAGAACTTTTAACGCAGGTTTTTGATGCTCATGAAATTGAGGGGTGTATCAACTTTGCGGCATTCAAAGCGGTGGGTGAAAGTCAGGTAAAACCTGTTGATTACTATGAGAACAATTTGTTTTCATTAATCAATATTCTGCAGGAATTTAAAGAAAGAGGAATCTCAAACTTTATTTTCAGCTCATCCTGCACGGTTTACGGACAGGCGGATGAAATGCCGATCCATGAAAATACTCCGTTAAAAATGCCTGAAAGCGTTTACGGAAAGACAAAGCAAATGGGAGAGGAGATCCTGACTGACTTTGCAAAAGCATATCACCGTAAAATTTCTTTATTGAGATATTTCAATCCGATCGGAGCGCATCCTTCCGGGAAAATCGGGGAACTGCCTATTGGAATTCCGAATAATTTAGTACCTTACGTGATGCAAACTGCGGCAGGAATTCGCGAGAAGTTGAGTGTTTGGGGAAATGATTATCCTACCGAAGACGGAACGGCAGTTCGTGATTATATTTATATTGTGGATTTGGCTAAAGCCCATGTTGCAGCACTGAAAAAATCAATGGAAGACGATTCTGATCATGCTGTGATTGATATTTTTAACTTAGGAACAGGAAAAGGTTCATCGGTTCTGGAAGTAGTAAAAGCTTTCGAAACAGCAAATGACGTGAAAGTTCCTTACCAGATCTGCGACAGAAGAGAAGGAGATATTACCATTGCTTATGCAAACGTAGATAAAGCCCAAAAAGAGCTTAACTGGAAGTCTGAAACGTCTCTGGAAGAGGCATTAAGAACAGTTTGGCAATGGCAAAAATATTTAGAAACAAGAAACACTTAATAATTTGTACAAAAAAGAAGATATTTATATGAAAACACAAAGAATAGGCATCACGTTTTCGTCATTCGATCTGCTTCACGCAGGACATATTAAAATGCTTGAAGAAGCAAAAACGGTATGTGACTACCTTATCGTAGGTTTGCAGATTGATCCCTCTCATGATCGTCCAACCAAAAATAAGCCGACTCAGACTATCGTAGAAAGATATATTCAGCTAAAAGCAGTAAATGCTGTTGATGAGATTATTCCATATTATACAGAGGAAGATCTTCTGGATATTTTAAAATCTTTCGTAATTGATGTAAGAATTATCGGGGACGATTATTTAGACAGAGATTTCACCGGAAAAAAATACTGCGAAGAAAAAGGAATTGAGATTTTTTACAATAAAAGAGATCACAGGTTTTCTTCCAGCGATTTAAGAAAAAGAATCTACGAAGCCGAACTCCAGAAACTGGAAAAAGCAGAAGCTGCAAAATAAAAAAAAATCCCGAATTTAATTTCGGGATTTTTTGTTGTTATATGGATTACATTGGTCCTTGCTGATCGTCTCCGGTTGCATTGGAGTTGATGTCTTTTTTACGTTTCGGCTGTTCTACTTTTTCGTTTCCTTGCTTGAATCTGTAGGTCAAAGATAAAGCAAATTGTCTTGGCTGCCATTGCATATAAGAATCTCTTATACTGTTTGCAGTGTATGTTGTAGCCTGCATTGCTCTCGTATTGAAAATATCCTGAATATTGAAAGATATTGTTCCATTACCGTCCCAAATCGTTTTCGATGCTCCGAAGTTAATGGCATACATATCTTTTCTGTCCTGATAAGCAGTTTTTTGCCCTCCTCTGTAGAAACCTTGAATCTGGAAATTAAAAGTTTTGTCGACTTTAAAAGTTGTGGTAAGTCTTGCTCTTGTTGAAAAACCACTACCGTTAAAATCTGCAACTGCCTGAATAGGATTTCCGTTTTTGTCGAATGTGTCATACAAAGTGCTGCCTTTGGTATTATATCCAAATAAATCTACGTTACCTAAAAATTTAAGCCAGCTTGTTGTATCCCAGTTAAAATTCAGATCTAAACCGTAACGGTCATCAGATCCCAAATTAATTGGCTTGGTATGAGATTCAATACGTCTTGGTATAATAAGACTTCCATTTTCATCTTCTGCAAGTTTATTATAAACTAACATTTTTGTATCATCGGTCTGATGTCTGAAATACAAAGTCGGGTTAATAGTGAATTTCTTTTTAGAAATACTGTAACCGAACTCGTAAGAATCTACGTAGGAAGGATTCAGATCAATATTTCCGTCAAAAATATTTTGATTATCACTATAATTCGGGTTAGGAATCATAAAGAATGATCTTGGACGATCAATTCTTCTCGCATAGTTTAGTAAAAGCTGATTGTCTTTAGCAAATTCATAGCTTAAATAAACACTTGGAAACAGATTATTATAATTCTTTGTAGTAATTATAGCCTTATCCTTAGGAGATAAATTGGCATAATTAATATCGATATTAGAGATTTCATCTCTTAATCCTAATTGATAGCTTATTTTTCCGATCTTACTTTTAAACTGCAAATAAAAAGCATTAAATGTTTCTTTATACGTTGCGTCATAGGTGTAAGGTCTTAAGAATGATAAGGTAGGATTTAAAGCAGTACTTTCCTGAACATCATTGCTGTAATCATTAGAGTTGATGTCTATTCTGTATCCTGCCTCTAATTTGGAATACTCTCCAATCGGTAATTCGTAATCTGCTTTACCAATTAACGTTTTATTTTTAGTGTTCTGGTTTACAATATCCTTAAGGCTGAATATTCCATCTCTGGTTTCATCAATATTAGTATCATTAAAAGATCTGTTGCTCTGTAAACTTAGTGATACGGACAAATTCTGACCTTTATCGTCAAATTTATGATCTATTCCAAAATCTCCCTGAAAAGCAAGATTGTTATTTGTACCCAAAGTTCTTCTGTTAGAAGATGAACTTGGATTACTTAAATAAAAATAGCTGTAGTCAATATTTCCGTCATTTTCACTGTCAAAAGTTCTCACCGTACCGGAGGCGTTAAGTGAAGTTTTTGGAGAAATGTCGTATACAACTCCTGCGGAAGCGTTGTAATTGTTATTCTTACTGTTGGTTACTGAATTTTGATGTCTTTCCGTAAAATCGCTTGCGGCAATAGCATTAGAGAAATAATCGTCGCTTCTGTTTGTATTTTTAGATTCTCTATAACCACCTCCGCCATTAAGAAACCATGAGAAGTTTCCCTTTCTCCAGCTTAAATTGGTATTAAGGTTTGTTTGTGGCAAATATCCTAAAGTTCCGGTAACACTTCCGTTGAAGCCTGTTTTCTTATTTTTCTTAAGAATAATATTTAAGATACCTGCTGTTCCGCTTGCCTCAAATTTTGATGAAGGGTTGGTAATTACTTCAATTTTCTCGATCTGATCTGCCGGAATACTCTGCAACGCATTGGCTCCGTCATCAATTCCAAGAAGGGCAGAAGGTTTTCCGTTGATCAAAAATTTCACATTAGAACTTCCTCTCATAGAAACCGTTCCGTCTGTGTCTACAGAAACCGAAGGAACGTTGGAAAGGACATCCTGAAGATTTCCACCTTTACTTACAATATCCTGAGACGGATCATACGTTCTTTTATCCAGTTCCACCTTGTAAGGCTTCGTAGCCTGAGCTGTGATCACAACTCCCTGAATGTCTCCTGTTTTCAGATTGGTTGCGCTTTTTTCAGGGTCGATTGATAAAGCACCGATGTTTCCTGCCGCAGTAATTTGTTTGTTAACTACACTTTTCTGGTAATCGATTGCTTCAATAGTAATGTCGTAAGCTCCCGGAGCAAGATCAAGCTTGTACTGACCTTTTTCGTCGGTAAGCGTAGCATCACTGAACTGTTTGTTTGCCTTGTTACTGAAGGTAACAGAAGCATAAGGAACGGGCTGGTTGCTCTTGCTGACCACCGACCCGGAAATACCGACCTTCTCCTGTGCAAAAGCCAATGCCGCTGCCGAAAGTACAAAAGTAAGCCCTAAGGTTTTCTTTGTAAAAATGTTAATGATTTCCGTCTGATTCATAAGGTATTTTTTGTGTAAAATCGTGAAAGATTTTACTTAATATTGTGAAATTGTTAATCTGTTTAAATTTCAGAATACTAAGTTTAATTTATTATTTGTAAGGTATATGTCGAATTAAAAAGCCAAATGTTAGTTATAGAATTGTTAAAAAAAAGTTAATATGATTATTATTTTATATTTTTAGAATTCAGCCAGTCCTGATAAGCTTTAGCATTAATAGCGTGCTGCTCTGCACTTGCTGTAAACTTGTGGTATCCGAATCTCGCAGGATCGGCACACATAAAAATATAATCGTTCTTTTCTGCATTCAGCACGGCATCCACAGAATTTTTATCTACCACACAAATAGGTCCCGGAGGAATTCCTTTATTAGCATACGTGTTGTATGGCGATGGAATAGACAGATGTTTGTAAAATACTCTTTTAATCTGTTCCTTAAAATTCGTTTGCTTATTGATTGCATAAATTACCGTTGGATCAGACTGAAGCTTCATCCCTTTTTTATAACGGTTAAGATACAATCCTGCAATCGTTTTCTGTTCGTCCTTTTTTCCTCCCGATTCCTTGTATACAATAGAAGCCAAAGCATAAATCTGATCTCTCGTTAAACCGGATTGCTGTTCTTTAGACTTTCTTTCGCTGTTCCAGAATTCATTGTACTGATCATCAAATTTTTTGAAAAATTCTTTCGGAGTTACCGTCCAGAAAAAATTGTACGTATCAATAAAGAAATACTTTTTTAAATCTTCCGCATTGTTATATCCTTTTTCGGCAGCAATCGAATTGAAATCATTCACAAATTGTAAAGAATCCTGTTCTGTTTTTTTTGTTACTTTACCGATCATCTGATAAACATCCCCAAAATCCCCAATTCTAAAGCTGTTCTCACTCTGATTTCCGGCTTTAATCATATTAACCAAATTCGCATTCCCCAAACCTTTCTGGAAATGATAACGTCCCGGTTTGAAATATTTTTCAAGATCCTTTTCTTTCGCAACGGCTTCAAAAGCTTCTTTATTATCAACATATTTCGCGGCAGAATCAAGGATTTGTTTAAAATTTGCATGATGAGGAATCAAAACATATCCATCCTTTTTGATGTTGTTGCCGTAATATTTTCTATAAAATTTAAATCCAAAAAATCCGCCTGCTACAAAAACAAGCAGGATGATGATAAGAATGGCTTTCTTCATTTAAATGGTGATTAAAAGTTTTACTTTTTTAAATAAGGTCTATTTTACCTCTAAAAACCTGCTTTGCAGGACCTTCGAGCCAGATATTCTGAAAAGTATCTCCGTTTTTTTCAGCATATACTTTCAGATTTCCGCCCAAAGTTTTAACTTTTACAGAGATTAGATGGTTATTTTGCAGAAAAGTTAAAGCCGAAGCCGTAACTCCGGTTCCGCAACTGTACGTTTCGTCCTCAACGCCTCGTTCATAGGTTCTTACAAAAATCTCATCATCCGAAATTTTTTCCATAAAATTCACGTTGATGCCTTTTTCTTTATAATTTTCAGAATTTCTGATGCTGTTTCCTTCCGCAAAAACGTTGTAGTTAACGATATCTTCCACATATTTCACGTAATGCGGCGAACCCGTATCCATCACCGTATCCTCTCCGTCATTGGAAATGGTAGTAACATCGCTCATTTTTAATTTTACAATTCCATTGTGGATTTCGGCAATATGTTCTCCATCGATAGCAGTGAATTTACAGTTGCCTTCAAAAATATCAAGGAAAAAAGCGAACGCTACAGAACATCTCGCTCCGTTTCCGCAAAAACTTTTAGAGCCGTCTGAATTGTAATAATCGACTTCAAAATCATACCCTTTCGCTGTGTTTATTTTGATAAGTCCGTCTGCACCGATCCCGAAACGGCGGTCGCAAAGTTTCTGAATATTTTCAATGGAAAGATCATCCCATTCTCCGGAACGATTGTCTATCATTACAAAATCGTTTCCTGTACCCTGATATTTATAAAATTCCATATTTCTTAATAGAATGTTTGTTTTAAAAATTGAAACTGCAAAATTACTATAATTAAAACGAAAACGAACAGTGTTAGCTGCCCGTTTCCTTATTTATAATGGTTTTATCTGAATCCGCCTCCGCTTCTCGTTGGTTGAGGAGAAGTTGTCTGCGGTTGAGGAGTCGAAGCTTCCGAACTGTTTCTGAATCCTCCGCTGTTTGAATTCGTATTGCTTCCGGAATTATTTCTGAAACCACTGTTTGAATTGCTGTTCCCCGAATTATTTCGGAAACCTCCGTTGTTCTGAGGTCGTGGAGTCGTTGTATTCTGCTGTGGATTTCTGAATCCGTTATTCGGTCTCTGGTTTGTATTCTGTCCGTTGTTCGGTCTGAAACTTCCGTTCGAACTTCCGTCGTTTACACCGCCTCTGAAACCGTTATTAGGTCTTGCCGAAGTCGTTCCGTTCGATCCGGATCTTCTTTCAACATATACTTTTCTTCTGGAGTTATTATAATTCTGGTAATAATAAGGCATCCCGTTATCATAATAATACGTGTAGTCGTTTCTGTAATAATATCCGTCGTTTCCCCAATATCCGCCGTTTCCGTAATATCCCTGAGGCGCATAATAATATCCGTTGTCATAATAAGGATCTCCGTAATTATTGGCATAAGGATCCGAATATATCGCGCAGGAAGTTAAACTTACCATTGTAATTAAGCTGAATGCTATTTTAAATAAATTTTTCATGTTTTTAAATGTACTTTTTTTTCTTTATAACTTTTTTTCCAACTGGCGTATCCCTGAATCGCCATAAATGTAAATACCAAATATTGAACCGAAGTGATTCCGAGTTCCTTATAAATAATCATCGGAATGCAGATAAAATCTCCGATGATCCAGAAAATCCAGTTCTCTATGCGCCTTTTCGCCATAAACCACATGCCCACCAGAAAAATAGAAGTGGTAATCACATCCAGCCAGTTTCCCCAGTCCAAATGATCCAAACCTAAATCCACACCTTTCATGGAAAACTTATTGTCAATATAAGGCTTGAAATAATACACTACCGTTACTAAAATTAAACTTAAGACGAAAAGTAAAATTCCGTACAGCCATTCTTTTTTAGATGCCCAGCTTACTTCCACATGAACGTGATCTTGGGAACTTTTTCCCCACAGAATCCATCCGTAAACACTCATTACAGTATAATAAACATTAATCATACAGTCTCCCAGCAACCCGAAATTAAAAAGAATATACACATAAATTAAAGTTGAAACAATTCCTGTAGGATAAACCCAGATATTTTTTTTAATGGAAAAATAAACACTTAAAATTCCGAATACCGTAGCCGAAAATTCCAGCAAAATCTGCGTAGCAGAGTAGGTTTCATAAGGTTTTATGAAAAGATCATATACATTCATGCGGTCAAAAGTAAATAAAAAAACACTTACTTTGCAATGATTTAAATATTATGAAAATCAGATTTTTAAGTTTCATAATTTAAAATTAACAAGGAAAAATTATTAATAAACGTTAATGTTTCTAAATTTTTTATATTTTCGTAAATCTTTAATAAATAATAAAATATGTCTAAAATTTGGACCAAAAAACCGATGAGTGCTTTCGAAAATGATATGAAAAGCAGTCAGCTCAAAAGAGTACTCGGTAAATGGAGTCTTACAGCTATCGGAATCGGGGCTATTATTGGTGGAGGAATTTTCGTACTTACAGGTACCGGAGCGTATTATCATGCGGGACCTGCATTGGCTCTTTCCTTCATTATTGCCGGAATTGCTTGTGTATTTGCAGCGTTGTGTTACTCAGAATTTGCATCTATTCTGCCTGTTGAAGGTTCAGCGTATGCGTATGCGTACGGAACAGTGGGAGAAATATTTGCATGGATCATCGGTTGGGGACTCATCCTCGAGTATGCGATGGGATCTATGACAGTAGCCGTTTCCTGGTCGGGATATTTTAATAAGTTGTTAAAAATGTTCGGTCTTCATCTTCCGGATTACCTTACCTCAGATCCTGCAAGTTATTCAGGAGAAGGTTTTTCAATGAATTTACCGGCATTCCTTATCGTAATTTTTGTAATTTCTATCCTTATCAAAGGAACTAAAGAAGCGGCTAAAGCAAATAACCTTATCGTAATCATGAAGGTTTCTGCGGTTCTTTTCGTGATTATTGCAGGAGCATTCTTCATTAATGCAGATAACTGGAATCCTTTCATTCCTGCTGCTACAATGGTAAAAGAAGGAGAAAATCTTAAAGAAGCGTATGGAATTCAGGGGATTATTTCCGGAGCGGCGGCAATTTTCTTTGCGTATGTAGGTTTCGATGCCGTTTCTACACAGGCTGGAGAAGCGATCAACCCGAAAAAAGATGTTCCGTTTGCGATCATTGTTTCACTTTTGGTTTGTACAGGATTATATATTTTGGTATCTCTTGTTTTAACAGGGATGATGCATTACTCAGACTTCAATCCACAAGGAAAATATCCGGACGCAATTAAAGCACCTGTAGCGTATGCATTCGAAATTGCAGGACAGGGTTGGGCTGGATACATCATCACGATTGCAGCAACTGTAGGTTTAATTTCCGTATTGATGGTAATGATCATGGGACAATCCAGAATTTTCCTGGGAATGTCTAAAGACGGTCTTATTCCTAAAATGTTCAGCGATGTTCATCCGGTAAGAAAAACACCGGCTAAAAGTTTAATGCTTTTAGGAATCATTATCGCTACTGTAGCAGCGTTTACACCAATTAGTAAATTGGCAGATATGACGAGTTTCGGTACTTTATTCGCATTTACAATGGTTTGTGTAGCGGTTTGGATCTTAAGAAAAAAAGAACCGAATATGCCAAGAACATTTAAAGTTCCTGCACTTCCTGTAATCGCAACATTAGGAATCTGCATCAACCTTTATCTGATCTGGAACTTAAGCCACGAGGCAAAATACCTTTCTATGGCTTGGTTAGCGCTTGGTGTGGTCATTTACTTTACCTACAGTTTAAGAAACAGTAAACTTCACAAAGTGGGTTATGGCGAAACGTTCAAAGCAGAGCAGGAGCCGTTAGAAAAACCTGATTTAGATTAAAATTTTATAAATAGATCAAATAAAATCCACAGAATTCTGTGGATTTTTTATTTTTGTGAATATGAAAAAGCTTTTACCATTTTTACTGTCATTCTCCGGGATTTTTACATTTTCTCAGCAGATTGAAAGTTCAAAAACAATTTTAAACGATAAAATCAGCATCCGAGCCATTGAAATCTACGATAACAAAGTCTGGTACAGCGGAACGGACTCAAAGTTTGGTTTTGTTGATTTGAAAAATACAGCCAATCAGAAACAGATTAAATTATCGGAAAAGAAATTGCAGTTCCGTACTTTGGGACAGGATAAAAAGGCTTTTTATGCCATCAATATCGAAAGTCCCGCTGAATTTTTTAAGATCGATAAAAAAAGCTTGAAATATGAAGTAGTATTTAGAGATACTGTAAAAACAGCTTTTTATGATGCGCTTCATTTTGTGAATGATAAACTGGCTTATACTTTCAGTGATGCAGATAAGGATAGCAAATTAAAACTTGCCAAATTTGATAACGGAAAATGGATTATGCTTAAAAATGATGTCGTACTGAATGAAGGAGAAGCAGCTTTTGCAGCAAGCAATACCAATATTTCATCCACCAAAAACTATTTATGGATTGCAACAGGAGGGAAAGCTTCAAGAATTTTAAAATTAAATTTTAAGAATAATCAGTTTAAAATTTTCAATACTCCGGTTATTCAGGGAGAATCTTCTCAGGGAATCTATTCCATCGATTTCTTAGATGATACATTCGGGATTGCGGTTGGCGGAGATTACACAAAACAGGAAGCTAATATCAACAATATCGCCACAACCAATGACGGCGGCGAAACATGGCAAATCCAGGCTTCCGGACAAAATGCAGGATATACAACCTGCGTGAAAATTAAACCAAATTCCAAAGGAAAAGAGATCATTTCTGTCGGAGATCAACATATCAGTTATTCTTCGGATTTCGGAAAAACGTGGAAGAAAATTTCGGAGGAGAAAGGCTTTTTTATTTGTGAATGGGTAGATCAGAATACTGTTGTTTTTGCAGGAAATGGTAAAATTTCTGTCATGAAATTGAAATTCTGAATGTAAAGAATAGAATTTAACTTCATAAATTTCAAAAACGATTATTTTTTTGAACTTATCTTTGATGTTTTTATATGAAACTTGTTTAAACGAATTTCAGAATTAACCACAAAAGGCACAAAAGACAATGTTAAAGCAAATTTCAATAATATTCAAAGCGCTCAAAAGAATAAAAATCAAAGATTTTTAAAACTATTGTGCCCTTTTTGATTTACAATGATCAGCTTTAAATAAAAGTTTAGTCATCTTTTGTACCTTTTGCGGTTAAATAAAAAGTTTAAACAGACTCATGTATAATGTTTTAAATAAGAGAGTTTTCCAATTTTTTACTTTAAACCTGTTTAAACTTTTTTACGGAAAGAGTATCCAGAAAATTAGCAATTTTGGATTGCAACTTAAAATAACTAAAATCTGGAACTCATAAGCAAAGATAAACTGGAAAAATGGATAATTCCTCATTTGAGCAGAGGAAAACGGGGATTTTCAACAAGATTTGATTTAGGAAAAATCTTTCAACTCATTATTAAGCGTTTAAAAACAGGCTGCCAATGGCACGAGCTGAGTCTTAAAGAGTACTTTACAAATCAGGGAATCAGTTGGCAACTGATTTATTATTATTTTAATAAATGGAGTAAGGATGGTTCTTTCAGGCGAATTTGGGTTTCCCTTCTTAAAAAGAATAAAAGAAATTTAGATCTTTCCTGTGTTCAGATGGACGGAAGTCATACGCGCAGTAAAACCGGTGGCGAATCGGTAGGTTATCAGGGACGAAAATCATCAAAGACCAGTAATTGTATCTTCCTTTGTGATAATCAGGGACAAATGCTTTCAATGGGAGAGCCGGTGAGCGGAGAACATCATGACCTTTATCAGATTGAAGAAACTTTAGAGGAGATTTTTGTTCTTTTGGATGAAGCTGATATAGAGTGTAAAGGATTATTCCTGAATGCAGATTCAGGTTTTGACGGTAAAAAATGCAGAGATATTCTTGAGAGAAAAGAAATGATTGCCAATATTAAAGAGAATCCACGGAATGGAAATACAGAGCATGAAAAATATTTTGATTCCGAACTGTATAAAAGAAGATTCAAAATAGAAAAAGCAAATGCATGGCTGGATAGCTTCAAAGCACTATTAGTAAGGTTTGAAACTTTAAATATTACATGGATGAGTTTGCATTATCTGGCTTTTTCTATTTTGTTTCTCAGAAAAATAAAAGTTTAAACAGGTTTTTTAATAGAAGCCTAAAAATCTATTCAGTTAAAATTTAAATTCGCGATATTTAGACTCATTATAAATTTCATAAAAACGACTAATATATTTCATGATACAAAATTCATCAGATATAGTTAATTTTGCATTGTGAAACCTGATTTCGGTTCACCTTAAAATTGTAAACAGAAAATGAATTCTTTAATCGATAAATATAATATTCCCGGACCTCGTTACACTTCTTATCCCACTGTTCCTTATTGGGACGAAAATTCTTTTACTCCGGAATTGTGGAAACAGAGTGTGATCCGAACATTCAAAGAAAGTAATGCAGAAGAGGGGATTTCCATATACATTCACCTTCCTTTTTGCGAAGCTTTATGTACGTTCTGCGCATGTCATAAACGGATCACAAAACAACACAGCGTTGAAATTCCTTATCTCGAAAGTGTTTTAAAAGAGTGGCAGCTTTACCTTAAACTGTTTAACGAAAAGCCCAAACTGAAAGAGTTGCATTTAGGAGGCGGAACTCCGACTTTTTTCTCTCCAAAAAACTTAAAAACCTTACTGGAAGGAATTTTTGAAACGGTGGAAATTGCCGAACATCAGGAATTTTCTTTTGAAGGACATCCGAATAATACCACGAAAGAACACCTTCAGACTTTGTACGATTTAGGCTTCAGAAGAGTAAGCTTTGGCGTTCAGGATTACGATCCGAAAGTGCAGAAAGCGATCAACAGAATTCAGTCTTTCGAAAAAGTAAGAGAAGTGACGGAATGGGCGAAAGAAATCGGTTACAGAGGAATCAGTCACGATTTGGTGTTCGGACTTCCGCATCAGACTTGGGAAGCAATGGAAAACACCATCCGCAAAACGATGGAACTAAAACCGGACCGATTGGCATTTTATTCTTACGCGCACGTTCCGTGGGTGAAAGGTGTCGGACAAAGAGGTTTTGATGAAAACGATTTGCCAAGTGGTGAAGAAAAACGCCGTTTGTACGAAGACGGTAAAAAATTATTAGAAGAATTAGGCTACATCGAAGTCGGAATGGATCATTTTTCTCTGGAACATGACGATTTGTACCAGTCTCTGATTCAGAAGAAATTGCACAGAAATTTCATGGGCTATACCTCAAGCAAAACCCAGTTAATGGTTGGTTTGGGAATGTCTGCCATTTCAGATTCTTGGTATGCTTTTGCCCAGAATATCAAAACCGTGGAAGAATACCAGAAAATGGTGGAAGAAGGAGAAATTCCTGTCGTAAAAGGTCATATTCTGAATGATGAAGATCTTACGGTAAGAAGACATATTCTGAACCTGATGTGTCAGTTGGAAACCACTTTTGACATCAACAATTCTTTTCCGGAGCTTGAAAATGCATTTGAAATGCTGAAAGAAATGGAAAATGATGAGCTGGTGGAAATTAACGGTCATCATATCCAGATTACAGAAAAAGGAAGAGCCTTTACGAGAAATGTAGCGATGGTTTTTGATCTCAGAATGATGAGAAACAAGCCGGAAACGAGAATTTTCTCAATGACGATATAATGGCATGAACAGAAAATTTTTTTTGATATTTCTTTATCTGTATGCGCTGATTTTCAGTGTTTCAAAAACGATAAGGATTCCGAATGAATGGGCAAGATCTCATTGGTTGCTGGATTACAGATTTGGATTTATCAAAAGAGGTTTAGCCGGAGAAATATTCGGTTTTTTATTTGAGAAGAAGCTGTTTTCGATTACCGTTCTTTCAGCAGGGATCTTATTGTTACTGTACTTTTTAATTTTAAAAATTGCATTAAAATCCACCTTAAGTTTTCAGAAAAGTTTTTACAGGATTTTATTCTTTGTCATTTTTCTGCTTTCCCAATACATCGTTTTTTCTGCTCATTTAATCGGCTATTTGGATCATGTTATTTTCCTGCTGACTATTTTATCAGTGTACCTGATCGGGCGGGGAAAGTTATTTTTATCTTCGTTGGTTGCCGTTTTCAGTATTTTTATTCACGAGATTTCTCTTTTTCTGATGCTTCCTGTCTGTTGTTTTTCCATTATTATGAATGAAACTTCAATACAGCAGTTTTCATTCAGAAACATTTTTTCGAAACATCTTTTAAAGAAATTTGGTGTATTTATTATTCTGCCTCTTTTTGCCGTGTTTTCAATTTCTTTTTTTCAGGAAATCTACGGGGAAAATTATTATTCTGAAATTTTCAGCTATCTGAAAAGCTCATCAATTTCACCAAAAGTTGCAGATTCTGTTTCCGGAGCCTATACAAAAAGCTTTTCGTATTATCTTAAAGATCAGTATGTGCATTTTATTCAAAGACTGTTTATATCCAAAGCAACGATATTTTACGGAATTCCGCTTCTTTTTTCTTTATGGATGATGTTTAAGGAATTTAAATTACAGAAGAATATTCAGTTCTTCATACTTTTGGCATCAGTTTCTTTTATTCCGTTGCTGTTGCATGCCATTGCTTATGATACCTACAGAATCTGGAGTTTCCCTTTTATGATTCTGTTTTTAATTTTCTGGATTTTAAGCTCAAAATCTGAAAAGAATGAACATG
>OGQD01000755.1_pt1 | contig 23026 bp, 17 predicted proteins | sample 1553091 | NCBI WGS metagenome assembly OGQD01 (sample SAMEA2580290, study PRJEB22360) | human gut metagenome | biome: human gut; feature: human-associated habitat; material: faeces | place: Denmark | collected 2008/2010
CTAAAAAATAGGCACTACACTAATTCAAAATGTCCTTGACAAAGGGGACAGTTTAATCTTTATCTCCTCCCCATCAACCATCGTAACTGTCTGGTGATTATAATTACTGATATAGTCCCTGTTAACCACCGCAGCGGCTGAGCATCTCACAAAATTATCTGGGAGGTCTTTCATGATCTCGCTGAGAGGTCTGTATTCGTAATATTTGCCATCACGCTGGTCATTTTTTTTATTTGTGTAATATATCGTGACTCTGTTCTCTATTTTGATGTACATTATGTCGCGGCAATCAAGGATATTTACGTTCCTGTCATATCGGATTTTGATGAATTGCTTCTTGTCATCATTGCTCATCTTCTCCACAAGATCATTCATGAATGTCACAAGTCTTGCATCATGCCTGCCTTTAAGCATACAATTCACATGATTCGCCTCGTATATGTCCAGTTCTTCAGGGATTTTGTTTGCATAAAAAAGAATCTTGCAAGATGGGGCTACGGCATTGATCCTTTTTGCCAGTTTTACACCATTCTTGCCATTTGGATACAGAAGCTCCGTTATAAAGATGTCACAGTCGAACTTCTGATAGTCGATATCCAGCATTACTGAATCAAGGTTATATGAAACAAATCTCACATTTTCGTTATCAATAATGTTGTTTTTAATTTGAGAGCGCAGGAAATATACTGTTCTCTGCGTCTCGTCTGGATTTACATCGCATACGCCTATTGTCATATTGAATTCTCTCCCCCTCATTTATCTATGCGGTTCTCCGCCTCATTGCATATCAATTTAAAGAAATAAATGATCTTTATCAATTATTACCTGATATTATAGAGTCTGAAGTAATATGACTTTCAGGCAATGTAATCCGTACTCCAGACATACCATTGTCTATATTGCACGTTTCATTGCCTATTTTCTTTATTGAGAATTCATTATTCTATTTTATTGAAATATATCCTTTGTTATGTTGAAATAGCTCATTTTTTGTTATATATTCATATAGTGCTTAGTACATATATTTACTAAACCAACCTATTTCATTTCCATGAGGGGGAAACAAAAGATGAAATATCGTACCAGACCGGCGGAACACATATGCTCTCTGGAGGAGCTTTTCACAGAGCATCTGGGGCTTAACATTCCCATTGTTCCACAGACGTCTTCATACTCCAACAAACATACTTTCAGCCAATTATTCTTTTCACAGAATCCCAATCAATATGACGATATTGACAAAATAATGTCATTTTCCGTCTTCAAAGATGCGGATATAGAACGACTTAAGAAGGATGCCGATTCAGCACAGAAACCTCTGTACTATCTCATCCATCCTGACGAGAGCTATCCTACAGGCACCAAGCTGAGTGTTTTCTTTTCCAACATGGCAAATAAGAACTTTTCTGGAAACGAGCAGCCTCTTCCTATAAGAGCTCTGCTGAATGCGATAGATTACGACAAGCTGTGCGCTCATCTTGACAATCTTATAGAGACCAGAGGTGCACTGGACTCTGATTTTATAGTTTCACTGCAGTCATATCTGAGTAACGTCCTCTCAACAGACAACCAGCTTACACATTATTGCTCTTTGTTCAAATGCACCTCACCATCAGAATACCTTGCTACGATCCTTTTGTATGCGCTTTTTGATGATGTGAATTTCCCTGCATATGCATCGGAGGTTGCAATAACAAGAAATATCAAGGAGCCTAAGGTTGCACATCCCGTGACCGATCTGAACAACCCACATTTTCAGAAGCTAATGAATGATGCCAGGAGGGTTGACAAGCTACAGGCATTTGCAACATATACACTGATAGTCCTTTACTCTGTACAGATGCTTGCAACCATCTTCTCTTCTACCTGGATCAGTTCCTATGAGGCGACAAGCACAAAGGGGACGCTGTTCAGTATTGTCATGCTGTGTGCATCCATCATTTTGACAGCTTTGAGATTTATTCCATTCTCATTGCACAAGAAGTATTCGGAGCTAAGCCTGATACTTGAACATTCCGTGCTTGATGAGAACAGTAACACCTATAGCATTACATATAATCATTTTCAGAACTGTTCGAGATCTTTTAATGATATACAACAGGGGAGACGAGTCATCATCACTTTGTTTTGTATGATGAGTATTCTGTATATTGTTGTGTCATTTGTATTTAACAGCTTTCCTCTTCTGGTGGCTCTCGTCAGTTTATCATTTGGTGGAGTTATGCTTATCGACAGCATGGTTCATGACCATATTACCTACAAAAGGTATGATGCTTTCTTCTCCTCGGATCTGCCAGGTCATGTTCCTGCGTCCAGATTCGGAGTGGCGCGCATGTGCTCATGGGATTACGATTCCAGACTGAACTCTTTCAGACACACCAGCTACAACAAGCTCACAAACTACAGTGAGGATTGCATCCGGCATATATATGATCAGGTAGCGGATTCGTCCAAATACAGTTGGGCTACTCTAACCGCTTTCATTGTCACTCTTTCATCCATAAGTGTGATCGCCGAGATCCTTCAGCTTGTGAATCCTGACCTGGAGTATTTCAGAATGCCAAATGCTTCCATGCTCTATTCCGTCACAATGATCCTTATTTTGCTGAACGGTGTTCTGAACATACTTATACTTCTCCGTGCGAGATCCCATTATCAGAAAATGGCCGAATTCTCATTCTACGCCGGCAATCCTGACTCTGATAATTATGAAGTAACAACACTGTTCCGACACAACCTGTACGCAGGCAGCATATCTGAGCTTGCGATTGCCAGAGGAATATATAACTACAATTTGTGTCAATTTGAACAGAGCCTGTCCACATCGGACATCCAGCCACCTGACGACCGTTATCATCCTATGTATATCGTGAATCAGAAGCTGCATCTCATCACAGATGTTGCGCTGTGCATATTCGTCGCATACCTGAGCATGGCGGTATGGCACTCAAATAATCTCCGCAATCTGATAGGCCTGCCCATTCTTGTCGCAGTGTATGCCCTGTGGACATTTGCAATGTATCCACTATTCAAATACAGAAAGATCAAATCCAGCATCCGCAAGCTGAATGTTGAACATAAAAATAAGGAAACACGCTGAACAACTAAGCGTGTTTCCTTCTCTTTTCTATTTCTTTTCTTCTCAGAACCACCATTGCTATGACAAGAGGCGACACGAGAAATACCAATTTTGCCCATCTCATGCCAAGGGCTCCCACAACCAGACTTATTGCAAATATCCCCAGCTGATCTCCTATTCCATATGACAGTGTGGACATAGCTGACGCCCTTCCTCTGACCGATATATCTACACTTTCCATGACCATAAGATTTATCAGTTCTTCCGCAGAAAAGTAAAATCCATTCATGCAGCCCCAGAGTATTCCCAGCAACACCGATGAAACTCCATGCCCTACTCCAAGTGTAAATGCCATACCTGATATGAGGCTAAGCGCTATTCCCATCTGCACCACATATCTCCGTTCCATTTTGTCTGCAAGTATTCCTGTCAGAACATTTATAGCCAATGATGCTATGGGCTGTATGAGCAACACTGTATTCACATTGCCCTCTCCCATACCTGAGAAGGCACACAAAGGTTCATTGTAATATGTTATGCCTGCTGTCGCCAGCCCCACCACGCTTATGCTTATGAGAAGATTTCTGGTTGCATGATCTCTGCATATATCTTTGAATGTTTTTATAAAATGTATATGTCCATCATCTGTGCTACATTCTGTACTGTCCACAGATTTTCCCTCACTCCTGTTTGCCGATCCGCCAACACTCGGTGCAGCTTTAGAACCAGTTATATTCGGGAATCTGTACAACATAACCAGTACCAGACCTATTAATCCGCCAACAATTCCAACAGCGTAAAGAATCTGCCAATTATGTCCGCCGCCATCCACTTACAATGACCTGAGCAGAGGTATACACATGGCTGCTGCCATGGACACTCCACCACAGATTCCTCTGACAGTTCCTCGATGTTTTCTATCTACCGCATCGACTATGTATATCAGATGTATGTCCAGCGAATATCCCAGTATGAGAATTCCATTGCCAAGCAGGTATATCCACAGATTGTTTGCCAGCAGGCATACTGCACTTCCAACAGCCAGAAGCGCCACATTTATGATCATCATCATCTTCCTGCCTATGATATCCGTATATGACCTGATAAATGGCGTGAGCGCTCCGATAAGATAAAATGGCAGCATGCCTCTGCTCATATATGCAACCGCCGCTTCAGAACTCATCCCACGCGGATCCATGAGAAATGTCCTAACAGAAAGTGACTGCGTCTTGCCGAACATCTCAGTGCAATAGGAATCCACAAATTGTACAAGTATTATGAGTGCCACAGCCGAGATGGCTGCGACTGCCAAACGTCTTTTATTTGAATCTGCCGTTTTGTCATTCATCAAGTTCTAATCCCCTTCTGTAGTACATAAAAAGGGAAGCTCATCGCTTCCCTTTTTGAATAACCACTGGCCGTTCGCCTTGATATCACTCAAAGCATCAACGACTCTTACTTACTAACCTTCCTGAAGTTCTTCTTACCACGTCTCACAACAACGCCCTCGCCATCGAACTTCTCCTCTGGAATTGTAGTCTGGACATCTGTGATCTTCTCGCCGTCCACAGCGACACCGCCCTGCTCTACGGCACGTCTGCCCTCGTTACGTGATGTAACAAGACCTGACTTAACGAGAACTGACACGATATCGATGGCGCCGTCCTTGAAGTCATCTGCTGCAAGTGTTACTGATGGCATGTCTGCTGCAACACCCTTGGAGAACAGTGCCCTTGCGCTCTCCTGTGCCTTAGCAGCCTCCTCCTCGCCGTGTACAAGCTTTGTGAGCTCGTATGCAAGGATCTCCTTTGCCTGGTTGAGCTGGCTGCCCTCCCAGCTGTCCATCTTATCTATCTCCTCAAGTGGAAGGAATGTGAGCATACGGATGCACTTCAGAACATCTGCATCTGCCACATTTCTCCAGTACTGGTAGAACTCAAATGGTGATGTCTTGTTAGGATCGAGCCATACAGCACCCTTCTGGGTCTTACCCATCTTCTTGCCCTCTGAGTTGAGGAGAAGTGTGATTGTCATGGCGTATGCATCCTTGCCAAGCTTTCTTCTGATGAGCTCTGTACCGCCAAGCATATTGCTCCACTGGTCATCGCCGCCGAACTGCATGTTGCAGCCGTACTTCTGGTACAGTGCGTAAAAGTCGTAACTCTGCATGATCATGTAGTTGAACTCAAGGAAGCTGAGTCCCTTCTCCATACGCTGCTTGTAGCACTCTGCACGAAGCATGTTGTTGACTGAGAAGCATGCTCCAACATCGCGGAGAACATCTACATAGTTCAGGTCGAGAAGCCAGTCTGCGTTGTTGACGAGAAGCGCCTTGTCCTCTGAGAAGTCTATGAACTTGCTCATCTGCTTCTTGAAGCAGTCAACGTTGTGCTGGATAGTCTCCTTTGTCATCATCTGTCTCATATCTGTACGGCCTGATGGATCACCGATCATGGCTGTACCTCCACCTATCAGCGCGATAGGCTTGTTGCCTGCCATCTGAAGTCTCTTCATCAGACAGAGCGCCATGAAGTGGCCTACATGCAGGCTGTCAGCAGTCGGATCAAAGCCAATATAGAATACTGCCTTACCATTATTTACTAAATCTCTAATTTCATCTTCATCTGTTGTCTGCGCTATAAGCCCTCTGGCTACAAGCTCGTCATAAATCTGCATGTCCCTCTAGACCTCCTGTATTTATTTATTCAATGTGCGGTTCACTAGCACCACACAGGCAAATATTATAACATTTTGCTATGCACTGTGGCAAGTATATACACACAATTCCCTGTATTATTTTCTTATAAATCGTCCTTCACACGTCATTTTCTGCCGCCATCTGCAAATTGACATATATATCTCCGGCACAGACCTCCTGCCATGGCTATAAGCAGAAATATATATGGTGTTGTGAGCGACTGGTTAAGATTGACAAATGCCTGAACAGCATACCCGGTTATCCCGAGCAGAACAGCTATCATACTGCCCTCATCCTCAGCATATCCAAGCAGGCACTCCAAGCCAGTCCCTGTCTTTGAACCTCTTACAGTTCTTGAATCTCTCGAAGCTGCCTTCTCCTTTGATCTTTTTTCTGCGGATTGACTGCTCATGCTTTCATTCTCATTCATCACAGCTCCTGATACCGCAGTTCTCACAAGAGCACCACCTGTGGTAACCAGCAGTCCTACGTAACTCACTGCACCGAATATTCCTGTGGTTATCAGATACTGCAGATACTCATTGTGAGCATTATCATATATAACACCCACCGCATTCATCATATCGTCGTAGTATCTATCAGTCATGATCGACTTCACCGATTCATTTCCATAACCGAACAGCTTCTGTGGAACACTGAAATCCCTGTACGCCTCCATGAGTCTCCTCCACACAAAACCCCTGTAGTTTCCCCAGGAATCTTCAAATGAAAATATACACATGTGGTTGTGCGCCGCATATATAACAACAGCCACGATGCCTGCAAGTGATACGCCAACCGATACAGCAAGAGCTGCCTTTCCGCGGAACTTCACAGTCCACTTTGAAGCCAGCCTTATGGCCGCCCATACAACGAGAACGACCACGGAAACTATCCACACCATCCGGCTGTCACTCACAAAGCAGCTCAGTCCGTCAAGTTCTGAATATCCGTTATCCGTTCTTCCCAGCATAATGCTGATCGCCAGGACTCCGCACGCCATAACCAGGCATACATCTGCAAATTCTCTTATTCTTCCGCGGTATGACGCCCATATCCATGCCACAATCATAGCACCACCCACGCCTGCATATGCAAGGTTTGCATTGGATATGATCACCGCTCCTGTTCCTGTGAGCACAGCGATGACTGCTGTTATCCGTATCACTATGCTCTCTTTTCCCTCCGAGCTGATATACGCCCCGGCTGCCATCGGAACCAGCACGCACAGGAAGCTTGCAAATATATCGATATTGCCAAATGTGGATATGTATACATTTCTTATGCTCTGCATCAGCCCTTCCCTGAGTCCAAGGAAATCATATCCCATGAACTGGCATATGCCGACAATTCCCACAAATGAGCCCGCAAGCATGAATATGACCACCACATACCGCCTTATCCTGCAATATCTCGCCATACACACATACAGGAAAAAGGCCAGCAGCACGAACTGAAGTCCGCACCTTCTGCCCTCCTCGCCTGTATATGCTGCTACCTTATTCCCTGACATAAAGAATGCCAGAACATTTGCCAGAACAAATCCTGCCATGAATATATCCATGGTCATGATATTATGCATATCCATAAAATGTCTCAGGCGTCCAATAAACCTGCTGCCATGTGCCGCCCCTGCTGAAGCATCTACATTCCCGCCTGAGCTCTGCGACCCATGCCCTGTGCTGACATTCCGTCCCAGCACATCCACCAGCACCGCCAGCACCATGAGCACCGCATATATGCACAGCGCAATATAGAACGCCCTGTACTTGGTTACTGTTATATCAAAATATTTGTCATGCATTATCAGGGGATATGCAGCCCCCATATATATAAGAAATAATGTGGTTATTCCGTTCTGAAGTTCCCGCCTGCCGTCTCCTGCAATGTTGTCTTTTCTGCCCATACGGCTATACTCCTTTTATAAAAGCGGTGACAATAATCTGAGTATCGCACCAAGTATATTCACCCTGCTTATGTTATTTCTGCACCACGGAATATCTATCTCCTCCGACTCGGCAAATGTATCCATCATATCCTTCTTCACATCTTCTATGGCCTTGCAGTCATACAGAAGAGTTCCACACTCAAAGTGGTGATAGAAGCTCCTGTTATCCAGATTGATGGATCCCACAGATGCAAGCTTGCCATCCATGAGCAAAGTCTTTGAATGTATAAATCCAGGCGTGTACTGATATATCTTCACACCCGCCAGAAGCAGCTCCTTGTAGCTAAACTGGGTCATCTTGTATATATATTTCTTGTCCGGGATGGCCGGCGTAACAATACGCACATCCACGCCCCTCTTGGCTGCCAGCTTCAGTGCCATCATGAGCTCGTTACACACGATAAGATATGGGGTAAATATATAAATGTACTCCTGTGCATCATTTATCATCTGCATGTACAGATTCTCACCCACATTCTCTCCGCTCAGAGGACTGGACTTGTACGGCTGAACATATCCGTCACTTACGCCACTATAGTCGATTTCCGCCGGTCTATAGTTGTTGTAGCTTCCCTCTGAATATCTGAAGCTGTTCCACATCTGAAGGAACATAACAGTGAAGCTCCAGGCGCCCTCGCCCTCAAGTCTCACTCCACTGTCCTTCCATTTGCCGTACTTCTCTATCTTGTTGATATACTCGTCAGCCATGTTGTAACCGCCGGTGTGAGCTATCTTGCCATCAATAACAGTGATCTTCCTGTGATCCCTGTTATTGAAGATAGTGGCAAAGAATGGAACCACCTGATTGAACGCCATACATTTGATACCGTAGGATTCAAGTTCCTTCCAGTAATACTTCGGCACATTGAACACAGATCCGATGTCATCATACATGAACCTGACATCAAGTCCCTCCGCAGCCTTGCGCTTCAATATCTCAAGTATGGTATCCCACATATAACCCTTGTCCACGATGAAATATTCCATGAATATATACTTCTCCGCACTCTCCAGGTCTCTGATGAGATCATCCATCACATCATCGCCTATGGCATAATACTTTACACTGGTATGCTTGTACAGAGGCGCCTCAGCCACATTCTCCATATAATTACATATCCTGTATGTAGGCTCCGACTTTAAATTCTCCGCTGGGACCCAGTTGTCCCCCTTGACGTTCTCATATACCTCCTGCTGGAGAACCCGCAGAAAATTCTTTCTGAGTTTTTTAGGTATCAGCACATGTCCATAGAGCACATACATAAGACCTCCCAGCACCGGGAATATGAGTATCGGCACCATCCATGCCATCTTTACCATAGGGTTAGTATCCTTTGTTATAAGATACATTACAACTATTACGCTGAGCAGCTTGAGAGCACCCGATATATAGATATATCTGTCCTGAAGAAAAACAACCCCCAGTATCATGATCGCCAACTGGACGACCACAAGAAAGCACGTTATTACCATTCTGCTTAGCAATCTGTTCAGTATCTTCTTCATATATTTCCTGCCTTTACTGAATTGATGTCACCTTATAATCCTGATCCTCTACTGTCTTCTTGAGCACGCTGTCATCAACGTCTGCCTTGAGAGTGACAACCGCTGTTCCTGTCTCATGGCTGACTACAGCCTCCTGCACCTGGTCAAGGGCCTCAAGACTCTTCTTGACTCTGGCTTCACAATGTCCACACATCATACCTTCGATCTTCATTGTCTTTGTCATAACTTTGTCCTCCTTGATTCTATACCTTTTATTTTTATCATAAATGTCTGTCAAATTCAACCTCAGCGCATTTGTAACAACACAAAAACTTGACAGGCTCATGGCAAACGCTCCGAACATAGGATTGAGCGTCCAGCCAAATATCGGGATCCACACGCCGGCGGCAAGTGGTATTCCAATTATATTATATATAAATGCCCAGAAAAGATTCTCTTTTATGTTCTTAACTGTTGCCCTGCTGAGTCTTATGGCCGCCGGAACATCTGTGAGCTCACTCTTCATGAGAACAACATCCGCAGCATCTATGGCTATATCCGTGCCTGCACCTATGGCTATTCCTATATTTGCCCTTGTGAGTGCAGGGGCATCATTTATTCCATCACCAACCATGATCACATGCCCCTTCTGCATGAGATCTCGCACAACGCTCTCCTTGCCGTCCGGACGCACGCCCGCTATTACTCTGTCTACGCCGACCTGCTCTCCTATGGCTTTGGCGGTTCTCTCATTATCACCGGTTAACATAACTACTGAAAGTCCCATCGACTGAAGCTGGCTTATGGCCTCAGCGCTGTCCTCCTTCACAGTATCCGCCACGGCTATTATTCCGAGGACTCTGTAATCTCCGTCAGTCTCCTCGGCAAAGAACATAGGTGTCTTTCCCTGCTGTGATACCTTCTCTGCGTTATCCTTCATCGCCTCAGGTACATCCGCATAGCCCTTTATATAATCCATATTTCCTCCGATGATCTTTCTGCCGTTCAGACTTCCCATCAGACCGTTGCCCGCAACAGCCCTGAAATCGGATACCTCATAATTTTTATCCTTCTGTGCATCACCTGTCTGGTAATTCTCACTGTAATATCCAACCACAGCCCTTGCCAGAGGATGCTCTGACAGCTTCTCCGCAGCCTTCTGCATCAGCTCGTCATCACTTACTCCATCTGCCGCCAGTATATCCGTCACTACCGTCTCTCCCTTTGTGATCGTTCCGGTCTTGTCCATGACCACTATGCTGCTCTTTCCTGTCTCCTCAAGAGCAGTCGCAGTCTTGAACAGTATTCCGTGCTTGGCACCTATTCCATTTCCCACCATGATCGCAACAGGTGTGGCAAGCCCAAGGGCACATGGGCAGCTTATAACAAGCACTGATATTCCTCTCGCCAACACATAACCGGCATCCTTGCCCACTATTATCCACACTATCATCGTGATAAATGCTATCAGTATGACAACAGGTACAAACACTCCCGAAACCTTATCAGCAAGCTTTGCTATTGGAGCTTTGGTAGCCGCCGCATCACTTACCATATCTATTATCTTGGACAGTGCGGTATCCGCACCTACCTGTGTAGCACGGCATTTCAGATAACCCGACTGGTTGATCGTCGCCGCAGACACACGGCTTCCTACAGTTTTATCCACAGGTATACTCTCACCTGAGAGAGCTGACTCGTCCACAGCGGAATCCCCCTCAAGGACTACTCCGTCCACAGGAACGCTCTCACCCGGTCTAACGGCAACTATATCTCCAACCGCAACTTCGTCTATATCCACGGTGACCTCCTCACCATCTCTGATGAGAACGGCTGTCTTCGGGGCAAGATCCATCAGACCTTTGAGTGCGTCCGTGGTTCTTCCCTTTGAATATGCTTCAAGCGTCTTGCCGACTGTTATAAGCGCCAGTATCATGGCCGCAGATTCAAAATAAAAATCATGCATGAGCGTCATGACACGCTCACCGTCACCTGCTGTCTGCGCCGCTGTCATGGCATAGAGCACGTACACGCTGTATATGAATGAGGCACCTGAGCCCATGGCCACCAGCGTATCCATATTAGGCGAGCCGTGTATAGCTCCCTTAAATCCACTCACAAAGAATCTCTGATTTATCACCATCACAATTATGGTTAGCAGCATCTGCGTGAGTCCCATCGCCACATGATTGCCGTCAAAGAAGCTTGGCAGCGGCCAGTTCCACATCATATGTCCCATTGATATATACATGAGGGGAATAAGAATTATAACTGATGCCACCAGTCTCTTCTTCATTTTTCCAAATTCTTTGTCCGCCTCACTCTCACCGGAACCGCTGCTCTTCCCACCTGAATGTGAAGTATTTCCGCCAGCAGATCTTCCACCCGCCAGACTCGCACCGTATCCTGCCTTCTCAACTGCAGCCACTATAGTTCCGCTGTCGGCTGTTCCATCCACCATCATGGAGTTGGTCAGGAGATTCACCTGACACGAGGTAACTCCCTCAACATTGGATACGGCCTTCTCGACTCTTGCACTGCATGCACTGCATGTCATTCCTGTCACATTGTACTTGTCCATATATTTCACCTTCCTTTATCAAGCATCAGTCAGTTCGTAACCGCACTTGCCAATAACTGACATATCTATTTCATAAGTCTGGTAACCGTATTTACCAGATCCTCTATAGTATCATCCTTGCCATTTCTTATATCATCTGCAACACAGGTCCTGATATGTTCGGCAAGGAGCTGTCTGTTGAAGCTGTTGAGTGCCGCATTGATCGCCGACACTTGGAGCACGATGTCTGTGCAATAGGCATCATTTTCCAGCATACTCTTCACGCCTCTTATCTGCCCCTCTATCCTGTTCAGTCTGTTGAGAAGCTTCTTATACTCCTCGTCTGTCCTTGTCCTCACCCTGGCTTCCACATCGCTTATCTCTCCGCCATGATGACAGCAGCATTTCTTCTGTTCTTCCATATATCTTTCCTCCATCCTTATTGAACTCCAGCCATGCAAAATTTGCCTTCGGCAAATGGCTGGGGCTACATGTCAAGTTTTCATATAAAACTCGACACATCCTTTTTCTTATTATAGCTATGTAAATATTTGTCTCGTAATATTTACGACATGTTTTCAGATGATTATAAATGTTTGTGGATTTTTCCAAACCTGTGTGCTATTTTGATGTTCTGGATTGTTTTATATATGAGATCTCAAATGAGAGAATTGCGGAAATTCATTTCTCACGTATTCTCATATAAACAAACTACGGAGGTGATAAATCTTGAAACAGCAGCAGCTGCTGGAGTTATATGATACATACTCGAACAACGTATTCCGTCTCGCTATGAGCTTTTTAGGCAACACAGCGGACTCTGAGGACATTGTTCAGAATGTATATACAAAACTTATAGAAAAAAGCCCACATATATCAAAGGGCAAAGAAAAATCATATCTGCTCACGATGACGGCAAATATGTGCAGGAATCATCTAAAATCCGCAGCGAACCGTCTAAGCAGCAGCTACGAGGAACTGAGCAGCGACTCTATCGTCAGCGGATTCAATATTGAAGAGCAATCCATGTACGAGGCTCTGGGGAAACTCCCTGACTCATACCGCACTGTTCTTTATCTGCACTACTATGAGGGATATACATTTGGAGAAATTGCAAAGATACTTCACCTGTCACCATCTGCAGTTTCAATGAGAGTATCCCGGGGACGAAAAGAATTAAAAGAAATATTGAAGGAGGAATAACATATGACAAACAAAGACAAGATCAGCGATATTGATGATTTCCAAAACTCAAATACATATAACACGTCTGATGATTCTGATGACAGCAAATTTACAGACTTGTACACTAAAACTATGGATAATGTGACTATGTCTCAGGAAAACAAGGATGTTATACGCGCAAAGCTTGCTGAGCAGTCCCAGACTGGCAGATCTGGACGAAAGCTCATCCGCATAGGAAAGTATTCAGCCATTGCCGCCACTGTGTGCGCAATCCTACTGTGCATCCCGGCGACAAGGACAACCGTCTCAGCAGCCATCGACTACATAAAGCAGACATTCCACCTGGCAAATGGCACCGAGGTGACATACGAGGAAAACAGCGAGGGAAACTCCATACAGTTCACAATATCTACAGATGATGTCAACGGTTACACGAAAGTTGAAAATGGTCGTCTCTACCTTGTTCTCGGAAATACAAAAAAAGATATCACCGACCAGTGCGGTCCTGACAAATATTTCCGTCATGAGATCAAGAATGCGGACGGCTCACACAGCGTCATCCTCATAGGCGGTACACCTGAGAGCTGCGGATGGGCAGAGCTCTTCTTTGACAAGAATGGGAAATATGTATTTAACAACATGAACGTTGAAGACTACAGCGACCCATGGCTTAATGACGCCCCGCATGCTGAGGGTGTTGACACAGGCAATCCTTACCTGGATGATGACCTTTCAGATACATCCGGCAGCGCCGCTGACGGAAATGCAACATATATCGAACAGTAATTTTTCCTAATAAGCCATATTAAAAAGCAAAAGATACAAAATTTTCCTAAACAAGCCTTTTTCGATCAAAAAGGGATAAATCATCAAATATTTACCTCATATTTCTCCCTTTTTGATGATTTAACCTTGTCTTAGGAAAATTTTGTATCTTTATTTCTTCTATCATATATATTTTTAGGAAAATAATCTCTGAATAGGTATCCATTCCGATCATTCTGTGTCGTGAGATTGATATAGAAATCGCTACAGTCTCATAGGAATTCCCTTGTCCTGAAGGTATCTCTTCAGATCTCCTATCTCAAGTTCTTTATAGTGGAACAGAGATGCCGCAAGTGCTGCGTCCGCACCGCCCTCTGTCAGGGCATCGTAGAAATGATCCTTTGTTCCCGCACCGCCTGAAGCTATAACCGGTATGTTCACGTTGTCTGCTATGGTTCTGGTGAGTTCTATGTCATATCCAGCCTTTGTTCCATCGCAGTCCATGCTGGTAAGTAATATCTCTCCAGCTCCAAGCTCTGCGGCCTTCATGGCCCACTCAACTGCATCTATTCCACAGTCGATTCTGCCGCCGTGCTTGTATATGTTCCAGCCTGAACCATCATCACGTCTCTTGGCATCTATTGCTAAGACTACGCACTGGCTGCCAAACTTGTCAGCGGCATCAGCTATAAGCGTCGGATTGTCTATGGCTGCCGAGTTCACGGATATCTTGTCTGCGCCCTCACGGAGTATTGCCTTAATGTCATCGACAGTTCTTATTCCGCCGCCGACTGTAAACGGAATGAAGATAGTCTCAGCAACTCTTCTTACCATGTCGACAACTATATTTCTCTGGTCTGATGAAGCTGTTATGTCAAGGAAAACAAGCTCATCAGCGCCCGCCTTGTCATACGCTGCACCGACGGCAACCGGATCCCCGGCATCTATAAGATTTACGAAATTTACGCCCTTTACAACTCGTCCGTTCTTCACATCAAGACAAGGTATTATTCTCTTTGTATGCATGTCCTACACCTCCAGCTCTATAAAATTCTTCAGTATCTTAAGTCCAACCTCTGAGCTCTTCTCAGGATGGAACTGACATGCAAATACATTGCCGCGCTCCACAGAGGCATGAATCTGAGTTGAATAGAATGTAGATGCTGCCACATCATCTGGATTCTTCGCCTTCAGATAATATGAATGAACAAAGTATACATATGAGTTCTCAGGAAGCCCCTTGAAAAGTCTTGCCTTCGGATTTATCTCAAGATTATTCCATCCTATCTGCGGTATCTTAAGTCCCGGCGCATCCGGTATACGGAGTATCTCACCGTCCAGGATCCCAAGTCCTGTTGCCTCCGGTGACTCCTCGCTGGTCTTGAAGAGGAGCTGAAGACCAAGGCATATTCCGAGGAATGGCTTGTCTGCATCCACAACATCATAGATGACGTTCTCAAGACCATACTCCCTGATCTTATTCATGGCGTCTCCGAAACTTCCAACTCCCGGAAGTATAACCTTGTCACTCGCCATAATCACATCTCTGTCCCTTGTAATGACAGCATCCTCGCCGAGATACTGAACTGCCTTCTCAACACTTTTTATGTTACCTGCATCGTAATCCAAAATTGAAATCATCTGTTTTGTCCTTTCATATCGAGTCTTTTCCATTATTCTACTCTTTCTTAATGTTGTCATAGGCCATATCTCACTTAGTCTATCTGTCGCTATAATGATATTTGCAAGCAAGAATATATACATTAGTATCGTCAATCTTGTATATTATTCTGTCTTTATCATTTATTCGTCTACTCCAGAAGCCAGTCAGATTTCCAGTTAATGGTTCGGGTTTCCCAATGCCTTCATTTCCATTTCTGCATATATCTTCTATCAGACTATTTATTTTCTTTAGTGTCTTTCTGTCCTCCGTCTGCCAATAGACATAGTCTTTCCATCCATTATCAGTAAAGACTTTATTCATCGGCAGATACCTCCGTCAGATCATGAACAGCAAAATTTCCTTTCTCAAGCTGGGTCTTTGACTCCATAAGCCAGTCATAGTTTGCTTTGTTTCCCATCACATATACATTTTCCATCAGATTGTTATATGCCTCTTCTGAAAGCATAACAACATTTTTATTATCCTTACGGGTTACAATCATGGTTTCATAATCATCTGTAACTTTATCCATATACTTTTTCATATTGTCGCGTAAGTTTGTATAATTAACAGCTAACATAAGAACACCTCCTCAAATTCATGTACAGTTTTCTGTACTTATATTGTACTGTACAGAAAACCGTACGTCAAGTACCTGTATTATCTTATGCCTATGTTATAATAGATATTCTGCTCTCGCATGTAATTCTTTAGAACCTCAGCTTGCTTCCCTTGCCGCCGCGCTTGCCCGGCTTAACTCTGGTAAAGATTATCTCGTTATCTCCAACCTTAAAGGTATCCTTTGTGCTTCCCACAAATACCGACTCAAGGACATCGTCACCCTCTAAGTTGATGAGCTTGACTCCCGCTGCGCCCTTGCCCTTCTCAGGAATCTCCGCTGCGTCAACTCTTATGTAATAGCCCTTCTCTGACTGTGCGATTATGAAGTCGCCCTCGGAGATTTTGCCGATATATATGATATCATCACCAACTTTTGAAGCATTTGCAGCACGCCTTGTGGTGTCAAATGCGGAGCCGTCAACAACCTTGGCAAGACCCTGCTTACTGACGAACAGCAGCTTGTCAGTCACAAAATGCTCTATGCAGTCCATGAACAGGATATTCTCGTCACCATTCATGTTGCAGAACTCGAACACCTGGATTCCCTTGTCGGCAAGACGTCCTATGAGGCTTCCTCCGCCCTTCTTGCTGGTATTCTTCTTCGCCTGAAGCTTAATGATGTCTGCAACCTTGATCGTATACACCTGATTATTGTCGGCAAATACCGCTATCCTGTCAAGATTCTGACACTTAACCGCAAATCTGTAATCCTTCGTGATCTGGTCGATGTTCTTCTCGTATACATTTGCATCTACAACCTTGATGTAATAGAATCTGTCGAGAAGTACAGCCACATCTGTAGCCACGACCTCAGCCTTCTTCACAACAACAGTTCCATAGTTATGGATCTGAGTCCTTCTAGGTATGGCATACTTTGCCTTGATCTCAAGCATGTCATCTATCATCTGCTGCTTCATGGCATCCCTGGACTCCATAAGCCTTGTGTACTTCTTGATGAGCTTCTCAGCGTCTGCCAGCTCTTTCTTTAAGGCATTGATCTCCAGACCAATGAGCTTCTGAAGTCTCATGGCAAGTATTGCATCCGCCTGCTTCTCTGTGAAGCACAGGAACTTTGCGTCCGCCTCTGAGCCCTTGAATCTGAACTTGATATTCGATGTATCGCCGTGCATGAGGCACGCCTTGGCATCAGCAACCTTTGTACTTCCGCGGAGTATCTCTATGATCAGGTCTATGCAGTCAACCGCTGTGAGAAGTCCCATCTTGATCTCCCTGATCTCCTCCTGCTGTGCCAGAAGCTTTCTATACTTCGTGTCATACAGACCGTACTTGAAATCTGTGTATACCTTCAGTATCTTCTTGAGTCCCATGACCTCCGGCTTGCCGTTGTTGATGCAGTTGATATTCACGCCAAATGTATCCTCAAGTGCTGCCTTCTTATATAATATATTGATGATGTTCTGTATCTCCTCGTCAGAAGTTCCCTTCTTCACATCTATACACAGGCATTCACCGTTCTTGTCTCCTCTGTCCGCGATATCCACGACCGCTGGAAGCTCTCTGTTTCTGACAAGCTCTGCGACAGTATCAAGGAACTTGGCAGTACCTCCGATCATTGTATATGGAAGCTCTGTGACACAGATACTCTTTCTTCCGTATCCGATATCCCTGACCTCTACCTTACCGCGCACCTTGATCTTGCCAAGTCCTGTGGCATACACATTATACAACTCCTCAGGTGTTGCATTGATGATTCCACCTGTGGCAAAATCCGGTCCCGGCATGAGCGCAAGCAGATCCTCAAGCTGTATCTCAGGATCATTCAGATATGCAACTGTGGCATCTATGACCTCACCGAGATTGTGTGTAGGAATATTTGTCGCCATACCTACTGCTATACCGGTTGAACCGCTCACCAGGATATTTGGCACCTGGAAAGGCAGGAAAGTCGGATCTGTCTCCGTTCCGTCAAAGTTTGGTATGAACTGATCCTTGAAGAACGGAAGATCCTTCATGCACACATCCTCTGTGTACTTAGATATACGCGCCTCAGTGTATCGCATGGCAGCCGCACCGGAACCGTCCACCGCGCCAAAGTTGCCGTGTGGGTCAACAAGTGGTATCGGCAGTTTCCAGTTCTGTGCCATATTTACAAGTCCTTCATATATGGAACTGTCTCCGTGTGGATGATATTTACCCATTGTATCTCCGACTATTCTCGCACATTTTCTGTGTGGCTTGTCGGAGCCTGCAAGCCCATCCAGTGAGTAAAGTATCCTTCTCTGGACAGGCTTTAATCCATCCCTTACATCCGGGAGCGCTCTCTCTGTTATAACCGACATGGAATAATCCACATAGGACTGTCCCATCTCGCTCTCATAATCTACATTTAATATCTTTTCCGACATGATCTATCCCTTTCATCATACAAACTGTGAAAACGCGCTGCTAAACATTCCCAAATATCACTTTTATATATCTAGCACCGCATCCGCACTGTGTGTCTCTATGTACTCTCTTCTAGGCGCAACCTCAGTTCCCATGAGCGTCTGTGTGAGCTGATTTGCCTCAACACGGCTGTTCACTGATACCTGCTTTAAAAGTCTTGTCTCAGGGTTCATGGTCGTCTCATAGAGCTGATCTGCATCCATCTCACCGAGTCCCTTGTATCTCTGGATCGTGAACTTGTTCGTGTGTGTCTTTCTGTACTTTGCAAGCTCATCATCTGAGTACAGATATTTGATGTTCTTGCCCTCGCCAACTCTGTAAAGAGGCGGAATAGCTATGTATATATGTCCCTCGCTGATAAGGTCAGGATAAAATCTATAGAAGAATGTAAGCAGAAGTGTCGCTATGTGGGCACCGTCCACATCGGCATCCGTCATGATGATTATCTTGTCGTAATTCAGCTTGCTTATATCGAAATCATTGCCGTAGCCCTGCATGAAGCCACAGCCAAATGCATTGATGAGCGCTTTGATCTCGGCATTCTCAAGCACCTTTGCAACAGGCTTCTTCTCCACGTTGAGTATCTTACCTCTAAGTGGAAGTATTGCCTGATACTTTCTGTTTCTCGCGGTCTTGGCTGAGCCTCCCGCCGAATCTCCCTCGACTATGAATATCTCGCATTTAGACGAATCTGAGGACTCCTGCTTTGCAAGCTTGCCATTTCCCTCAAATGAAAACTTGTTTATATTGATCTTGGACTTCTCAAGCGCCTTTCTCTTGGAGAGAGCCACCGCCCTGTCCACTATATCCTTCAGCACATCATAATTTCTGTCAAAATAAACTGTGAGCTGTTCCTTCACGATATCGTCGACGGCCTTTGACACGTCCGTGTTGGAAAGCTTTGTCTTAGTCTGTCCCTCGAACTGAGGATCCGGATGCTTCACGGATATGATAGCCTGCATGCCAGATCTTATATCTGCACCTGTCAGATTGGAATCCTTCTCTTTCAGAGTTCCAAGCTCATTTCTCGCATAATTATTGATAAGCTTGGCAAATGCTGACTTGAATCCTGTCACATGAGTTCCACCTTCAGGATTCGTGATATTGTTGGTAAATCCTATGATATTCTCCTCACCGTCCTCCGTCATCAGAAATACGATATCAGCGGCGATTCCGTCCTTCTCACCCGATATGGCGACAACCGGTGATGTATGTGTGAGTCCCTGGGATATATCCTCAACAAATGCTGCAAGTCCCCCTGGCTGATGGAACACTATAGGCTCCTCGCCATCCCTCTTGTTCTGGAATGTGATCGTAAGATTCGGATTCAGATATGCTGTCTCTTTAATCCTCTGCTTGATGGCGTCCGCCTTGAACTTTACTGTCTCAAATATTGTATCATCAGGATAGAGTGTTACCGTCGTACCTGTTCTCTTTTCCTTGAGTTTTGTCTTTGGAAGCATACCGTCAACAAGTTCAGTTGTCGGTATTCCCTTCTCGTATGTATCGTGATAGAGGTAGCCATCCCTGGCAACATCTACTATAAGCTTGTTAGACAGTGCATTTACAACTGCAGAACCTACTCCGTGAAGTCCGCCGCTTATCTTGTAGGTGGAGCTGTTAAACTTGCCACCTGCATGCAACACTGTGTATACAACACGCTCCGCAGGAATTCCCTCCTGCTCATGTATATCGACAGGAACGCCTCGTCCATCGTCAGACACGGTTGCCGAGCCATCCTCGTTGATGCTCACCCATATATTGTTGCAATACCCCGCCAGATGCTCATCCACCGAGTTGTCTATAAGCTCCTGTATGAGGTGGTTCAGTCCGCTTCGCCCTGTGTTGCCGATGTACATTCCCGGTCTCAGTCTTACCGGCTCAAGTCCCTTTAACACCTCAATGTTTTTTGCACTATATGACATATTCTTCTCCCATTTTATAAATATATTTGCAGATGCCAGAATCCAACAGAAAAAGGAAACCCTTAGAATTATAGCCTAAAAGTTTCCTCCTTGCAAAGTATTTATTGTTCTGACGTGTTATCTGCGCTATTCTCCGGTATCATTTCCGGTTCGCCATCATCCTGCTGTATGATATCAAGGTCGAAGTAGAATACCACTCCATTCTCCACATTGTAAACACCATAGTTCTTGTTGTGAGCCGCCATGGACGCCGCAACTATAGAAAGTCCAATACCGCTTCCACCATACTCTCTCGTCCTCGCCTTGTCCACCTTGTAGAACTTAATGAATACCTTATCAAGCTCATCGTCAGGAATGTTCGGTCCCTCATCATATACAAATACTCTCAAGTTGCCTGTGACGAGTCCATCCTCAGTCCTTCTCGGCTGATCATAGTCCTTATTCGCCGTCCACACTCTGACCTTGCCTCCATCGTTGCAGTAATGAAGTGCATTTGTAAAATAATTGGTGAATACCTGCTCTATCATGAACTCATCTGCATATACGTTGCACACATCATTCAGCTCATCCGCCAGCTCAACTTCCGCATGGTTCTGCTCCACCAGAATGGATGATGAATCCACTACATTCTTTATGAGTGCATCTATGTCAAATACCACAGGATGAACCCTGTCCACTCCAAATTCAAGCTCATTCAGATCAAGTAACTGTCTGACAAGCTTATTCATCTTGCCAGCTTCGTCCAGAATGACATCACAGTAAAACTCCTTGCTCTCATCATCCTCTATAACATTGTCCTTAAGGCCCTCGGCGTATCCCTGTATGAGAGCTATAGGAGTCTTGAGTTCATGGGACACATGGGACAGGAACTCCTTCCTCATCTCATCTATCTGTACCTTCTCATCAATATCCGTCTGCAGCTTAGCATTTGCCTGTTGAAGCTCTGTCAGCGTGTTCCTCAGCTGATATGACATCTCGTTCATACTGTCCGCCAGCTCACCAATCTCATCGTTGGATGCGTGATCCACCTTCACATCGAGATCAAGCTGTGCCATACGATTGGCAACCGACGCAAGATTCTTTATCGGCTTTGCAACCGCATTGCTTATAAAATAAACCATCACAAATCCAAGCAGTGCCACCACTGAGAACACCAATAAAAAGAACTTCAAAGATGTAACTATCGTTGAGTCCACACTGGAAATAGGTTTTCTGATGATGACAACAAAACCATTGTCAAGGAATCCGACAACGTCATAATAGCTGTTGCCTGTATTCCTGTCATTTGTGATCTGTATATCATATTTATCTGTCTTCTCAATCTGCTTTCTCTTTATCTTCGGATTGTCCGGATTCTTTCCACCGCTGTAATTAAAGTAGTCTGCTATAAATGACAGATTGTTATATACCGCGGCCTCCTCGTTCACCGTCGTGTACACATGCATATTCACACTGTCAAAGATAAATATCATCGCACCTGACTGATTGATCACATCATTCGCCAGCTCTTTACTGTCTATATCCTCATCCCGTCCGAACAGTTCATTGCAGGAATCGTATGTATCCAGCAGCATCTGTTCCATGCTGTGATAGAAATACTTCTTGATAAAAATCATGGTTATAGCACACGACATAACCACCATGATAAGTATGGTCGCAGCCAGAGACAACGTTATCTTGGTCCTGATCGATGTCCTTTTTGATTTCTTCATCACTCTACCTCGAATTTATAGCCCATTCCCCATATAGTCTTGATATATTCGCCCTTATCTCCCATCTTGCTTCTGAGCTTCTTGACATGCGTGTCTATGGTTCTGGCATCGCCAAAGTAATCATAGTTCCATACATTGTTGAGTATCTTTTCTCTCGACAATGCCACGCCCTTGTTCGTGATAAAATACTGAAGCAGCTCGAACTCCTTGAAGCTGAGCTCAACCGGCTTGCCATCTATCGTCACCACATGAGCCGACAGATTCATCTCAATACCTCCGGCTACAAGCTTCTCATCTGAAGCGGCATCCGTTGTTCTTCTGAGTATCGCTGCAACTCTGGCAACAAGTATCTTGGGACTGAACGGCTTCGTTATGTACTCATCTACTCCCAGATCAAAGCCCTGGAGCTCATCGCGCTCATCTGCCTTCGCGGTAAGCATGATAACCGGAACCTGTGAGAACTTTCTTATCTCCTTAAGAGTCTCCCATCCGTCCATCTTAGGCATCATGACATCAAGTATTACAAGAGATATATTCTTGTCATTCATGAATATATCCAGGGCCTGTTCACCATCTCCGGCCTCAAGAACCATATACCCCTCTCTTGTGAGGAAGTCCTTGACAAGCTTCCTCATTCTGCTCTCATCATCAACCATAAGAACCTTTATTGAATCCATATCGTACCTCCACATATAGAATAATATCCAATTTATCTCAATATAACATTGATATTTATAAAAAATGTGAACTGAGCATATTTTTTACAGTATACCACAGCAAAAAAGCAGTGAACACACTCATGTATCCACTGCTTTTCAAAATATTCTTCTATATCTTAAATACTACTGCGCTGCCTCTGTTGTCTCAACCTCATCTGTCATGGCCTCGCTTGGATCTATAGCCTCTGTGTTGGCCTCTGTTGTGCTTCCTGCCTCACTGGTTGCAGTTGTTGCTATCTCGCCGTTCAACGTTACATTCT
>OGQD01000757.1_pt1 | contig 23006 bp, 20 predicted proteins | sample 1553091 | NCBI WGS metagenome assembly OGQD01 (sample SAMEA2580290, study PRJEB22360) | human gut metagenome | biome: human gut; feature: human-associated habitat; material: faeces | place: Denmark | collected 2008/2010
TAAGTCAATGCTGCAGTTCTCATCATCATTGGAATAAGTGGACAAATTCCTGACACGGAATACTATAACTGAGGTCACTTAAATGGGATGCATAAGTTATGTAAGTTACGCCACTTAAATAAGTTGAGGTGCTAAAGCGATAAAAGTGGCACTGTTGGAAATATAGATTTAAGTCGATGATTTTTCCTTTAAAAAAAGTACTTAAAGACGGCTTTGTTGCACAAAGCTGTTTGTAAGGTCTGATTCAGCAATATAATTTCCGAATGAAGAAGCCAGCAACTAAAATCTACCGTACAACGAATTGGTCCGCATATAAACTCAGTGCGAGAAACTTTCAGAGCCAAGTGAATGAGATTCATGCTCGTGTGGCAGTATTAAATAAATTTACGGATTTAGGCAGACCTCAAACCCAAGTTGTCACTTAAGTTTGAGAAGCTTAGGGGAGTTCTACTTTTAAAATCTTTGTGCAACAAAGCCACAGTAAATGTCAACAGACCCTAATTAGTCATAATAATATTTTCATAAATTTGTCATGTAAATTGAATATTTAAAGCGTATTTTTCGACCATCCTAAGATGAGGCGATGCAATGCTTTGGCATAAGAAAAAATTTAATAAAAAATCAATAAGTTTGGCATGCTGTAGTTTGGGCACAGTTATTTTGACGGGCTGCCAAAGTCCTGCTTTAGTTCAATCATCTTCTGCTTCAGTACAACCACTAAAACAGCCCCACCGTGTGGTTTTTTTCTTGGGAGATGGAATGGGTATCACGACACTGACAGCTGCACGAATTTATGCTGTTGGTGAAGATGGCCAACTGCCGATAGATCAACTGCCAGAGTCAGCATTTGTTCGTACTTTCTCAGAAGATGCACAGGTTACAGATAGCGCACCATCGATGGGTGCCTATATGACAGGTGTAAAAATGAAAAATGAAGTGATATCCATGCAGACTGGAACAATTGCAGTAGAACCAAATCAGGCCGGATAACACTAAATATAAAAAAATTGGAAGAATAATTTATTAAATTATTGTTTTTATGTGGTTATTGGTGATGTTATGAATAATAATAACTTTTTCTTGATGAATTTTACCTAAAAAAATTGATCAGATAATTTTCTTTAAATGTCATGCATACATAAATTTGACAGTTTGAAGGGATCGGTATGTGCATTTTTCACAAGGTTAAAGATCGACCATAAATGTGATAAACGGCAGAGGATCATTGAAAAATGAATGGATTTAAACACTACATGTATGCACGAAAAAAAGTATCGCTGCGGTTCTGCTGACAGGCTGTATTGAGCATTGAATGCAAATGATGTAGTAATTGTCTACAGGCTATAGGACCAGCATGAAGAAGAATGAAATGTAGTTGCCAATTTATAACCTTGGTTGAAAAGCATAGCATTGTTATTCGGAGAAGTGAGGTAAGCCATCCTTCTCTTATTCATTTAAAATGATTCTTACTCAACTGATCTCGACTCATGGGCTGGTTCCAATTAGACGGATAATAACTTCCATCCCCTATCTTTTTCTTACCACATTTCTTGCATTTAATCCCTTCTTTGGAGATTTGATTCAGCATCACTGTTGTCGGTTGAATCAAATCAATGACATAGTTCGTTGGTTCAGGAAAAGCAGAAGAGGCTGCTTTATTGCAAAAGAGAACATTCGGATCAAATGGATTGGATTGCACAAAAGCCATGATACAGCCACAGAGTAATTCACCTGCATGTAATCTGTAACATCCATTCAGGTCATCAGACGAAGATTAATCTGAAATTTAAGCACTAAACGCCATAAATCTATGTATGGGCAGACTTTTTTGAGACATATGTTGATAAACATGCGGCAAGTTACATTGCTTAAAAGTCTATCTAAGTTAACGATCTATTCAATTCTGGATAAGTAATCTGAATATTACGATCCTAAATTACCCGAAGAGTATTAAGATTTCTAAGAATCGTGATTGTTGGTTTATTTGGGAAATTAATCAGTGGATTGAAGCAAAGATGATGGCTCATTAAGGATTGTGGGCTTCGACTACTTAAATTTTAGGTATTTTGAATAAAGCATATTTCAAAAATCTTAATTAATGGATTTAAATTACCATAAAAACCTTCAATATTGGCTTGAATCCATTGTTGTTGAGAGTCAATGCGAGACCAATCAATACCATAACCACAATGAGCAATCAGATGCTCAAAGAAAATCCGTTGTGTACGTCCATTACCTTCACGGAATGGGTGTATGACATTAAGCTCACAATACAAGTCGGCAAGTTGAGGAATCAGTTGTTGTGGTGCTAAGCCTTGAAAGTATTTTTTTTCTTGAAGCGGTTTGAGTAGTTTATTGGTTTCAATTTCAATACGGGAAAAATTACAAAAACGGGTGTCACCTTTGGAAATATCGATTTGTCTTAACTTTCCTGCCCAGTCGTATAAGTCGCCAAAGAGCTGCGCATGAATTGATTTTAAGTATTGTAAGTCGTAAGGTGGTTCAGCATATTCAATTAAGTTACTTGCCAATCCAGACAGTTCTAGTTCAGCTTGTTCTAAAATTTGTTCATCATGAATATTGAGTTTGTTCTTTAGGATATTTGTGCCAGGGTAACAATACAGGCTGTCACCCATTTCCCCATATTTATCCATACATGCACCTGACTAAGTTTCGGGTTGCGAATACTTCTTATATTTTTGCAAGATTTCAGCTTTACTTTGTTGAGTTGTTTGAGCTGTCGTTGTAATGCCTTCAAGCTTTAGGCTGGCTTGATAGTTTTGCGCACGTGTCGCTTGAATATATTTTTTTTTCTGTTCAGTGGTTCTGAGCATTTCGAAACTCCATTGATGCTACACGTGAAGTAAGTATAGCAGAGAATCTTTTTGATCAATGCTGCATACACAGCATTTCAAAATGTAATACAACGGTATTGTTTCATGTAATAACAGAAAACTAAAAAAAAGTGGAAGAATTTTTAAAATTTAGACCACCCATGATAAGTAAACCATATGTATTTGTTGATAATTGTAATTTTGAGAAAATTTAGTTGATAAATTAAATGAATTTTAATATACAAAGATATGCTCATTTTTTATATCGATAAAAATGTTAAAATTTGACTATTTAGTAAAAAATATAGAGATATTTATGGGGCAATTTATCATGCCCTTTTGCTTTGAGCGACAAAATGTTCAATTTAAGATAGTAAAAATTAACTCAGAACTACTGAAAATCAAAAAGATTAAACAGAGCCAGAAAGTAGTAGTACAAGCAAAGTTCAAAATAATCTATGTGAAAATTTGGCAAAAAATATTGCTATTAATGCAAACGGAGCCATGCTTACGTGTACATTCTAATTATGTTGCAATCTTACAGTTGATACATAATCTTGATGATTTTATCGAAAAATCACAGCAACACTTGTGCTTTGAGAGAAAAGCTCAGAAAGAGCTAGATGCTAAATTTTTTGCTAGATTTTTTAAGCTGACAAAAAGTTCAATCAAAGATCAACTTTTACCAAATTGTTCAGATCGTAATGAATTTAACCAATGCAATTTGATAAAAAATTAAGCGAAAGCGAATATGCCCAAGATTGAAACAGAAGAGCAATTCTTAGATTTAGCAGAAAAATTTCAACAAGATTATTGTCTATTACATGATGATGTTGTGAATACACAATTTGTCGATCTATCAGATGATTTATATGAAGAAGTCTACGCTCTATACAAATTAGCACAACAAATTTATAGCTATATATCAGGCACTAGGCAGATTGGTAAGTATTCTTTTTTAGCTGCTGTGAGTTTTTTTGCATGTCCAGATACTAGTAATACACAAGAGCTGTCATCGCAACGCTATTTGATTTTACAAGCGAGTTTTTTAACATATCGGCAGTATCAAGAATTTGCAAAAATTGATAAAGCTGAGAATAAGCAAAAGCATGTTTGTGACCTCTTACGCTATGTCTCACGATATGTGCTGGATTCTAATAATGCTGAATTATTTCATGAATGCAGTAAGCTGCTAAATTGTTATGTCATATACGAACGTAATTTGAAAAAAGAGGATCGTAATCAACTTTTTAATATTAAAGATTTCAAACAAGTACAAGCCATAGAGTATTTATCGGCTCTATTAATAATTTTTAAAAGACTTGATGATCGTCGTGTTGTTCATCGTCAGCGTAAGTCAAAAAAAAGTAAAGTTTTGCAATGGCCGACGAAAAATGAACTCAAAAAATTTCGTGAAATTAAAACGGGTAAGCAAGTAGATATTGGACATAACGCAAAGATCAGTATTTATGATGCCGCTCTTCACAAAGATGAAGAGGGTGAAGTTGATCTATTAGATCCTGAAATGGAGTTTTATTCAGAAGATGAAAAGTCTAAAAATTTAAATTATATACTCAGCGATAATGCGACGCATCTAATGCGGCATCGCCAGCGCCGTCATGCTCCTTTTGTTACAAATCCACATTATTTGGCGCCAGATATACTGAAGCAAATTGTTTATGTGTTGAGAACCGAGTTATCCGGGCACTGGAGGGATGCTGCAATCGCTGCAGCATGTTTATTGTCACTTTTGACGGGATTATCACCCGTCGCACTGATGGATTTTAACGAGCTTATTCAAGATGGAATTTTGATCCAGAATGGTTCAAGTAGACGTCGCGAATATTTACTCAAATTAAATCTTAAAATTACAGAGCAGAAGATTAAGAGCTTAAATCATGTGCGGTGGAATGAAGTGATGACACATCAACTACATTTACCTTCTGCTTGGTTTGACTATATAGAACAAGCATCGAATCCACTAATTTCATCAACACACATTAATACGAAACTTAAGAATTGGCTTGATAATCGGTTTGTAGGTTCGATCACTGTAGAAAAACTGCAGGCTCAATTATATTTTCATATATATTATGAAACATATAATGAATATCTTGCTCATGTAATTGCTGGGCGGGATAGTCAGCATCACATGCCTGGTATCTATTATGGCGGGCTACCGAAAACTCAACTCAGTAGCACATATCTAGCCTTTTTAGAAAAAGCACTTACACCACATTCCACACATTTTACTGAAGACACGGCTGAACTAAAAATATTGCAACAACAATTCAAAGTGCAATCTGCATTATCTATAGGAAGGATAGGGAGCCAACTGGCACTTGAACCCAATTTTGTGAAAGAGCAATTCCATATTTTACATAGACATTGTCACGAAAACATCCAAGAAGATAAGCACATTATTAATCAACTTAATGCATATGCGTGTTGGATGTGGCATATCAGTTTGTTGAGTTTGGCAAGTCGGCCTAAAAAAAACCTGTTGGGGAATTTGGATGATTATTGTGTTGAGCTCAAGCTTTTATATGTGAATGATAAAAAAAATAGTAAAGCAAGAAAAGATGGTCGTTTTATCCCTTTATCTGATTTTTTCATAAAAACACTGCAAAATTACACTGCCTTTTTAGAACAAATTATTGAAGCGTACGGTTCATTTTTTAGACAAGTCTTTGCAAAGAAGAAGATAACTGTAAATGATCTTTTTGGTAAGGTCATTTTTAGTAAAGATATCTTGCCGATAACTGTCAAAGAATGGCAGAGCAGGAAAATTAAGTTAATCCCTTTATCGAGAAAATGGGTGAATTCATATATGCAAGGAGTCTTTCCAAAGAATATGTATTCGAATTGGTTACGTCATTTTGACATGAACTTTTTGATGCATGAGCAGCAAGAGGGTAAACCAGCATTAGCTTTTCACTTAATTCAGGCCCTGTATGGTCATGACCAACGTGACCGAGAGGCTTTTCATCCGCATTCTTCACTTATCCCGAATGTCTATGTACAGCAAGCCCGCCAGCAATTGCAAGATAATGTCAAATCTTTATCGATTAAACACTTAGAGCGAAAATAGTTGTATGCAAAAAATCAAAGAACTAATAAAACCACAACTAGATGATCTATTTGTTGATATTCATAAAATGGTGAAAAAGTCGCTAGATAGACAGCCTTCTCCACCTGAAGTATTGACGAAAGAAATGCAGCAAAAACTTGATCAGCAGATCGCTGAAAAATGGCATGACATTAAAGATAGTGTTGATTGTTTGAGTCAAAAGTTGAGCCGAGACGAACAATCAAAACTGATGCAATTTACTGAAGATGAATTTAATAAAAGAAGGAAGCAATTCAACCAGAATGTAGATAAAAAATCATACAGAATTAAGCTAAATCCACATACTAAACGGATCGTACTGCCTAGAAAAATTGAGAGTACAGAGTCACGGTTAGAACAGGGGCATCTACATATCCATGTACTTAAGGAATTAAGGCAGTATTGGCAAGATTCATTTGAATATTGGAATGAACCAAAGTACTTATGGGGAAATTTATGCTTAAGTTTTATATATATTTCAGGCTGTGCAGATGAACAGCATTTGATTGCTATTCAGAAGCAATTGCAGGAGGCCATTGAGCTTGGTACAGATCTGAATTGTTTTCGGTTATACCATTCGGACTACAAAAAAATCACTAATCCATTGTTACTACATTATCGTGTTGAAAACTCTCAATATGGCAACGATGTAGAACAGGGAAAGTTGTACCAATGGAAACATGTTTTTTTTAACCCATATGCGCAGTTCATTTTGCAATATTTAAAAAAGTTGAAAGCTACTCAGAAAGAATTTTGTCTGCAACATTCAGTTGAAGATTGTATTTTAGAAAGCTTGAGTAAGATAGGCAGGAAAAAAAGTCTTGGGGATCTGCAATATCAAATTAAACGCCGTGGATTTCGTGCATTTAATGATGTGCAAATGGTACTCGAATTTAATCCAAACCTCAGCATAGATATATTTTTGAGTAATGTGCTTCAGCAAGAGATTAATACTGTTGCTTTAAGGCCATCCGAATTTAGATTGCTGTGGAATAATGATTACAATCAAGTCACAGAACCAGATAATCGCCCTATTCATTTTGAACAAGAGCAGTTACTTCCTGAAGTTCCGACTGTTCAAAGCAAATTACAAACGATTCCGTATGAGTTGATGTTGTTTGGTCAAAAGAAACGTAAAGGTCAAAAAGTTGAGCGTTTAGATAAAAAGAGGAATAAAGAAGAACGCACGCTACGTTTTTGGCAAGAAACTAGAAGGGTGTTAGAGGAGAAGATAGTTGATGCTAATACGGAGGAAAAGTCTTTAATTGATGCTCAACTACGCTTAATTCACTGGTTAATGCATTTAAAAAAACGAGGGCTTCAATTATCAACTATTGAAAGCTACTTAGGATCGTTTGGCAAAGAATTTATATTTGAGATTTGGCTCAATAAATTAGATTTAAAGCAACAATCCATAGATGACTATGAGGATTTATATCGGCAGCTATTGAAATACAGCAGTGAACGTGATGAAAAAGCAGTTCAACGAGATTCGGTGAAAGGAAAAACCTCTCGTAAGATGCACCAAAGCGCAGAATACCGTTTTGGTCGCCTAAAAGATTTTCATCAATTCTGTATAGAGAATTATGATGCTCCAGGGGTATTGGTGTTACAGAATTCAAGTTTTAAGCATTTACAAATTTGCAATGCACGGCTAGTGAGTCCTTTGCTATTTGGCAAATTATTGGAAAAACTAGAAAATTTAAGTCAAGAGCCAACGGCATCAGAGTGGGTCGATCATCTGAGTTGTTTAAAGCTGATGTATTTACTAAGTTATAGAACTGGACTTCGATTAAATGAAGTTCGTTGTCTTAAAATACAAGATATTATTTGCCCAGAGCTACTTTATAAAGAAAAAGAAAATACAGTTTTTAATAATATCACGCTTCATATCCAAGACAATTCATATCGCCGTCTGAAAACGCGAAGTGCGAATCGTCAAATACCATTGAAAATTGCATTGTCAGAACATGAGTTTTTAGTAGTACAACGTTACATACAACATCGTTATGAGCAATATTTGGTTAATCAGCAGGATGATCTACTTTTTAGTGTGAATCATCGTGTATTAACTGATCAATGTATCAGCAAAATTACAGTAGATTTGTTTAGTCAAATATTAGGTATGCATCATGGCTTTAGTTTTCATACATTACGCCACAGTGCTGCTAACTATCTAGCAATAACTTTGCTCGGTTCAAAAGAAATGATCAAGACCTACACAGATTGTCCTTGGGTAAAAGCAAAAAAGATGAGGGATTTATTGTTTGGTATGAAAGCACGTGCTCAAGAAGAGATTATTCAACATAAATGGCAGGTGCTCGCCTCTTGGATGGGGCATAGCAGTATTGAGCAAACGGCTTCAAATTACCTTCATGTTTTGGATTTATTAGCAGTCGATCGAATTTATAATTCGCCGTGTATCATTTCAAAAAAAGTATTAGAACAGTGTTTTAGTCCAGTGAAGTCAAGTACAGACTACATAAACCTAAATCGTTATACTCAGCAGCAGAAATGGTTTAATTCTTATCAGCAAACACAGCCAGTTACGATGGCTGGCCGACAAGAAAAGAAGTTTAGTATAGAGAAGAGTACTCTGACACCTTTTCAACGTTTGATAAGTTTTAGAGAAGGTCGTTTAAGCGAAGATACTCAAGCTCAAGAATGGATGCAACGATGTCAATGGATGAGCACTAAATGGATGGATCGCCAAAAATTTAATTTAAAAACGAATTATGTTTATAGTAAGAATTTAGAAGAGAGTTGGTTTGATGAACTTTACGAAAAGGCTAAAAAACTGACTCGTCCAGATGAAATAATTCCTCTCCTTGATTTTCATTATAAAGATGATAGGCAGCAAGATGCACTGAAAGAAAAGAACATGGTTAAGGCGCTTAAAATATTATTATTATTTGGAAAACTGCGTAAGAATTTTCTACATTTTCAATGCCGAATGAAAGGTGATGAGCAACAAATTGTTAATTTTATTACTGGTATAGAGCCAATGTTAGGAGATCATCTGTATTTAGAAAAACAAAACTACCCAGTTAATTTGGATGCTCCTGAGCGAACCGTTAAATTTAGTTTTCAAAGAGTTGTCGGCTCTAACAAAAAAAATGTTACTCCGCTGGTTATATTTAATTTAATGTTAAAAATGATGCAAAAAGATGAACTCTGGATCAAATAGCCTAAGCATGTTAAAGGGGAATTGTTTAAAAATCTCTCTGGTTATAAGTAAACTGTCTTTATGAAAAGCATCATACTAACTTTGATTCATAATAAAGGGAATTTAAAAGCTTTAGCATCACAATTTGGTCACTGGATTTTAGACAATAGTGTAAAGATTAGCACTTTGGTAAATCGATGAGCTAAAGTGTTGTAGTCCAAACTCGATCTGACAATTACCCATTTTTTAGTGTGCCCGTCAGGTTAAATTTGAACTGAATTTTTCTCAGCCCAAATTCATTTCCAATCAAGTTATGTTTCAAGTGGCGTGCGAACACTGCACAATTTAATTCACGGTGCCTAAGACAGGTATCAACTTCGGACCAGCCATTCTAGCTTTGCTAATGATTTCCACCAGCTCATCATAAGTCAGTTCAAACTTATCTTCGCTATCAAAAACATAAACCATGTTCTTGCCTTCATGTTCAACTGGAGTAGGTGGTACAAAGCGTTTCGGGATTAGGATCTGCGCAAGTTGTTCATCAGTTAATTTAAATAAGTGCATGTTTTATCCCACTCTTGGTAAGTCAGACCATTTTGTTAAATACGATGGTGATCTAAGGTTTTGATTCATGTGCCATGAGGCTTCTTGATTGTTGGCAATGCCTAGCGTGACGAGATTCTTCCCAAACCGTTCACTGATGGCTTCAATAGCATCTGAAAGTTTTTCGCGCTCTTGTTTATGCGAATAGTCCGTGAATAGATCGGGCACAAATTTGGATTTATCCGTGATTTCGAGCAGCACGATTCCCGCCTTTTTATACTTAAAGCCTTTCTTAAATATCTGATCGATACCCTTCATTGCAGCTTTGGTGATGAGCAGTAGATCATCTGTATGTTCGTGCATTTGAACCACGATATAGGGTGAGTAACGCTCAGTTTTATCAAAGCGACTGGTTTGGATATAAACCCCAATCATCTTGCAGATTGAGCCATCTTCACGCATTCGCTTTACAGCTCTGGCCACATAAAGCCGGACAGAAGCTTTGATGTCATCCATTTCATACACTGGGTTACCATAAGAGCGACTGCTGATGATTTGCTTCTTCGCTACAGCATCATCAGTCAGGTCAATACAAGAGAGACCCTGTAGCTCAAGCACCGTCTTTTCCATCACGATACTGAACTGCTTTTTGATTTCTTTAGGGTTGGCATTGATGAGATCCAGCACAGACTGAACACCCATGGCATTGAGCTTCTTACAGTTCTGCCTGCCGACGCCCCAAATCTCAGACACATCGACCTGCGCGAGTAGCGTTTCTGTAGAGCATGGGTCCATATGGGCCAGATTACAGACCCCATTGAAGAACTTGTTCTTTTTGGCGAGATGATTGGCAATCTTGGCTTCAGTTTTAGAGCGACCAATCCCAATGCAGCAGGGTAGTCCTAACCAACGCCAAGCCTTAGCTCTCATATCTTGCGCATATTCGGTCAGGTCAAATAAATGCTCATAAGCTGTGAGCTTCAGAAAGCATTCATCAATCGAATAGACTTCTTGATATCCTGGTGCAACATAGTCCCCAAGCAGTTCCATAAAGCGCTTAGACATTTCGCCATATAAGGAGAAATTACTGGATAGCACCTGAATGCTATGTTGCTTGATCAGATCCTGAATGTGAAATACAGGAACACCCATTTTGATGCCTAAGTCTTTCGCTTCCTGACTTCTGGCCACAGCACAGCCATCATTGTTGCTGAGTACAATGGTCGGGCGATCATTCAAGGCAGGATTAAACACACGCTCACATGAGACGTAGCAATTATTCACGTCGACTAACGCGAATATTTCATTTTCACTTTGCATTGTTATTCTTCTTGTTATGAGCGGTGATAAATACGCTTTAAATTAAAAGTCACCACACCCCAGATTGAGATGGTCTGACTGTCATCAGGAATGATGTGATTGTAATTCGGATTTTCAGCCTTCAACCAAAGTTCTGGAAGCGGATAATTTTCATCACCAAATATCTCTTTGATTTCAGACTTGGACATCTTATTGGTGATCATCAGCCGCTTAATGGTCGAGGCATTGTTATCAATCAGGGCAACCACGATATCGTAATGCTTGGCTTCAATACTGCGATCAATAATGATTGGATCATTAATCTCTAGGCCAGCATCAAGCATGGATTCACTGTCTACATAAGCAATGAACGTAGAAATAGGGTTGTGAATCAGGAACTCATTCAAATCGAGTGCTTTGTCTTGCTCATCCTTGGTGCTGAAGGCTGGACCTGCAGGGATACGCTCTAAAGAGACCGGAATAGAGACTTTGGATTTGGGTAGGACTGCATTAAGCCCTAACTGCGCAACCAGTTCATTTTGAACAGCGATCTGTTCTAGAACAGTATTGATGGTAGGGCTTGGCTTACCTTCTGGACCCATGAGCTCTTGTAAAGATGACCATGCATCGTCAGAGAAGTAGATCGGCAACTTCTTAGACATGTGATACTCCTACGCTACGAGGCGTGTTTGGAAGTAGAATTTGTTTAAATAGGATATTACTAACAGCGTTTAAAATTCAAATTTAAAAAGTTGTGGATAAACAAGTATGCGTCAGAATAAGACGTTTTGTTTCTGCTCATCGCGTGGAAAAGTGACGAATTCATCGGGCATTGGAAAGAAATATTCATGCGCGTGTTCATGATCTGCTGTTAGCCAGTCTTTTCGATATTGCTCCGGAATAACAATGATGGATCGCTTCTCATCCTTCGGTGCATGGAATTGCTTCATGAAGGGGTGATGATCAGAATTGATGGTTAACATCGAAAAGGAACGTACCTTATTGCCATCAATCACGGCATCATCATAGATCCCTGCAACCGTGAAAGGCTGATCATCTTTACGCTTGATGGTGTACCAGTATGGCTTGCCATTGATGTATTTGGGTTCGTAGAACTCTTGCACAGGGACTAGGCAGAACTTGCTGTATTTCCATGAGTGTCGAAAGCTGGGCTTATCAGCTACAGACTCGGTACGTGCATTATAAGTGTGGCTGCTAAATTTCAATTCTTTCGCCCAACTCGGAAGTAATCCAAACTTTGCGATATCAAGTTCCAAATGTTCTGAGCCATTCAAGATGATTGGAGCGTGATAAGAAGGAAAGACATGATCCTTAAGCTCAAGATCAAACTGGCTTGTATCGACACCTAAGAGTGTCAAATTTCTTTTATTTGGAAATAGGTAATTTGAGCACATAGCCTGATCACATAACTAAAGAATTTATCTGAAATTGTATACGATGCTTTATGGAACACATGGGATTTATGGTGTCAGTTCAAGTAGGCTATATGAAAAAAGTCATGATGGGGCAAGTTACATTTTCAGTTAAAGTATGACTTATGGGATGCAAAACTACGTTGGGCGTGAAGTCATAAAAAAATTAATCAGGATTTTGCATAAATAGTGCGCCGTAAGGCGCATTATTTTTAAGGAAGGTTTGTATTACTCGACAATATATAACTTATGTTTTTTCTTCGGGGGCTCAACTTTAGCTAAAGCATCAAATGTTAATTGATTAAAATCTTCTTCAGAGATTCCAATTTCATCAAGCATTTTATTTTTATCAAAAGATGGTTGTGAGGCTAAAACAGAGATAATTTTGGGCAACATCAAACTCTCATCTCGATGAGTTTCTTCAGGTTCATTAATGTTGTAGCCCAACGAATTGATCTTTATAGAGTTACTACGATTAACCCAATCACTAACTAATCCCAGCTTGTGAGCTTTATAGTTAATAGCCTTCAGGGATGTTCGCCAAATCTTTTTATACTCAATCATATTTTCTAGTGAAAAATAGCGTGGAGCAGTAGAAAGAAATGCATCTGTTGGCATTAAAAATTCAGATGAAAATTGATCCGCTTCAGTTTCGAGAACACGATTATCTTTCTCGACACGAATTTTTTTGTTATGCGTATGCATAACGATATGACCAAGTTCGTGTGCACAATCGAAGCGGGCTCTTTCGGCAGACTTAAATGTATTTAGAAATATGAAAGGGCTACCACTTTCATCATCAAAAAAAGATAGTGCATCAATTTCTCGAATTTCAGTCGGTAATCTAAAGACACGGATTCCCTTTAGCTCACACAACGAAACAATGTTATTAATAGGTTGATTACCTAAAGCCCATAAACCTCTCAACTCTGACGCTAGGTGATCGGCATACTTAGATTCACCCAAAAACTCAGTAATATCTAAATCAGGACGGTGAAAAGTAGGTAACTTTACTTTCTGATTTAAGTACTTGTGAATATTTATTGCTAAAAGAGTATATGCCTCATTAGCTTTTCTATGCTGTGCTTTAATACGAGCAACCGATCTATAGAAGATTTGGTCTGTTTCATGTGGTTGTGTGTCATTACCTGCAAAGAATGACTTGGGTAAATTTAATACACGGCATATATCATCTTGATCATTTTCATTGATTTCTTTATCCACGTCTAAAAGTTGCTTTACCTTAGAGATAGAGCAACTCAATTTTTCTGCGAAATCGGTATTGCTAAGTCCTCGTAATTCTTTAGCAATACGTAAACGATCTTTATTAAACACATTAACCTCAGATTAAACTACAAGCTGAATATCAAAATCATCTGGTTTAATTTCATTAGATGGTTCCAATACTGGCTTAGGATCAGTTTTTACAGGAACTGTATTATCTATTTCAAATGCAATTCTGCAAGTATGGTCACTTGGTAAAATTGAAATTTTTTTCGCTTTTAAGTCCTGTACGAAGCTAGTTGGGTATGCAAATTCAAAAGGAATATTTGGGATATCAATGTCTTTATAGGCTGGATGTGATGCTGAAGGAAAGTATAAAATCCATGTTCTCAATTTTGTCTCATCATCATAAGCAGACTGATTCTCCTTAATATTATTTAATGTCATTAATCCTTTTTCACAGTGTGCTGATACAACTTGATCAGCTAACCCCAATGCAATATTCCCGCTCATAAAGATAATTTGTATTTTCTTTACTGTATTCTCAATTCTTGGCTGGCTGTCATTGTGGAATATCCAAGCAGGATCAGATTGTCGAAGCAGTAAAGCAATCTGTTCTCCAATTTTTCCCCATCGTGCAATAAAGCGTGCACGGTTATAGTGAGTATTTGTTCTATAGTCAGCATCACCGATCATAATTGCGTTTCTGACTAACTCGAGATCAGGTAATCCTAACTGTTTAGCTTTTTTGATAGCATTTTCACCTTTGAAAAAATCACATGGCGTGGGTTCAGAAGGTTGGATTGATTCTTCATCAAGGAGATTTAAATTCATCTTAAAAGTTATCCTAAAGTAGCGAATGTCTTTTTTATAACATCTTTTGATGTTTTAAAAAAGACATTTTTATAAATGTGTGCTATCTTCACTTACAACTTGATAATAAGAATTTTGGAGAAGAGACGTTGAGTAACTTATTCATTAATCATAAAAATTGTCCTGAATGCGGTGGCCGTATCAAAGGCTATTATTACTACTGTGGGCAGTGTGGTAGTCAAAATGTTGTAAACTGGAAGCACACGGGGATATTTTTGTTGATTGCTGGAAAGATTTTTCTGGTTGCTATGCTTTTTTTGCTAAAAAATTTTGTTCAAATCCATTTTTTTCACAAGTTTCATTGTGCTAATTTTTTAAATAATTCATAGAGGTTGATAGTAAAATGAAAGTTAAAGATTTAATTAAATAATTAGAAGAGTTTGATCTGGAATTAGATGTTTTAATTGCTAATGAAGAGAACAAAATCATTGGCATAAAAACCCTAGCCCGATTCTTTGAAATAAGCTATGTTTCTTTTGTTCATCCAGAGACACAAAGAAATGATATGGAAAGAAATGTTGAATTTACCTTTTTAGGAATGTCGACTAAAGACTCTAGAGTTATTGTTTTTATTGACGTTGTTCCATAATTTTCAAGTAGTCAAAATGAGTATACAATATTCATGTGATGCAAGAAGATACAACTGGATAGGATGGGCCCATAAGTATTTGAAGCTGCCTCGTGTATGATCATGGGGACTGTCCAAACAAACGGCTTTTGAGAGTGCTGCCTGATACGAAAAATAATATCCAAGAGATGCTAGCGGTAAATTTAGTGTAAAATTTAATGCTAGCCATCATTAAAACTTATTTAAAAATATGAAGTTATATCGCACAGATTGGAATATGTTTCCTAAAACGGTTATTGACCGTGGTCTTGGAGATGCAACCTCTCATTACATGTATGAAGCTGCTAAAGCAGGGGATGTTGAAAGTGCGTATATTTTAGCTAAAGATTTAGTTTCGGATGAGGCGATTGCTGAACTAGAAAGAATTATCGATGGTCGGGAAACTATTATAGTACCTGTACATGCTGAGGAAGCAGTCGGTCGTAATATGATTCCTTTAGCTACTTCAGCAGTTATAGCAAAGAAACTTGGGCTTGAAGTTGATACGAATATAGTTCAAGCTATAAAAGTATCAAGAACTGGCGGTGATGGGTGGCATAGATTAGCCAACCCACCAGCATTTGATGGGACAATAAACAATGATAAATGTGTTATTATTGTTGATGATACCCAGACCCAAGGTGGTACTTTTGCAGCATTAAAAGGTCATATTGAAACAACTGGGACGAATAAAGTTATTGGAGCATATGCACTGACGGGTAAACAATACTCATCACAATTAGCTCTAAGTAAAGAAACTCTTCAGCAATTGAGGGATGTATATGGTAATCTTGAAGCATGGTGGAAATCGATTTACGGGTACGATTTCGAAAGGCTCACAGAGTGGGAAGCAAAGTATATCCTCAACTCTCGTAAAACAGCTGACGAAGTCCGAGATAGAATCATTGCGTCAAAACAAACGTGATGCTTATGCACTTATGATGAAAATGAATTAATTATTATTTAATTAAGTTAAAAGACTGCTATATAGCGGTCTTTTTTGTTTTTGAGCTCTACAAATTTTAATGAGTACATATAGTTACTTTTATAAAAATGATAATAAAGGGTAGAGGAGGTCATCTAAGAATTTAAAGCACAAGACTTATTTAACATTGATGACAGAAAAAGTGAGTTGTTGGGAACTTAAAGAAGAGGTGGTACTTATAATGGTTACTAAAATACAAATACTTAAAATATTAAATATATAAAACAATATATTACAAATATATATGATGCGTAGTGTACGCATCATATATATTTTCTTCTATTTTGATATAATGGATCTCATCAATCCGCTGATAGGTTTCATTTAAATTTCATGAGTCTTACTGAAATTAAAGTTCGCCAAGCTCATTGCAAGGAAAAAACTTGTTTTTTATCCGATGAAGATGGACTTAGCCTGAAGATTGAGCCGACTGGAAGAAAATCTTGGTGCTATCGCTATACAGATCCACAAACAAAAAAACGTCGCCGCATTCAGTTGGGGCTTTATCCTGATTTATCGCTGAAAAAGGCACGACAAGTCAAAGATGACTTTAAAGACAATAATTATTGTTTTGAGCATGATACTGTCTCTAATGTCATCACCTTTCGTAAGGTAGGGGAGGAGTGGCTGCAGTTCAAACTGAAAAATGCATTTAATGATTCACCCCGCTGCGGTGTACTACAGTTAGCAGAAAGATGTTTACAGCAAGATATTTATCCAGACCTTCAGGATTTACCTTTTCAAAACATCAAGCGTTATGACCTGGTTTCAGTAATCAAAAAAATAGAGGGACGCCAAGTAAAAGAACCTGTCAAGAAAGCTTGTAGTTATTTGAACCAAATTTATGACTACGCTGTAGCGATGGGTTATTGTGAATTCAACATCGCGCATGGTTTAAATAAAATCGCCATTAACAGTAAAATCAAGAAGAATTATCCGTATTTGAAAGCGGAGGATATATCAGATTTTAAGAAAAATTTATTAAAATTGGATGCCCATCCGATTATTAAAAAAGCACTGCTGTTCAAATTACATACTGGCGTGCGAGGGGCTGAATTGTTATTGGCTGAGCCTCATCATTTTGATTTAAATGAAAAAATCTGGAAAATACCTGCCTTGCATATTAAACAGTTTCGACGAAAAGTCATATTAGGCCATGAGATTCCCGACTTCTTAGTTCCACTTTCAGATCAGGCTTTAGATATTTTAAAAGACGTCATGCAATGGTCATACGGTGAAAAGTACATTTTTGCTAGCCCACGGAAACATAATCAACCGATTCATTTTAATACATTAAATATGGCTATACGTAAGATGGGCTATGGAAAACATCAATTATCCTCTCATGGACTACGTTCCACTTTTAGTACCATTTTGAATGACTCAGGTTTGTTCCAGGATAACTGGATTGAGGCACAACTTTCACATATTGATAAGAACCGTACCCGTGCCAGCTATAATCACGCTGACTATTTAGCCCAGCGGACTGAAATGATGCAGTGGTGGGGTGATTATTTAAGTACTGCTAAGTGAAAATCGTACTTTTATACATAGACTTAAAACATTATGGGGTTTCAAATGGATAGTAAACAATATACTTGCCGTGTTACATGGTCAGCAGAATATAATGAGTATGTTGGGTTGTGTGCTGAGTTTCCATCATTGTCTTGGCTTGATGCGGATCAGTCTAAAGCATTCTCAGGAATAGAGGAGCTCGTTGCTGATGTTGTCGCTGATATGATTAGCAATAATGAAAAAGTTCCTACACCACTCTCCGGGAAAATATAGTAGGCAGTTTGTTGTCCTTGTTCTCAGTGGTTCAACAAAAACTAGCCCTCGAAGCCGCAGAACGTGGCGTGGACATAAATTGTTTAGTATCAGTAAAAAGAGCGATGTAATTTTAGTACGAGTGAGTGATAGAGCAGGAACCTATGCTTCATATATTCAGTAAATGGTATGTTTTTGAATTAATAGGTATTTTTAAATAAAGCTTTCTTTGATTTAGTGCTTTTTATTTAATAAATTAATTTTAAAAACAACTTAGGCTAATTGATAAACACTATCTGGAAAGATTAAAAGAAAATATTTTTTAATTTCTGCTAATTCATTTAAGGCAGGTTCCCTTTCAAGCAGTTGAAATGTCCAAATAAGTACAGCCTGATGATTATCATAGCAAGTATTTACTCCAAGAAAATTAGCCATTCCATAACTTCTATTGATGTTCATTTCTTTAATTAATTGATTTCCTAAGTCACGAGCTTGCTGGCTGATCAATAACTCATTTGGTAACACGGCGGTCATCTCCACAAAATAATCTAATGCAGGTTCAATCCTTATATTTAAAAAGTTATAATTTAGTTGAAATGGATAAAATATACTTTCTATAAGTTGTAATAACCTGCTGTAGGTTAATTTTAGCAAAGTATTACTCAGTCAACAACTTCAAATAACCCACAGCAAGTTATTTTTTGTAAATTAATTTAAATATGATTACTTGTAAGTTATCTAGCCTCATGGGCGATAGAAAAATTTTAAAATTAAGTGAAGTGGTGCATGCAACAGGTATCAATCGCAACACGCTCACAAGTATGTATTATGACCGTGCTGTACGTATTGAATTACCAGTCGCCGATAAGTTGTGTAAGTATTTTAACTGTACGATGAATGATTTGTTTGAGTTTAAGGAAGAAGTTGAAGAAAAAGATTAACTTAATACTTCGTTTGATAAGTTTTTCGAAGAAAAAGACTAGCCAATACTTAGTTTGATAAGTTTTTCTCTGCAGATCTAATATTGAATTTTATAAAATATGATTACAAACAGATACTAATTTCATTACTTCTAAAATGAAATCAATCGAATGGTAGAGTTTTTTTGCTATTTGCATTTTAAGGTGGGATTTTGAGGCCTTGTTGCGCAAACCTACCGATAAGGTCTTATACAGCAATAGCCTACACCTAAATTTATCGTACACCGAATTGGTCATCCTACAATCATGCTTTGATCAATCATGGTAATTTTACAATTTGGTTTGATACTAAGATTCAATGATATTCGCAGTCACAAGGAAAACATGGTCGAAATCAAACTTATTCTGACATAGCCATTCAGTGCTATCTCATGATTAAATCCTTATTTCGTCTTTCTGTATGCATGGTGACTGGCTTTGTCCAAAGCTTGATTAAACTTTGCGGATTAGATTGGACAGCTCTGGATTATTCAACCATTCGCAGAAGACAAAAGCATATTGATATTCAAATTAGCTATGAAAAGAGTTGCAATGGACTGCATCTACTCGTTGATTCCACGGATTTGAAGTTCTTAGGTGAAGGTGAATGGAAACGTAAAAAGCATTAGCCGAAATATCGTCGCCAATGGCGTAAACTTCATATTGGTATAGATACTAAAACCCTGCTAGGTAGAACACTATGGAAAAAATGGTCAGGCTATCATCGCCGAAGTTTGGTCGAAACAAAGATGCACTGCATCAAATTATTAGGCGATAAATTAATGGCAAGAAGCTTTCCTAGTCAGATGAGTGAAATTCATGCTCGCGTAGCAGTCCTCAACAGATTTATGGAATTAGGCCGACCTAATACCCGAGTTGTAACTTAAATTTGAGTTGCTTAGGAAAACTCAATCTTTAAAGGCTTTATGCAACAAAGAACTTCGAAATTGATTTATGGATTATGAGCACCCTAAGGGCTTATAATTCAAAATATTTTCAATTATGGGGTGGTGAATTTTGGATAAGGTGAAAGCAAAAAAAATCATACTACGCACTTTGATTGGAGTCGTAACCTTGCTCGTTGTTGTTTCTGCGATTCAATTTTACTTGAGTTATCGGTCAAACACAAATTTTGAAGCAGTTGAGGAAGCATTTGATAAAAAGTTCCCTCGGACGATTGATAGTTATTCCGATCTGAAAGTTGAAGCTGAATCTTATACCACTCCTTATGATCTAATGATTGCAAATGATTGCAAATGATTGGAGAGTAGAGAGTGTTTATGGTCCATTCAGAATGAAAGAAGAAGCATCTATTGGTGTTCTCGATTGCCAAATTAAAGTAGGCGATATTAAAAATTTTAAAAAGGATGGTTTTTCGTTACTAGAGCAAGAAATTGGCGATGATCAATATTTCAGAATTAAAGATTTGAGTCATGTGTTTAAGGGCATTCCTAGTATTAACAAACAATTTTCAAATTTCTACAAAGATAATAAATTGAGTTATGCCGAATACTGCTCTCTCAATATGATGCTTATGGTGTTCTTTGATCATAGATCTACAGCGCAGCATCAACAGAATATTCAAGAGTTAAAAGACAACTTAAAAGCTAATTAATTATGTTGTTGTAAAGGAAGTAGGTGTATTTCAAGAGTAGTAATTGTATGAATAATGTTTATTTTGATGAAGCAGGAAATAGCGGATTTCAGTTGCTTGATCCAGTTCAACCTGTTTTTGTTTTAGCTTCAAATTGTTTTGATGAAAGTACCGCAACGGAAATGATTAAGTTGTTGAACGTTCAAAAGGGTGGTGAAGCAAAATTCAAAAATTTTAAAACTTCTGATAAAGGTCAACGAAAAATTGTTGAATTTTTGAAGACTGTAATCACTGAAAATGAAAAAGTGAAAGTCACGGTTTACCATAAAAAATATATGGCTATGGGATTACTCTTAGATTATTTGGTAGAACCGCAATTTGCTGAGCGAGGAATGAATTTCGCAGCAAATAAATATAACATCATCACAAATAATATTTTTTTTCATTTGATGGATTATTGTTATGGTGCAGGTTCTTTAGATTCTTTGCTCAGTGATTTTATTGAACTTGTAAAAGATAAAAGTGATGAAAATATCGAATCTTTTTACTCGACTGTCCGTCGAATAGCCGCTTCACCGCTAGATCTTAATAAGCAATTGGATTTTAGTTGGATTAAGGGTTCTGAATCTGATGTAAAAGATCATTTGGAGCATTTAGATCGAAGAAGTCTAGATCCTGTACAATCAGGTATTTTTACTCATGCTCAATATTGGGGGGAGGAATTTGATAACTCCTTTAATATTATTCATGATGAGTCTAATACCCTAGAACAGAGTTTGGATTATTTTAATAAATATACAGATCCTTCGAGTATGAAGATTATGGTCGGTTCAGATGATCGAATTATTAAGCTACCGTTGAAGGTACAAAAGGTTGATATAAAAAACTCTCGGTTGATTTCTCAAATACAAGTCTCTGACATGATTGCAGGCGCTATCGCATATTACTTAAAGCAAATAATTACTGGTCAGAGGAGCGAGAAGCTATGGAATGAGTTGGATTCAATCGAAATTGGAGACCTACTTACTCACATGGTATGGCCAGAAATGAAATTCACTACTCAACAATATGGAATTAAAAAGTTGGATTCTGTACATGGGGTGAATATTGCGGATGAAATAGCAACGTATCAAATGAATCAGGCCCGAAAATATAATAGATTTTAGACACTAAAATTAACAACGAGCATTATGTTTTTTGGGTGCTCCTTTCTATCGATCTTGTTCATCTCTTAGGGGGTGAGCAACTCGCTTAAACATATATGTTTTATCTCGCAATTGAACTTTTAAACATCATTTTATAATGTTTTGGTGTATATTCTTTTTTAGTTCTTGGAGGCTTTGTTGCACAAAGCTGTTCTTAAGGGCTTCTTCAGCAATATAATTTTCAAATGAAGAAGCCTACACAAAAAATCTACCGCACAACCAATTGGCCCGCATATAACCGAGCTCTCATTAATCGTGGGAATATTGCCATTTGGTTCGATCCAAAGACCCAGTGGTATGCACAATCACAAGGCAAGCATGGTCGAAATCAAACTTACTCTGACACCGCTATTCAATGCTGTTTAATGATCAAATCTTTATTCAAACTCTCTTTACGTATGGTCACAGGTTTTGTTCAAAGTCTGATTAACCTTTGCGGATTAAATTGGGCAGCACCAGATTACAGTACGCTTTGTAGAAGACAAAAGCAGATTGATATTCAAATTAGCTATGAGAAGAGTTGTAATGGACTGCATCTACTCGTCGATTCCACGGGCTTGAAGTTTTTAGGTGAAGGTGAATGGAAACGTAAGAAACATCAGCCTGAATATCGTCGCCAATGGCGTAAATTACATATTGGTATAGATGCTAAAACCCTGCAAATACGCGCTATTCAGCTCACAACCAATAATGTCAGTGATTCACAGGTACTTGGTGATTTACTTAATCAGATTCCACAAGATGAGCAGATTGACTCTGTTTATACCGATGGAGCTTATGACACCAAGAAATGCCGTCAGGTCATTGTAGATCGGCAAGCGCATGCGGTGATTCCACCACGAAAAAATGCGAAACCATGGAAAGATACAAAGATCAGCTCGCTAGAGCGAAATGAATTACTTCGAACAGTTAAACGTTTAGGCAGGACACTATGGAAAAAATGGTCAGGCTATCATAGGCGAAGTTTGGTTGAAACTAAGATGCATTGCATCAAGTTATTAGGCGATAAACTCAGTGCTAGGAATTTTGACAGCCAAGTGAATGAGATCCATGCACGCGTAGCCGTATTAAATAAATTTACAGAATTAGGCAGACCTCATACCCAAGTTGTAACCTAAATTTTAGCAACTTAGGAAAACTCTACCGTCAAAGGCTTTATGCAACAAAGCCGTTATTAACTTCAAATTTTCCACGCGCAACCCCATTCTACATTTCAAGTATTGTTCTAAAATTGCGCTTATCGTAAATGAGAATTTTTACCTTTGCAATCTGGGAATGTTAATTGAACAAAAGCATCAAACTGGAGCATTGTTTTACATTTTTTGAATATTGTAATGTGTTTGACTATAGAGTGGCACTGTTGCAAATAGGCTGACATGATAAGCTAAATATCTTATTTATTTCGAGA
>OGQD01000766.1_pt1 | contig 22748 bp, 21 predicted proteins | sample 1553091 | NCBI WGS metagenome assembly OGQD01 (sample SAMEA2580290, study PRJEB22360) | human gut metagenome | biome: human gut; feature: human-associated habitat; material: faeces | place: Denmark | collected 2008/2010
CGTCTTTAATCTGGGAGAGCGCTTCCGCGAGGGTCGCTGCACTTTTATCTATCATGTCATCAACCTTGATGTAAAAATGGCAAATAAAGAAAATCTATCAAAAAAGGCTGAATATCCTTTTGGTATTCAGCCTCGATCATTCATTAACTGTCATCTTCACAAATCGATGATGGATGACGATTCAGTGGCATCACCTCAATATTCATGTAAGGATAAAGTGGTAAGCCCTGCAAAATATTATGCAACTCTTCATTACTTTCCACATCGAAAATACTAATGTTGGAATATTGACCTGTAATTCGCCAAATATGACGCCATTTACCTTGACGCTGTAGATCCTGTGAGTAGGCTTTTTCTACCGATTTAATTTGGTTCGCCTGTTCTACTGGCATATCAACAGGTAAATGCACATCCATCCGTACTTGAAATAACATGTCTAAAGTCCTCTTGCTTAATGACGGCGTAACTGCTCAATCTTATCTTCGTCTATGTCGATTCCTAAACCAGAGGTCTGAGGTACAACCAATTCGAAGTTTTCATACTGCAATGGTGTTTTGAGAATATTTTCAGTCAACAATAACGGCCCAAATAATTCAGTACCAAACTCAAGTGTTTCAAAAGTACTAAATGCATGTGCTGAAGCAATACTGCCAACGGGGCCTTCAAGCATCGTACCACCATATAGACTAATACCCGCCAAACGCGCAATTTTTGCAACTTCGCATGCTTCGATCAAACCACCAGACTGTTCTACTTTTACCGCAAACACATCTGCGCCATTCTGTTTCGCAATACGATAAGCGCTATCAGGGCCTGTCAAAACTTCATCCGCCATAATTGCCACATCAAAACGAGCGGTAAGTCGTGCCAATGCATCTATATTTTCAATGGCACAAGGTTGTTCAATCAAATCGATACCACCATCCTGCAACTGCTGAATGCCTTTTATGCATTCCAATTCTGACCAAGCACGATTTACATCAACACGTACACTAATCTCTGGGCCTAAGGCTTTTTTAATGGCAATCACATGATCGACATCGTGTTGTAACGGATTTGAACCGATTTTTAACTTAAAGGTATTGTGTCGTTTTAGCTCAATCATTTTTTTTGCCTCGGCGATATCTTTGTCGGTATCACCAGAAGCCAGTGTCCACAATACAGGCAAACGATCACGTAAACGTCCGCCCAATGTTTCACTTAAGGGCAAATCTAAACGTTTAGATTGAATATCCAACAATGCCGTTTGAATAGCGCACTTGGCAAAACGATTGCCATTGATGGCTTTACGAATCAGTTTTAAAGTCTGTGCTACATTCAATGAATCTTGGATTGAAAGGAGCAAGGGTTTGAAATACGTCTCGATATTGGCTTTGACACTTTCTGGACTTTCTTCTCCATAGTTCAAGCCACCGATTGTCGTCGCTTCTCCCCAACCCACAATTCCATCTTGAGTGGTCACTTTGACCAATACCAGAGTTTGGGTCTGCATGGTCGTCACAGAAAGTTTGTGCGGACGAATAGTAGGAATATCGACTAAAATAGTTTCCACTGTTTTATACATCGTTCCATCTTCTTTCAATAAATACTATTAACATACCTTAAATTAATGCCATAATTAAAACGATAGATAATTCGGTATTTTTGCATACTAATAAGGTATATAAATGGAACTTAGGCACCTCAGATATTTTGTCACTGTCGTAGAAGAACAAAGTATTTCTAAAGCAGCCGAAAAATTATGCATTGCTCAACCACCGTTAAGTCGCCAAATTCAAAAACTCGAAGAAGAGCTTGGCATTCAACTGTTTGAACGTGGCTCTCGTCCTGCAAAAGTCACAGAAGCGGGAATGTTCTTTTATCAACATGCCGTGCAGATTTTAACCCATACTGCACAAGCATCCTCAATGGCAAAAAGAATTGCAACGGTGAGCCATACTTTACGGATTGGTTATGTCAGTTCGTTACTTTATGGATTATTACCTGAAATTATTTATCTTTTTAGACAACAAAATCCTGAAATTCATATTGAGTTGATCGAGTGCGGCACGAAAGATCAAATCAATGCATTAAAACAGGGAAAAATCGATTTAGGATTTGGAAGGCTCAAGATCACTGACCCTGCTATTCGAAGAATCGTTTTACATAAAGAACATTTAAAACTAGCCATCCACAGAAATCATCACATGAATCAGTTTGTTGAAACAGGCATTCATCTGTCGCAGATTATCGATCAACCTATCCTGCTCTATCCTGTTTCACAAAAGCCAAACTTTGCAACTTTTATCCAATCTCTTTTTACTGAGCTCGGTTTAGTCCCCACCAATTTTACCGAAGTTCGCGAGATGCAATTGGCTTTGGGTTTGGTCGCAGCAGGCGAAGGGATTTGTATCGTGCCAGAATCCGCGATGGATATTGGCATGAAAAATCTGATGTATATTCCTATTTTGGATGAAGATGCTTATAGTCCCATTTCACTGGCTGTACGCAATATGGATCATAGTAACTATATCCCGAAAATTCTGTCGTGCGTTCAGGATGTTTTTGCATCGCAAAATATTATCCCACTGATTGAATAAGTCTTTTGGCTATCCGCTTCAATTTATTAAAAATGGGCTTCATCAGGCTATAGCATTCGAATACAACATTTGTTGAGATCGTCTGATATAGCAAAATATCTTTAGTTCTCAAATTCAGCTCCGTCTTAATATTGACGTAAATCTGAGGCTAATCTATTCAAATCATGGCCCGAACTGATCATCACATTTTTTAATTGCTGAAGATCATGTTCAATGCTATTCAATTGTTTTTCACATTGGTTTGTGAGTTGTTCTATGTTCTGTTTTATCGTTTCATTGGTCTGGCGACACAATTCAGCATATAAACGATCATGAACCACTAAATCTGAAATCAATTCATAACCAATATTGGGGTTTCGTTCGAGTGTAATCTGATCGGGCATCTGTAAACGATAATCTGCCAATGGTTGCTGAATGTGTTGGGTAAATGCATCTGCCAACCATTGTCCAAGCGTGACATAAACTTGATCAATCGCCTGCGTTGATGCATGCTGTTCAAGCAACTGCGGTAGTTCGGGTAATACGCTTTTCCAGACGTTTTCTGCAATATGACGCTGCTGTTGCAACAAAGCTGTTTGCATATGATCAAGACAGGTTTGTAATTGATCCGAGGTAGGCTGTATTTCCTGAACCAATGTTTCGAGCACTTGCTCTTGTAAATGATGTAAAAACACCTCTGCAGGTTTACGTTGCTTATAGTGTAAAGCGGGTTGAATCATCTCTAACAGTGCCGCAAACAACCGCTCAAAACCAGCATCAGTCATGGCTTTTTGATCCAGATCTGCCTGACGTGCCATTTGTGTAGAAACTGATACTGGTGGTTTCAGTAAATGGACATCAACCGCCATTTCTCTTAATTTATCTTCAGCACGTGCTTTTACATCGGCTTCTTGTAACGCACGTTGTGATAAAGGTTTATTACATAATACGGTACAAATTTCGCCATCAACTTCGTCTTCTTCTACTTGATCACTTCGGGTGATAATTGGAAATAAAGGCTTATGTCGTTTTAATTCACGTGCCAATGCGTGTAGCTCTTGTACCTGTCCCGGTGAGGTGGAACTACTGAGCCATAACACGCCATCCGCGCTATCGATAAAGCGCTGCGTCAATGCTGCATTTTCGGCCGTCGCGGAATGCAGACCCGGCGTATCGAGCAATACCAATCTTTCACCCAAACAAACACCTTGTAATTGTGCTGTGGTTTCGGTCGCACCTTCGCGCAAAAGAGTTTCGGTATAATGGATTTGGTCATTTTGAACATAGAAATAGCGTACATCCTGCCCTTGTCGATCAAAACATTCTGCCAAAAGGTTACACAACGAACTTTTACCTGCATTAAATTTGCCAAAGACCAGTAGCATGACTTTATCGTGAAACGCATCTGCCACCGATTGAGCCGCAGCGAGTTCAGACCATTTCACATCCCAAAGCTGAATTTGTTCTGCAATTTGCCCCTTGATGAGAGCAACCTGTTTTGCCAAAGTAGATGTCGGTTGCAAGGCATTAACATCAAAAGAAATACCCTTTAATGCATGAGCTAGTTGTTGCCGCCATAGCTGCAAATGATTCGAAATAGAACTCAGGTCACTTTGCGATGCCGTAATTTGATGTGTCTGTTCAATAAAATGCTGTAGTTGTCCGCCACTGGTCATGCTGTATCCTCCAACATTTTTAATGCCGTTTGTGCCTGTGCAATATCGCCAAGTTGCTTCTCATGCTGTGTTAATTGTTCAACCAGAGCTACACGCCCTGCTGATTTTTCAAAATAAAAAGCAAACTCGTGTTGCAATCGTGCTCGCTCGACATCGCTATAAAACAGTGTCCGCAAATGTTCCCGAAATTTCACTGAAATACCAAAGACAGCAACAATCACGGTATCCAGACTTTTGACATGGGTTTGCTGATCTTCAGGCAATCCCACCACACCATGACGAATAAGATGACTATTGATATCAATACAGGCACGCGAATAGGCAATCTGGACTTTGGCGCGTTGCTGTTTACCTGCGGTATTTTTAAACATGGTGGCAAATGAATCGGGTACAAGTGCATCATCCTGACCTGTAATATCCAAAATCGGATGTAAATCCCCTCGGATTTTATCTAAAACCTTGGTCAAACCTTCATCAAAGTCCTGACGTTGCTGTTGTTGCATATGTTGTAATTTTTGCTGTGTTTGCGCTAACTCAGTTTGCAACTGGTCGAGTTGCTGTTGCATGCCAGAAAATAATTGATTCTTTTCATGGCGACGCGCATTTGGTACTCGGCTGATTGCAAGTTCAATCGCCTGTTGTAATCTCACAATACCACTTTTTTCAACCAATAATGGTTTTGAATTTTCGATACCCTGACGATGTCGTGTGGCAGATACGGACAAAGCATTTAAATCTGGAATTTGATCGCGAATCGACTGTTGTATATGCGCTAAAACTTGTTGATCTGGCATTTGATCAAGCTGCGTCAGTACCAATAAAGTCTGACGTTGACTTGTTTGAAAATCACTCACTAACTGTTGTAATAATTGATGTTCAATCGCATCGAGTTCACCCTCACGTATCGAATGTACAAAAAGACGAATATCTGCCTGCGTCCAGATCGCGTCAAACGCGTAATCATCGTCTACTGCGGCAACATCGGCATCTAACCCAGGCGCATCCAACCAACTGATATTTTGATGAATATGTTCTGCAAGATGAATGGTTTCACGCTTATCGGCAACCGAGAAAACATCATGTCCAATAAGCTCATTGAGCAATCGACTTTTTCCATGATTATATTTTCCAATTACAGTAATGGTTGGATAAGCTGCTGCTGTGATTAATCTAACGAATCTTGCCAAATCAGTTTCACGGTTGGGGATAACCGCCAAAATATCAGTTACAGCACCATCAAAAGTTTGCATATCCATCTTGCCTTTTCTCCATGTGTCCCTACAAATGAATCAGGCCAGTGATTTCCCCACTAGCCCGAAGTTTATTCTCGATTCTAAAGCCTGTAGTTACACAGCAAGACGCGGGCGATCTACAACTTGGTTATCTACACCATCGACCAAGCGTGTCAATTTCAGGTCAAACACCATTTCAGCAAATGGGCCTTCTACATCGTTAGCTTTCATTACTTCGGCATCAGTATGTTCAATCGCCTCAACCACCAAACCTTCACGGGTTGCATAAGCAAAATCATCATAGGTGTACGGGTCACCAGCGACATTGATTTGCGTGGTTAATTTGCGATGCCCATCCGCAGAAACAAAGTAGTGAATATGCGCAGGGCGATTACCATGACGACCTAATTGATTTAATAACTGTTGTGTTGGACCTTCTGGCGGGCAACCATAACCCGCAGGTAAAATCGTGCGTACGCGGTATTGACCATTGTCATCGGTAATAATGCTACGGCGCATATTAAATGCTTGCTGTTCACCTGTCGGATCAAAGTGCGAATAAAAACCTTTGGTATTGGCATGCCAGATTTCGACTTTTGCATTTGGCAATGGTTTGCCCTCTGCATCATAAATTGTGCCATGTAAAATGAGAGTATGACCATTTGGATCGCTACCGTCATCCATACGGGCATAACCGACCGACTCTGGCGCACCAGCGACATAAAGCGGACCTTCGATGGTACGTGGTGTGGTATTTTCAATGCCTAATGCGGCATCTTCGGCATCCATACGCAAATCAAGATAATGGTCAAAACCCAATCCGGGTGAAAGCAAACCTGCTTCCTGATTGGCTCCTAACTGATTCAGATAGGCCACACCTGCCCAATATTCATCGGAAGTGATATTGAGATCTTCAATCGCTTTGTATAAATCTGACAAAATACGATGCATAATCTGTTTGGTTCTTGGATTACCGCCTTCTTGTTCCAAACCACTGGCTACGCGTAGAAAATCTTGTACTTCCTGAGTATTGAATATTTTTACATCCATGGCTGTCTCCTTGAAATCGCCAAAATGAATACATAGGGTGGCTTACTCTGCTGGCCCTACTTGCAAGCTACTCCAACATTGAGCATGGTCATATCACAATAAATTTAGCGATCAAGATTGGGCTGTTTTATTGTGTAATGGCAAATGCGTTAGGATATGCAGCTTGCTTTAATCTGTTCCATAGTCATCACTGTATCGAAAAAGCTGAGTTTATCCAACACCCGTAAAAGTATGTTTTCATACTTTTTAGATATGCTATTTTGTTTTTATTTTTTTAAAAGAAAAAGCCAAACCCAAAACAAATCCCGATCAATATTTTAAAAAATATATTTTTTTCAATTATTTAAAATAAATATAGGTATTTTCATCTTTAAATTCTCATGTATTCAGAAGTAGGATTGAGGGAGGTCAATCTTTTGTTTTAATATCATAAAAGGAATATTAACTTAGACCAAAGAGAGGTGTCTATGTGCGAAAAAAAGACAAAATTTTCATAGATCATTAGCTTTAATTTTTTAATTTTTTAATTTTTTTCAAAAAAGCATGTCCATTTCTTTGTTTTGAATATCCTCGGATCAAAAGATTGCATCAAAGGATATTCACCCATGTTTTCTATAACAAACTATGGCCTATAGGCTAGATATATCACACTCACTGCTGATCTCTCAATTAAAAGACCAAACCAGTTTTAACCATGCAGCATCTCCTTTAGGCCGATTTTCAACTTTTGTTTCTGTCAAATATTTGGCTTCAAGTGACCAACCCTTTTGCTGATACTGAATTGCAGGGCCAATCGCGATACTTTGTCCACGAAAACCAATATCAACACCGTCTTTTTTATCATCACTCATTTGCTTAAAGACATAGCCTTGAACCGCAATACTCACATAAGGAAATACCTGATAACCGAGACTGTAATCTGCCGAAAAATACTGCCCTGACTGATAATCTGTATCGTTATTTTCGGTGTTAAAACTATAGGCCATTTTAGTCGAGATATCCCAACCCGCATGATTATAGCTATAAGCAAAAATTGGTCTAAAGGTATAATAGTTTTTACCAATGTTGGCGAGACGATCTGCATCATAATCGCCTGTAGGTAAAATATTCTCCAAAGCTGCAATCCAGTGATGACTGCCGTTGTGCCAACCTAACATAGGAGCTAGCATCATATCGCCAAGACCACTGCGATGATCGCGCTCTCCAGCCATTTGTACACGTAAGTCGACCAACGGCAAAATGCCATAAAATCCTAACTGTCCATTCAAAATTTTCTGATCAGTCATCCAGACCATACGTGGTACAAATGCATGCACATCCAAATCGAAATCTGGAATCAGTTCGTCGCCATTGGAATCGAGAAATTCTGTCGCACGATATTGCTGGTAATAACCCAAAAAATATAAACCTGCGGGTGGTAAAGCGCCTGCCATAATGCCTTCTGCACCATGCGGAAACGAATCTGCTCCACTTTCAGTCGCACATACGGAACTTGAAAAAATTCCTAACATTATCCCAACGGCCACGCCACTTATATTCTTTAAGATTTTTCTGTTTATGGGTTGTTTATTCCATTGTTGTTGTTTCATATTTTGCGTCCTATCCATCCTGAATGAGACTCTGGCCAAACTCCAATCCCCGAAATTTGGCATGCACCTCGCCCATACTGAAAATAAAGTACAAGACAGAAAATGATCCAAGCTCTTTATTTAAGCAGTATTAGTTCTGATGCGAGTCTAATTTTATTGTCCTTAACTAAAATATTGCTGCTAAATGCAGTATTGGTAGTAAATTCAGCGTATTTCAAAGCTCTAACTTGGCAGTTCCAAAATGATGATGCACTCTGGAACTACCAAATATTTTGTCTTTTAAATATGCCTAAATAACGCTGAACGTGATTCTGCTTTTGCACCATCAGCAGCACTTAAAAAGCGTTCGGTATGGATGTCCCTTTCAAACAAACGACTTTGCATTAATGTAGAAATTGCTGCATCGATCATTGGAGGTGGCCCACATAAATATGCTTTGTGTCCAGAACAACGCTGCTCGAAATAATCGGCAACCGCTTCATGCACATAGCCTGTAAACCCTGTCCATTGATCCTCTGCTTTTGGCGCATTTAAAGCAGGGATATAACGAAAATTAGAATATTGCTTGACTAAATCTTCAAATAATTCGCGATGATAAAGCTCAGCAACATCCCGCGCGCCTTGAAATAAATAAATGGTACGTTGGTCATCAGATTGTAATAAATCCAAAATCATCGACTGTGGACTCGATAAACCTGAGCCGCCTGCAATAAAAATGACATCCTGGGTATCAGACTTACGCACGAAAAACTGTCCATACGGCCCTGAGAGTTGCAATTCATCTCCAATCGCAAGTTGCTCATGTACATAGGTCGTTGCTACACCGCCTTTTACATGGCGAATATGCAGTTCGATAATGCCCATTTCATTGGGCGAATTTGCAATTGAAAATGCCCGTGTTCCTTCGATATCAGGTAGTTGCAAGTTGATATATTGTCCTGCCTGAAATTGCATAGGACGATCGATCTGTAAACGGATCCCTTTAATGGTCGGAGAAAGATCACTAATCGATAATACAGTCGCCTGATAATCCTCAATCAGATAACCAATGAAATCTGGATCTTCATCTACATCTGCCTCAATGATCATGTCAGATTCAGGTTTACAACAGCAGGCCAAAACCTTTTGTTCTTCACGCTCGATATCCATTAAAGCAAAAGGTGAAGCGTCACCAACATCATAAAATCCATCTGTCACTTGCACTTTGCAAGTTCCACATGTCCCATGACCACAGGCAAATGGTAACCAGACACCCTGACGCAATGCCGCATCAAGGATCGTTTGATCTTCGGCAACCTCGATGGTGGTGCCAAGGGGTTCAATCGTAACTTGATAACTCATTTCACACCTCCTGATCAGACATAGGTATTGTTATAGCCATTTAAACCATGGGTCGAAAAGCGTAGTAACGACTTATGTCCAAAGCCCAGTTCTGCCAAAGTAGCATCAGGCTGAAGTTTGAATTCTTTTCGATCCAGTTGAAATTTTACTTGCTGCCAGTCAATCGCATTAAAGTCAGGGTGCTGCGAGAAACCTGCGGGCATTAGCGTTTGCAAAAGCTGTTGAAATGTAGCGTGTGGTGAAATCAAAAATGCTTTAGCAGAACAAAATAAAGTGTGATGATCCCAGCCGATGTAAATCAAAATATTGTCACCATAGTTGGCTTGGGCATCTCTTGGGCTAAAGCTGTAATTTTTAGTAATGGCACGTACTGGCATGTCTCGTTCTCCTATTGTCGGATATTTGCATTGCTTCCTTCCTTGCAAATATCCGAGATATCCTTGATGTCTTTAAAGACCTATTTTTTTCCGCAATTTCATCAACACAGGGGTGATTTATGCGCTTTGTCCTTTCCATTTTTTCCAGAGTTGCTGATCTGGCGAACCTTCGATATCCAGATTGTCCTCACCTGCGCGAATGTGGTAGTACTCTTTAAGAATGGTTTCAAGATCAGGACCACCACAGTTGCCTTGTAAAATTTGGTTCACAGGCAGCCATGCCTGTACATATTTTTCAGGTTCACGGCAGAAGATATCGTGACAACCATCTGAACACATGTGATAACGCTCACCGTTATAAATCGCATCACGATAGCTGAACATGGTCTGGTCGCCATCCATTTCGGTAAAGGTCATCGGAATCTGACAAATCTGGCAAAGTTGTGGTAAGCCATCGGAATAAAAACGTTTTCCTTCGGCTTCTAATTGACGTGCCAATTCCCAACGCGGACGGTAGTAACGATCAAAAGTATCTGGATATTTTTCAGATAACCAATCCATTTCTTCATCCGTCGGAATCCATGTATGGAAGCCTGCGGCATGACCAAAGTTATAGAAAATCCACCATGCCTGATGTGAAACATGTTCTTTTTCTTTAAGGATAACATCGCTGTATTTCGGCATACGAATACCGTAGCGACTCAAATCTTTAAACAAAGCACCGCCTGCTTCCTCAAAATAGGTTTCCCATGCTTCTTTCCATGACATCACTTTATTTGGCAGCATATAGTCCATCATCATGCCGACAATCGACAGTAACCGGGTTCCACGCCAAAACCATTTATCAATCCATTCTTGTACAATTGGAACATTGTCTTCGTGCTGTTCAAGCAAAAATTTGACAATTTCTAGTCCCAAAGTCATGTGACGAGCTTCATCCGATTGCGCACTAAAACCAAATGTCACCGTTGCCATATCGCCGTTATAAGCGGCACCTGACATAAAAGGCACAAACAATAAATTGGTCAATACATATTCAAAGGCAAAACTAATGGCTAACAAAAATTCGAATGGCCCTGCCGAACGTGCATCTTCAAAAAATGACTTGGGTACAGACAGATACCAAACACGGTCATGCATATGTGCCCAGTCATGAAAACCATTAAAAAATTTATTGTAATGGCTCATGGCATGAATCTGGGTCTGCACATGACGTAACTCATCAATAGACTGCATCTGTGAAGCAATCCGTGCGCCAATCCCACTAAACTGGCGACCGACGTGTGCATACCCCTGATAGGCTTGATATTCCAGTGGCGTAACAGCGGTCAGAAATAGCTTAATTGCATTGAGATAACGTTCATTGCTTACATTGAGTTGCCCGTTGTTTTGGGCAAAAGCATCGAAAATTGCATACAATTTTTTTTCTTTTTCCGACTGATATTTCCAGTAGGCATCCATTGTCAGACGAAATGGATCTTCCCACTTCGACCAATCTGTAATTTTAATGCCTTCAAACTCTTCATAAGGAAACGCGTCTTTACGATCTGCATATGAAAATTCCCAATCCAGATCACGTGTCAACATACGGTAGCGATCTTTGGCATTGAGTTTTTTACTTGGGTTTTTAACTTGGCTATTCATCCTGAAATCCTTGCTCATTATTTGTGATCTAAATTTTTGATCCTAAAAATAGAATCAAGAAACAGTTAGTTCCATTTCAATTTAAAACTGTCATCATCTTCTTCTACGTTTCCACCGAGTGTGATCATGTTCAGTTGCAGGGATTGAATATCCCAGTCTTGTCCAAGTTTTTCTGCTACGGTTTGCGCAAGAATGATCAGTTCGCCATCACTTTCGATGCGAATCATGGCAGGCAAATATTGAATTGTCGCTTCAGGATTATCCTGTTCAATCGCCTCGACGATATAGCGTGAGGTGTCATTGTCCTGTAATGCTAAATAAACTTTTGACATGTGGTGTTCTCCCTGAATCCCTTAGACCAAATTAAGTAACAAGCCTGCACGTTTACAACGCTCAGCAATCAGACTCATCGCACGATCAACATTACTTTGTTCCAATCCCAGATTTGCCCATGCTTCAAAAGCAGATTTGACCTGTGGTAATAGTTCTTCTATCCATTTTTGAATTAAGGTTTTATTGTGTTCCGATTCAGCGACCGCCGTCTTAAGTACGCTATCCGACCATTTGCGTAGATCGCTATTACACTCCTGCATAAACTCAGTAAGCATTGCAATATCGCGCCCCTGATGCTCTACCAGCCATTGATCCAACTCACCATAAACTAGAGCCTGCAACATGCTGTCGATTAATAAAGTTTGTAATAGATACAACTTGAACCAGTCCTGTTCGGTTAGACTCAACTCACATAAGCGACGTAAAGGCTGCCATGCAGCATCATTCATCCAATGATCTTTTGCCTCATCCAATGCTTCGGCAGAGTTATCATCAATAATCAAACCTATACGAGATAAATACTGCGCCATTCCCAAACGATCCATTGCAGCAAAAATACAAGCCTGAGTAATGACTGTCCCATAACCATAAGCACTGCCTGACATCATATGCAGGTTGGCTGTCTGTTCGACATAACGAAACGGCAGCAGTGCCGTGATAATTTTCTGCTTAACCTCTTCATTCAAGTTATCGACTAAACGGCGTTTTTCAAAAAACGCATAATTATTTTCAGTGCTGTCTTGTAGACGCGCCCGATGCTGTACATACGCGCCATAATAAAATTGGCGAGGATCTTTAAAGGCATACCAGTCTTGCATCACTAGCGCGGTATGAGCTCTATCGTTCAGGGTTTTATCTGGTTTCCATAACGGACGATAATGAAAATTTGCTTCGCCCTGAATATCAAAACTCACTTCTTGATAACGAGTTGCAGGCTTATTGCCAAAACGTCGTTCTATATAGGCATAGGTCTGGCGGACTGGCTGAATGCTTGATGTTTTAATTTCTAAAGTCATGTTTATCTCCGTATCGACTTAAGATTGATCATCTTGATCTGAGATTTGGCGTGTCTGACGTACAAGGGTTGGCTCTATGCCGTAACGCCACTTATCTTCAAGGGCATCATTCAGTTGCTGTTGCTGCTCGGTCATTTCGACCACCTGATTGATACGACAAAAATCTTCAAAAGCTTGTTGGGGCAATACCAGTTCTACAAATAAGGTCGGATCATTGATGGCGAAATCGAACTCAACGAACTTGGCATGTCGATCGCCCGTAATCCGAATATATTTGGTAAAGCTGACATTTGAACAATCAACGTGATTCATATTGGCTATCCCTGATCCATACCCGTCTGATTTCAACAGGCTGATCTTGTAAAAAATCATTCCATTGCATTGCTGCATATCAGATCTCTATCAAAACTTGTGCCAACTATTTAATAGTTATAATTTTCAAATACTTAAAAATTTATCGGATGTGTATTCGAGTTTTTATTTATTTAAATAAAAATTAATTTCAGCAAATGATGAACCAACAAATTGGGAATATTCAGCAAATCATGAACAGCGAACGATCACATAAATAGCGTATAACTGAAAACGTGGATTGCGTTTTATCATACTTTTTGGGTATAGAATTATGCTCTAATGCTCATCACTATAAGCCACAAAATAAGCTACACTTTTGTATAAAGTCATCACCTAGGATGGGAACTGACCATGCATGCCAAGGACCAACGGCTGTTTAAACCTCGACTCAAACAAAATCAGAATATTCAGGACTTACTGGACAATATTCAGTTTGATGCCCAACATGGTCAAATCTGGTTTGAAGAAAACCGTATGCTGCTATTGCATACCAGCATCATGGGCTATCTGCGTAAAGACCTCTATCAAATGCTTGGGCATGAACGAACCAAACATTTTTTTATTCGTTGTGGTTATCAGGCAGGCATGAAAGATGCCGAAGTCACCAATAAACTACGTCCGAATATGACCGCCGAAGAAGCATTTATGGCAGGGCCTCAAATGCATGGCATTCGCGGCATGGTGCAAGTCGAAGTCAATACCCTCAAGCTCTCACATGAAACTGGCAACTTTTATGCCGATTTTAACTGGTTACATTCTTTTGAATCCGAAGTGCATCTCAATGAATTTGGCACGTCAAATGAACCTGCCTGTTGGATGTTGCTGGGATATGCTTGTGGCTATAGTAGCTTTGTGATGGGACAAACCATTATTTATCAGGAAACCAAGTGTTCTGCTAAAGGAGATGATCATTGTCAGATTATTGGCAAACCCTTGGCAGCTTGGGAAAATGCAGATGAGCTTATTCGTTTTATGTCGCCCGATCCTGTGGCTGATCAGATCATTGCCCTTCAGGCAGAATTAAAAACGCTAAAACAGAATATTTATACGCCCGCTGAAACAGATTACACCATGTTTAATTCAGTCGGTGAATCCGCCGCTTATCGGCAGGTATGTGAATTACTCAAAAAATCTGCGGGCAGTAAGGTGGCTGTTTTATTACAAGGAGAAACTGGTGTTGGTAAAGAAGCATTTGCCCGTGGAATTCATGAAACCAGTCAACGTAAAAATGCAGCTTTTATTGCCGTCAATTGTGCCAGTATTCCACCCGATCTAATTGAAGCCGAACTGTTTGGTGTTGAAAAAGGCGCTTATACAGGTGCAACCCAATCACGCATGGGCAAGTTTGAACGTGCGCATAGCGGAACCATTTTTCTGGACGAAGTCATTGAGCTATCTCCTCGTGCGCAAGCTGCGCTACTACGGATATTACAAGAAGGTGAATTTGAACGGGTGGGCGATTCTCAAACTCGTTATATTGATGTTCGGGTTGTCGCTGCCACCAATGAAGATTTGTTTGAAGCAGTGCAACAAGGACGCTTTCGTGCCGATTTATTTTATCGTTTAAATATATTTCCTGTAGTGATTCCGCCATTACGCGAACGGCGCGATGATATTCCACTATTGGTAAAACATTTTTTGAAACGCTTTGAGAATATGTATGATAAAACCATCAAAGGCTTGAGTGATAAAGCATTAAATTATTTAATGGGTTATGAGTGGCCGGGCAATATCCGCGAACTTGAAAATATGTTGGAACGTGCGACTTTGTTGACCGATCACCAACAAGAGATCAAATTAAGTAGTCTATTACCGCAACAGCATTTGAACCATCCGCAATCCACGCACGATCAGGTGTTATCTTCTGATATCAACCTTGCAGCAACACAGCAGCAGACGATTGAACATTTATTGGATCAAAATTTTTCTCTGGAACAGTTTGAGTTGGATCTGATTCAAACTGCGTTGACTCGGAGCCAATTTAACGTGTCTGAGGCTGCGCGCTTATTGGGTATTAGTCGGGCAACACTAGACTATCGTCTGAAAAAATATTCACTGGGTATCGTGAAGCAATAAATCAGTCAAAAGCGATCATCCCATTCCAGCCAAGTGCATCAATCAGGGTTGCTGCATCCCGCTCTATCGACCCTGCTTCATTTAGATAAAACTTAAACCATTATTTACCTGAACGAGAGCATGACTCTGGCACAGCCGCAAGAACGGTATGACGTTTGATCAAAATCAGATAAGCAAACATCCCAATACACATCCCCCAAAAAACTGAGCTTAAACCTAGAAAATGCATACCCGATACCGTCGCCAGAAACGTAATTAACGCGGCTTCGCGTTGTGTATCTTCCTGCATTGCCATACGCATATTCGTGGCAATAGCGCCAAGTAGTGCAAGCCCAGCGAGGGCCGCGACCAGTTCTTTAGGAAGTAAGCTAAAAAGCGCCACAAGGCTACCTGCAAACAAACCACCTAAAATATAAAACAAACCGTTTGCGACCCCTGCAATATAACGCTTTTCTTTAAGCTCATGCGCATCTTTGCCCATACATAACGCTGCGGTAATCGATGCCAGTACAATGGTAATACCACCCACACAGGCCACCGCAAGGGAAGCAAGACTAGCTGCTGCAATAATTGGCTTAGCTGGTACATCGTAATGACTGAGTTTTAAAATGGCCATACCCGGCAAAAACTGCCCAGTTAAGCTCACTAAAATTAAAGGAATCGCCAGATTTAAGGTGGAATACCATGACCATTCAGGCTGAATAAACTGCGGAATCGCTAAATGAAAATCCATTGTTACAGGATTCATTTTACCCAACAAGAAACTCAATGCGACGCCACATAACAATACCCACAACATGCTATAACGTGGCGAAAAGCGTCGTGCCAATAAATAGCACAACAGCATACTAAACACGATGAGCGGCAAAGAATCAGTCGCGTGAAATAGCCCAAGTCCAAATTGAAATAGGATACCCGCCATCATACCGGCTGCAATTCCTTGTGGAATCCATTTCAGCAATTTATCAAAATAGCCTGTCATGCCAACAATTAAAATGACAATGGCAGCACTGATATAGGCTCCGACTGCTTCATTTAAACTAATATTTGGAAATAAAGTCACAAGTAGAGCCGTACCTGGTGCCGACCAAGCAGTAATGATGGGGGTTTTAAAACGAATCGATAAATAAATGCCAGTCAGGGCAGCCCCGATTGAGATACCCCAGATCCATGAAATCATCATTTCGGGTGAAACCTGTGCTTTCTGGGCAGCCTGAAAAAATATAATCAGTGGTCCAGAATAAGAGATCAGAACAGCTAAAAAACCTGCCACTGTGGCTGATAGCGACCAATCCTCTTTTAAGGTTTTAAACAGGGATGTCATAGTGCCTCCTTGCAGAACCATCCTGTTAGTTTTTTAAAAGTGACCAGTTACCCCTGATCACCACCACCGACAGGAATCACGCTACCCGTGATATATGAAGATTCATCTGATGCCAAGAACACAATCGCATTGACCTGTTCATCAACACTGCCGTAGCGACCCAAGAAAGTTCGATCGATGGTTTGATCGACCACTTGCTGCATCCATGTCTTTTCATTTTCGGAGAGTGGATTGGCATTACGTGGAATTTTTCTTGGTGGTGCTTCTGTTCCTCCTGTCGCAATGGCATTGACTCGAATTCCATCTTGGGCGTGTTCAAATGCCAGTGATGCAGTTAGAGCATTTACACCGCCTTTTGAGGCTGAATATGGAATACGGTGAATACCACGTGTTGCAATAGAGGATACATTTACAATGGTACCTTTCTGATTTTTTATCATTTCAGGCAAAACCGCACGGCAACACCAGAGCGTCGGAAATAAAGAGCGATTTACTTCTTTCAAGATTTCCTCTTCAGAAAACTCCTGAAAAGGTTTCATCCAGATTGCACCACCGACATTATTAATCAGGATATCGACTCGACCATAGTGTTCAATTGCATGTGCTACCACAGCTTGGGCACCTGCATACGTTTCCAGATCTGCATGGATACAACTGCCTATAGCACCTAAATGTTGACATTGCGTTAAAACGTCATCCACTAGGTCAGAGCGATCAGCCAAGACCAATGTTCCGCCTTCGGCTGCAATTCGAAGCGCAACACCTTGACCAATGCCTTGTGCTGCACCCGTGACAATCACCACTTTCTGATTAAACTGCTGCATTTGGGTCATCTTTTGCTCCACATGATTCAGGCCACAAAATTAATTGGCGGAGAATTTTTCAAAGAGGAAGCTGGCAGGTTTAATACCTTCTGTATCTAGCCAGCCTCTTACTGCTTCGACCATAGGCACAGGGCCGCACAGATAAATATCAACGTCACCGCTATTCAGCCAGTCGTTATCGATATGACCTGTGACATACCCTTTACGCTCATGTTGACTGTCTGCATGCGCCACAACGGTACGGTATTCAAACCAAGGTAATTTTTGTTGAAGCTCGTTTAGTTTTTCCAGTGCGACCAGATCAAAATCATTGGTTACACCAAAGACTAAGCGTACTGGATGTTCAGCACCTTTTTCTTCAAGCACTTGAAGCATCGACATAAACGGCGCAATGCCTGTTCCACCCGCCAGCATGAGGACAGGGCGAGTTAGAGGACGTAAATAGAAGCTACCGAATGGCCCAGTAAAGGTCATCTTGTCGCCTGATTTGGCCTGTTTACTTAAAAAATCACTCATCTTGCCTTGAGGGACATTGCGTACCACGAAGCGGGTCAAACGATTGCCGGGTTGTGAGCTAAATGAATAAGAGCGTGTTTCTGTTGTTCCAGGAATACCAACATTGACATATTGCCCTGCAAGAAAATGAATATCAGGCTGACCTTCATCCAGTTCAATATCGAAGGTAATTGTAGAGTCAGACAGATTTTCAACTCGTGCCAAAGTGCCTTCAAAACTATGAATCTTAGTTTTACAAACATCGGAAGAGGCTTGTATCTGAAATACCGCATCTGACGTTGGACGACATTGACAGGCCAGAATATAGCCCTGTTCAGCTTCTTCTGGGGTCAATGCATCTTCAATATAATTATCTTCAGGCATGTCATAACTACCTGATTCACAATATGCTCGACAAGTTCCACATGCGCCTTCACGACAATCTAGTGGAATATTAATTTGTTGACGATAAGCTGCATCAGACAGGGTTTCGCCTTGTGCGACACGAATAAAACGGGTAACGCCATCTTCAAATTGAAGTGCTACATGATGGTTTGACATGGCATGAATCCTACAAAATTATTGAACTTTGAGACCTCAGCCAAGTCTCCTTTTGACTGAGGTTGACCTCTTTTTTAGATATGATAGATATCAATCACTTGATTGATGTAGTCGTTTTTAAGTACCACATACTTGCTCAGGATTTTTGGTCTTTCCCCTGAAAAATCGATCACATAGCGTGACATGCCAAAGTAGCTATAGCTGTTTTTATAACGGAAACTCAAGGTATTCCAGTTAAAACGGACAGTGGCTTGATCACCTTCGCGAGCTTCAATTTCAACATTGCTGATATTGTGCGCAGTGCGGGTATCTGGCATGGTGGCTGACGAGCGATCTGTTTTAATACGAAATACTCGATCTTCCAAACCCTGACGGTCAGGGTAAAAAATCAGTGAAATTTCTGACTGTGGATCTTCAGTAAGTTTGTCATTATCATCCCAAGCTGGCATCCAAAACGATGCTTGGGGTGCATAGCATTCTAGCCATTGATCCCATTGTTCATCATCCAGAAAGCGGGCTTCGCGGTATAAAAACTGGCAGACATTTTCAATCGTGATTTTATCTAGGCTTGCTGAAACATTCATGCTGTCTCTCCTTGACTTGAAGCAAAATCTTTTTCAGCAGCAATCGCCTTTTTCATGGTTTTAAGCCAGTATTGGTGCTGTGCCAGATATAAACCTTCATCTTCGGTTTTAATGCCGCTAATGGCAGGCTTTAATCCAATTTCATTGGCAGCATCATCTGGCCCATAAATCCAGTGTTTTGCTCCACGGCACATGTCGTTCCATTCCAGATCGATCCCCGCATAACCCGCCTGACAAGCACGGAATTCTTCTAGATCATCTGGCGTTGCCATACCTGAAGCATTAAAGAAATCTTCATACTGGCGAATACGACGTGTGCGCGCTTCTGGTTCTTCACCCACAGGCGCAATACAGTAGATCGTAACTTCGGTTTTATTGACTGAAATTGGACGCAATACCCGAATTTGTGAGCCAAATTGATCCATCAAATAAACATTCGGGTACAGGCATAAATTACGTGAACGCTCGATCATCCATTTAGACATCGCTGCACCAAATTTCTCGGTATACTCATCGGCTTTAGGGAAGTTCGGACGATCTTCTGGGTTGCCCCATTGGGTCCATAGCAACATATGTCCATGCTCAAAGCCATAAGAACCGCCGCCCTGTTTACCCCATGATCCTGCACTCATGGCACGAATATTATCACCCGCTTGAGTTTCTTTCCGATGTTGCGTGGTTGCAGCATAGTTCCAGTGCACCGCAGAAACATGATAACCATCTGCACCATTTTCGGCGGTCAGTTTCCAGTTACCTTCATAGGTGTAAGTAGATGATCCACGTAAAACTTCTAGACCTTGATCAGATTGATCTACAATCATGTCAATAATCTTGGTGGTTTCACCTAGAAATTCCCGCAAAGTAGGTACATCTGGATTTAGGCTACCAAATAGAAAACCTTTATAACTTTCAAATCGCGCTACTTTTTTCAGGTCATGTGAACCATCTTTGTTAAAGCAGTCCGAATAACCTGCATCACTTGGATCTTTAACTTTGAGTAATTTGCCTGAATTATTGAACGTCCAACCATGAAATGGACAGGTATAAGTTGATTTATTGCCACTTTTATATCGGCACAACTGTGCGCCACGGTGCGAACAAGCATTGATCATCGCGTTGAGTTCGCCATTACGATTACGTGCGATCAAGATCGGCTGACGACCAATATATGTGGTGTAATAATCATTGTTATTGGGGATCTGGCTTTCATGTGCCAAGTACACCCAATTACCTTCGAAGATATACTTCATTTCAAGGTCAAATAAGGCTTGATCTGTAAACACTGAACGATGAAGTTTAAATTCACCTGTTTCGATATTATCAACGAGTAATTCATCAATACGGTCAAGATGGCTAGTATTGATAACAGGAATACGTGGCATGTCCATTCTCCGACTTTCCAGATATTTAAGGAAGTCATCAGGTTTGTCTACTTGATATGACATAACCTGATTCCTCATCGCAATTCAGCACTTGCGTAGTGATGTTTTACTTCTGATGATGTCAATGGATTCGGTTGTTTAGACCATGTATTGGAATGAATTAATTTCTGATCAAAGTGGGCAAATTTCGGCTTGATCCATCATCTTCATTGCAGTCAGCATTTGGCTTGTCTGGGTTTTCCTCATGACCACTGATCATTGATATGATCGAGCGGCTACAATCTCGACAAACATCATTTCCACTGATTTATACATGTTCCATCATCACATCAGCTATTGCTTGTTTATACCTTAAAAGAATGCTTTAATAAATTCAAACACATTATTTGTATAATAAAATACCTTTGGAGTATTTTAAATGGAACTTAGACATTTACGGTATTTTGTTGCAGTGGTCGAAGAACAAAGTTTTACCAAAGCCGCAGATAAACTTTGTATCGCCCAGCCGCCGTTAAGCCGACAAATCCAGAATCTGGAAGAAGAACTGGGCTTACAACTCCTCGAACGCGGCAGCCGTCCAGTGAAAACCACGTCTGTCGGTCAATTTTTTTATCAATATGCCGTTAAACTTTTGTCGAATGCAGACCAGATGGTTTCGATGACCAAGCGTATTGCCTCAGTCGAAACGACCATTAAAATTGGATTTGTCGGTTCGTTATTGTTTGGATTATTGCCACGTATTATTTATTTATATCGACAAGCACATCCCAATCTCAAAATTGAATTATATGAAATGGGCACCAATGCCCAAATTGAAGCCTTAAAAGACGGTCGTATTGATGTCGGTTTCGGACGACTCAAAATTAGTGATCCTGCGATCAAACGCACTTTACTCAGAAATGAACGCTTAATGGTCGCAGTGCATGCCAGCCATCCCCTCAATCGCATGAAAGATACCGGTGTACATCTGGCGGATATTGTGGATGAACGAATTTTACTTTATCCAAGCACTGCCAAACCAAATTTTTCCACGCATGTCCTCTCGATTTTTTCTGAACACGGACTCGAACCGACCAAACTCAATGATGTCCGTGAAGTACAGTTGGCTTTAGGACTGGTGGCAGCAGGCGAAGGCATTTGTATTGTTCCAGAGAGTACCACCAGTATTCAGTTATATAACTTAAGCTATGTGCCTTTGCTTGATCCAGATGCTATTAGCCCAATTTTTATTGCGGCGCGGAATATGGAAGAAAGTACCTATCTCTACTCCATGCTTGAAACCATTCGCCAGATCTATGCTTATGAAGGCTTTTCCAATAATGCATTGATGTAAATAAAGGACTGAATAGTCCTTTATTTAGGGTAAATCATTGAGCACTATTGATCTAACTTAATCATTTATTGCACAGCAGGCTCAGACATTTTCGCTTTTGCCTGTGGATCAGCAGGTAGGCTGTCCTGCTGATCGGCATGATAAGCTCGACGATCATTAATTAAAAATACAGTCACTATGCCAATCACCGCTGGAATACTCAGTGCTAGAAAATTATAAAAATGTGGTAGTTGCAATGATAATAACCAACCAGTCAGGATCGGCCCAAGAATAGCGCCAACCCGCCCCATGCCCAAGCCCCAGCCAATGCCTGTTGAACGGATATTTGGCGCATAGAAACGCGCCATATATGCGAGCAACATAATTTGTGTACCAATCGAAGCTGCACCCGCACAGGCAATGAGGAAGTACAACACCACGCTGTCAAACTGGAACGATAATAAGCTTAAAGACACTGCACCAAGCAGCAGTAAAGCCATCGTCACATATTTCACATTATAACGATCAGCTAGATAACCACCTAAAATCGAGCCAATCATGCCACCCACATTTAGTGAAAATAAGAAGATTAAACTTTTTGATAAATTATAACCTGCTTCGATCATAAGTTTTGGCAACCAGTTGCCAAGCGCATACACCATGATTAACGTCATGAAAATCGAACACCAAAACATCACCGTACTAAAAGCACGTTGTTCTGTAAAAATCATTTTAATCGGTGCTTGTGCCTGCGTTTGGTTACTGGCATTCAAGACAAAAACATGGTCTGGCTGATTTTGATAGCTCGGTACAAGTCTAGATAAAATATAACGTACCGTTTCATCCTTCTTCTTGCGTACCAGATAGTCAATCGACTCAGGTAATAACTTCATGAGTGGCAATAGAATAATCAACGGGATTCCTGCAATCATAAACATGATCTTCCAGCCATATACAGGAACTAACACAGAACCCAACGCTGCGGCTGCCACAACGCCAAAGGCTTAAAATGGCCGATAA
>OGQD01000767.1_pt1 | contig 22737 bp, 21 predicted proteins | sample 1553091 | NCBI WGS metagenome assembly OGQD01 (sample SAMEA2580290, study PRJEB22360) | human gut metagenome | biome: human gut; feature: human-associated habitat; material: faeces | place: Denmark | collected 2008/2010
ATCTTTTATCTTTTATCTTTTATCTTTTATCTTTTATCTTTTATCTTTTATCTTTATAAGTATTAACCAATTTATCCAGATTTAAACTTCTTGCAGAGGCATCAAAAATTTCTCTGTAGGTTCCGTTGATCTGTACCAGTTCATCATGCGTTCCGCTTTCTACTACCCTGCCTTTTTTCATCACATAAATTTTATCTGAATCTAAAATCTGCGACAAAGAATGGGAAATGATAATCACGGTTCTGCCTTCTTTTATCGCATCCAGAGAATTTTTGATCTGTTCTGTGGCAATGGCATCGAGGCTCGCCGTTGGTTCATCAAGGAAAATAATCGGAGGATTTTTTAAGAATAATCTGGCGATGGCAATTCTCTGCTGTTGTCCTCCCGAAAGTTGCGTTGCATCGTGATTATATTTTTCGGGTAAATCTAAAATCTGTTCATGCAGATAGGCTTTTTTAGCCGCTTCCTCAATTTCTTCGAAAGTAGCATTCATATTTCCGTATCGGATGTTGTCTTCGATACTTCCCTGAAAAATATGGTTTTTCTGAAGTACCAATCCCAAATCGTTTCTTAGAAAAGTATTGTCAAAATGATTCAGATCTACCCCATCCAAAAATATTTCTCCTGAATCGGGAAGGTAAAATTTACACAGAAGATTGATAATCGTTGATTTTCCCGCTCCGCTTAATCCGACCAAAGCGGTGGTTTTTCCGTTTTCAAATTTCATGGAAACATCGTGAAGCGCTTTAGTTCCGTTCGGATACGTAAAGTTGATATTTTTCAGTTCAAAATTTCCTTTGATTTCTTTTTCTACAAAATTACCGTTCGGTTCTTTTTCGTCGTCTGCATTTAAAATATCAAAATACCCTTCTGCATAGATCATCGCATCATTCATGTCATCATAAATTCTGTGCAGTTGTCTAATCGGAGCCGAAACATTATTGAAAAGCATGATGTGAAGCATAATCGCTCCGATGGTCATCTGCTGATCCAGAACTAGGTAAACCGTCAGAAGGATTATCAAAACCACGCCAAACTGTTCGATAAACGTTTTTAAACCATCATAAATAAAGTTTGTTTTTCTTGTAAACATCTGACTCTCCATCAACTGCATCTGCAAGTCGTACTGTTTTTTTCCTTCGAATTTTTCACGGACAAAACTCTTAATTACCATGATGGAATTAATTAGATTTAAAAGTCCTGAAGTTTTCTGTTCACGCTGGTTTCGCAGAGTTCTTCGTACTCCGCTTAACTTCTTCGCCTGTAATGAGCTTACATAAAAATAGATGGGAACAATGATGGTGGAAACAATTCCCACATATACATTTTGCAGATACATGATGATTAAAGCAATAATCGCGTTGGAAAACAAAGGCAGCATATCGATAAAAAAGTTCTGCACCAGTCGTGTTAGACTTTCAATTCCTCTGTCTATTCTGATCTGCAATTTTCCGGATTCGTGGTTTTCATCATTAAAATAGGCAACTCTGTAGGTTAAAATTTTATCGATGGCAGATTGTGCGAGAATAGAACTTACATTAATCCTGATCTTTTCGCCATAGAATTTCTGTCCGAAATTGATGAAGATGTTCAGCAATTCTTTTCCCAATAATATAACGGAGATGATAACGAGAATATGAATTCCTTCCGACATCGGATGCGGAAGATGCGTAAGTTTGGTTACCTCATCCACCGTATATTTTAAAACCAAAGGATTGACCTGCGCTGCCAAAGCTCCCAAAAAGGTTAGAAAGAGCGTTCCGTAGATCATCAAACGATACGGTCTGATAAAAGGAACAAGCTGTTTATAAATTCCGAATAAGGTGACAGTTCTGTTGAATGGTTTTGCCATACGATGATTTTAAATAAAAAACGTACCGTTTTACAGAGAAAAAGGTACGTTTTATTCTATTTTTCAGCAAATAATTGCCTTATTTAATTTTCGAATACGTAAGTTGTAAGGTAATGCAACTCAGGTTTACTCGCTGCTTTTGAGTCTGTTTCTGCCTGCTCTAAAGAATACATTGAATTAATCTCTTTCTTCTGAAACACAAAAGAATTATTGGCATTTTTATCTACCACATCATTAAAAATATGCTGAATTTCGGAATTCCCCAATGAGGCAAAACTGAGATCTTCAAAGCCATACAGCAATCTGAGATCATCAAACTGCGCAAAATTTTCATCCACAAAATTCTGAAACTGAGTTTTAGAATCAAAATTTCCAGCCCAGATATTATATCCGTAACTTTTCTTTTGCGGTTTGTCGAAAATGCTTTGGTAAACGAAGTTTTCTCCTAAATAAGCTTCTCTTACCTGCGGATCGTTTGCCAGTTCTTCCGGAAGTCCTTCTTTCAGAATTCTTCCTTCAAACATAATGTATGTTTTGTTGGTAATTGCCAGAGTCTGCTGAACGTTGTGGTCGGTAATGAGGATTCCGATGTTTTTATCGGTCAAACTTCTTACGATTTTTTGGATATCTTCTACCGCAATCGGGTCTACTCCGGCGAAAGGTTCATCCAGAAGAATAAAACTCGGATCCGTTGCAAGACATCTTGCGATCTCTGTTCTACGTCTTTCCCCTCCTGACAAAAGGTCTCCACGGTTTTTACGGACATGCTGTAAGGAAAATTCTTCAATCAGCTCATCGCATTTCATCTGCTGTTCGCGCTTTGAAAGCTTGGTTAACTGTAAAACGCCCATGATATTGTCTTCTACGGAAAGTTTACGGAAAACAGACGCTTCCTGAGCCAGATAACCAATACCTTTCTGAGCTCTGCGATACATCGCATCGGTTGTAATTTCCTGTTTGTCCAGGAAAATTTTTCCGGAAGTAGGCTTAACCAAACCGACAATCATGTAAAACGAAGTGGTTTTTCCTGCTCCGTTCGGACCAAGCAAACCCACAATTTCTCCCTGCTGAACCTGTACAGAAACGCCTTTTACCACTTTTTTAGGACCGTATTCTTTGATTAAGTTTTCTCCGCGTAAAATCATAAGGGCAAAGATAAAGTTTTTTTGAATTCAAATTTTAGATAAAAAAATGGACTTGGAAGTTTTATGAAATTTTAATACGTAGTTTAAAGATCCTTCGAATAATATTTAACTCAAAATTTTTAAAAACTTTATTTTATTTCCATAATTTTAAGCTTTCATCAACACTTATTATTACTATGGAAAATAACCAACAGCTTACCGAGCTTTTAGCTTTAGATCTTGGTGTAAACATCATTAACCGAAGACCTTACGCGAAAGAAGTTTTCAAATGGCAGGATATGGATCTGCTTCCGCATTCTTCCACCGATACTTTGCTTTGCGAAATCTACGAATGGAACGGAAGAAACTGGAGAACCACGAATAATAATCTTATAGGCTATTTATTTGGCAGCGATCAGTTAAGTACGGTTAAAAATCAATTGATGAATGTTCAGAAATTTCCGGCTCTGATTCCTGATTTTGAATTTACGAAAGACAGCATGATTGAATTCGGACTTGCTCTTCCCTCTCTTTTCAACATCGGAATTAAAGGCGACATTAAAAGCGCCAAAGATTTTTCTGTAAAAGTAAACGGCGTTACAAAATCCAGAATCACCAACATAGATTCTCCCGGAATAGAAATCCTTAGAAAATATTCTGAATTTACACAAAATGAATCCAGATCATACAGGAAGAACATCAAATTTAATTATCTGAGTACTTCTTTATTTTACGCAGAAAGTGTGGAAATTAATCTTGAAAAAGACGCAGGAGTGAATCTTGATGTGAGTTTCCAGACGCAGAATGTTGAAGTGAAAGCCAATGTTGATACGGATACAAAGAAGAATTTTGTCCTGAAATATACCGGAAATCAAGCTCCTTTTGCTGCAAAATTTACGAAAGGAAAAGATTTTAATATTTCCTGATATTTTTAGGAATGGGTTTTAGCCAAAGCTTACAATCATCAATCATTTTCTTTGGTTTCAAAATAAGTTTTGGCTAAAGCCTAATTTAGAGTTCATCAATAAAAAACGGGCTAAAGCCCGTTTCTATTGATAAAAACATTTCGATCCGAAATGTTTTTTATTTAAAGTATAATTTGAAAAAATTATCTGTTCAAAATCATTGCAGCTTCTTTCGCGAAATACGTGAAAATCATATCTGCTCCGGCTCTTTTAAAGCAGGTTAAGCTTTCGATAATGGTTTTGTCATTATCCAGCCATCCGTTTTGTGCAGCCGCTTTTACCATTGCATATTCTCCGCTCACATTGTAAACCGCAATCGGAAGATCAATCGCTTCACGAACTTTAGAAACAATATCCAGATACGGAAGTCCCGGTTTAATCATGATAATGTCGGCTCCTTCTTCAATATCCTTAAAAACTTCGTTCAACGCTTCTCTGGAATTATGAAAATCCATCTGATATGTTTTTTTATCCTTAGGAATTTCCATATTATCTTTCGGTGCACTGTCTAATGCACTTCTGAAAGGTCCGTAGAACGAACTTGCATATTTTGCAGCATAGCTTAAAATACCCACATCCGTAAATCCACTGTCTTCCAATGCTTCACGAATGACCTGAACCCTGCCATCCATCATGTCACTTGGTGCCACAATGTCTGCTCCGGCTTCTGCATGTGACACCGACATTCTTGCCAAAGCATCGTTTGTAGCATCATTTACAATTTTTCCGTTTTCGATAATTCCGTCGTGACCGTAAATAGAATAGGGATCTAAAGCAACATCGGGCATTACTACCATTTCGGGAAGCGCATCTTTGATCGCCCTGATCGTGTTCTGCATCAGTCCGTTTTTATTCCATGCTTCTTTTCCGGTATTGTCTTTCAGGTCTTCTGAAACCTTCATATAAAGATTAACCGCTTTTACGCCTAAAGAAAATAATTCCTTACATTCCTTCACCGTCAGATCAATACTCCTTCTGAAAATTCCCGGCATCGACGGGATCGGTTCTTCTTTATTTTCGCCCTCCATTACGAAGATCGGCATTACAAAATCGTTGGTTGTAAGAGAACATTCTCTTACCAGACTTCTTACAGATTCGTTTACTCTCAGCCTTCTATTTCTTGAATGTATCATTTTGGAATACTTTTTGAATGAAATTTAATGCAAATTTACTACAACTTATATAAAAAACTATTGCGTAGAATTGCAGAATTAATTATTTTTGTTAAAATATCCCTTAGAAATTATAATTTGATGAGAAAACTTTTACTTTTGTTTATCTTTTTAGGCGCATTTGTTGGATTTTCCAACAATATGAAAGCGCAGATTAAAGAGCCGGCTTCCTTCTCTCAGAAGTCTGATGACGGAGTGCTTGTTGCTTATCCTAATCCGGCAAAGGATTTCCTTATCGTAAAGGCTAAAGATCCTAACCTGAAAATCCGAAGTGTGATTTTCTACTCGATTTTAGGCACGCAGATCGCAAGTTACTCGGTTAACATGAATTCCGGAGAGATTAATATTGAAAAATTAAAGCCGGGTAAATATTTAATCCGATATATTCTGAGTGACAACACAATGAAAGTCACGCAGATTATGAAACAATAATTTAAATCCTGATAATCATCAGGATTTTTTCTTTTAGCTTAATTATTCCGTAACTTTCGGAACATTTTTATCCTAATTATAAAAACAAATTAATGCTAAAAGCTGAACATATTAGAAAGACCTATAACGCAGGTAAAAAGGTAGCTTTGGATGATTTCAGCATCCATGTTCCGAAAGGAAGTGTTTATGGGCTTTTAGGTCCGAACGGAGCCGGAAAAACTTCTTTTATCCGGATCATCAATCAAATTACACAGGCGGATTCCGGAGAAATACAGATCAACGGACAAAAGCTCAATCCGGATCATATTAAAGACATCGGATATATGCCTGAAGAACGCGGGCTTTATAAAAATATGACGGTTGGAGATCAGCTTCTCTACTTCGGAGAGCTGAAAGGCATGAAAAAGAATGATGCTTTACAGGAAGCCAAAAAGTGGTTTGACAAACTTCATATCGACCAATGGTGGAAGAAAAAGTTGTCTGAGCTGTCAAAAGGGATGGCACAGAAAATACAGTTTGTGGTTACCGTTCTTCACCGGCCGCATTTATTGATTCTTGATGAACCTTTTTCTGGTTTTGATCCTGTGAATGCCAATTTAATTAAAGACCAGATCATTGATCTTAAAAACAACGGCACCACCATTATCCTTTCTACTCACAGAATGGAAAGTGTGGAGGAAATGTGCGATTATGTGGCTTTAATTAATAATTCAAAAAAGATTATCGACGGAAGAGTTTTCGATGTACGCGAGAAATTCAAGAAAAATATTTTTGGGATCACGCTTTCTGATGTAAAAAACGATCAACTGGAAAGTTTTCAAAATAAATATGAAATTTTCAATATCAATCATGAAAATAACCTGGTTTCTTTTGACCTGAAAAATGAGACAGACCAGAATCATATTCTTCTGGATCTTGTACATGTGGGAAAAGTAAGGTCATTCGACGAAAAAATTCCGAGTATGAACGAGGTGTTTATTAATGCGGTAAGCAATAATTCTTAATTATGAATAACATTTTTTTAATTACAAAAAGAGAATTTCTTACGCAGGTTAAGAAAAAATCTTTCATCATATTAACGCTTTTAGCTCCGATTCTTTTACTGGGTTTTGGTGCTGTCATCGGTTTGATGTTTAAGGCTAATGAATCTCACAGCATTATTGAAGTGGTGGATAAAAACGGTCTGTTTAAAAATCAACTGAAATCGAATGACAAACTGAACTATGTTTTTGTTTCAGCGGCAGATGAAAAGTCAAAAATCAATAATCTTAAGAACAATGAATCTTTAGACGGGATTTTAGTTCTTCCGGAACTGAAAGATCAGAATTTTGACGAACTGGAAAAGAATACGAGGCTTGTTATCAACAATAAAATCGGGTTTGATACGAAGCAAAAGATTGTTTCAGATATTAATGAAGTCATTAAAAAGGAAAAAATAAAGAAACTGGGCATTGCAGAAATACAACTTGATAATCTGGACAAAAGTTTCAATTTAAAAACGATTAACGTATCGGAAAATAACAAAGAAGATTCTGATCTTGCTTTCGGGGTGAAAAGTGTTCTGAGTATGCTTTTAATGTACGTTACTTTTATGTTTATCATTATTTACGGAGTTAGGGTGATGAGAAGCGTTCTGGAAGAGAAAAACAACCGTGTTGTGGAAATTATTATTTCTTCGGTAAAACCTTTTGAACTGATGATGGGTAAAATTCTGGGGGTAACAATGGTTGCACTTACTCAATTTATCGTTTGGATCACGATGTCGGTTATCGGAGCTTTGGTGCTGAATACAGGATTTTCTGCCATTCCGAAGAACATTCCCGGTAATGAAGATGTCGCAGGTAAATTTGATATTCTACAGATCGGAACCCAGATTTCACACAGTTTACTGGAACTGAACTTTCCGCTGATTATTTTTGTGTTTATTACATTTTTCCTTTTGGGATATATCTTCTACAGTTCCATTTATGCAGCAATAGGTTCTGCTGTAGATAACGAGACAGAAACGCAGCAGTTCACCTTATTTGCGGTTCTGCCTTTAATGCTTGGAATGTATGGAAGTTTTACGTTAATGAATAATCCGGATGGTCCTTTAGGTTTCTGGCTTTCTATTATTCCGTTTACCTCTCCTGTGGCAATGATCGCAAGAATTCCTTACGGAGTTCCGGCGTGGCAGATTGCGCTTTCTATTGGCTTGCTTTTAGGAACGACTCTTTTCATGATATTTTTAGCCGGGAAAATTTACCGTGTAGGAATTCTGATGTACGGAAATAAAGCTACTCTGAAGGAAATCCTGAAATGGATTAAAGGATAATAACTTAAACGAAAAGATTTAACAATTATAAAAAACTCCCGAAACTGAATGTTTCGGGAGTTTTTATGTTTTGATTAGAATCAATTTTTATTTGAAGATGTAGCTTAAGCTTACGCTAAGAACCTGCTCAGATTTTCCTTTATCAGTTCCTTTCGGCTCCTGATCAAGACCGGGATATGTATTCGTAATCCCAAAATCATATCTTGCCGTAAGTTCCAACTGTCTTTTATAGCTATATCCTACTCCTAGTCCCACTCCAAAGTTAAATGAACTCGCTTTACCGTTTACATTAGGATAATTCGGATCAATCTGATCTTTCGTGTAATAGATCTTAGGAGCGTTTTTCACATTCTGACTTAATAAGAAATTAAATCTAGGACCTATTAATCCGAAAAATTCAGATTCAGCTTCGGAAAAATATCCTTTAAAAGAAATAGGTACACTCAGATAGTTATTTGCGTATACAGCATCATAACCGGGATAGTTCTTAGCATCCTTATCCTTTCCTGTTTCTCCTGCGCCAAAGTAAACTACTTCAGGCTGTATGAAGAACTGGTTTTCTGAACCTATCGGTATTAAAGCCAATACTCCTGCCTGAACGGTATATCTTGGTCCGGACGGATTGTGAGCATTCTTTACTCGGGAATAGTTTCCTCCGACAGTGACACCAAATCTTGTGCTACTAAAATCGATCTGTGCGAAAGACATCGTAGAAAGTGCCAATGCAGAGGCTAATAAAAATTTTTTCATATCGTTATGTTTTATGTTATCCTAGAATTTTTGCAACAGTAGCACCAATATCTGCAGGAGAGTCTACCACGTTGATCCCGTTTTCTCTCATGATTTCCATCTTAGCCTGAGCTGTATCTTCTGCTCCGCCTACGATTGCACCTGCGTGACCCATTGTTCTTCCTTTAGGAGCAGTCTGTCCTGCAATGAAACCTACAACCGGCTTTGTAGAACCACTTGCTTTGTACCATCTTGCTGCTTCCGCTTCAAGACCTCCACCGATTTCTCCGATCATTACCACCGCTTCAGTTTCAGGATCGTTGATGAATAATTCCAAAGCTTCTCTTGTAGTTGTTCCGATGATCGGGTCTCCACCGATACCAATTGCTGTAGAAATACCGTAACCCGCTCTTACTACCTGATCTGCAGCTTCGTAAGTAAGAGTACCGGATTTAGAAACGATACCTACTTTACCTTTTTTGAAAACGAAACCTGGCATAATTCCAATTTTAGCTTCTTCAGAAGTAATGATTCCCGGGCAGTTCGGACCGATTAATCTGCAGTCTCTGTCAGCAATGTAAGATTTTACTTTCACCATATCTGCTACAGGAATACCTTCAGTAATACATACAATTACTTTGATTCCTGCTTCAGCAGCTTCCATAATAGCGTCAGCAGCAAATGCAGGCGGTACGAAAATGATACTTACGTTAGCTCCGGCTTTTTCTACAGCATCTGCCACCGTATTGAATACAGGCTTCCCTAAGTGCTCGCTTCCTCCTTTTCCCGGAGTAACACCACCTACTACGTTGGTTCCGTATTCGATCATCTGGCTTGCGTGGAAAGTACCTTCATTCCCTGTAAATCCTTGTACAATTACTTTAGAATCTTTGTTTACTAAAATTGACATTTTATTATTTATTTAATTTATTTATTACTTTTTAAATGCACACAAATTTAATTAAATTTCTTTGATTAAAGATAAATCTAACTAATTTGTTTATTTGAGATTTCTCAGTTTGACTTCTTTTTTCAGATAGGTTTTGAAATCTTCTGCAAACATCCCGATATAGGTGCCTTTTTCGAGGTCTCTGTTTACTCCGGTTTTTCCTAATATTACAGCTCCGCTCTCGATTTTATTTCCTGAAGCAATGCCGACCTGTCCCCATAAAGTAACTTCATCACCAATTACACAGCATCCTGCAATACCGACCTGAGAAGCGATAAGACATTTTTTTCCGATCACGGTGTCGTGCCCGATCTGGATCTGATTATCCAGAACGGATCCTTCTCCAATAATGGTAGAATCTGTAACTCCTCTGTCGATAGTACAACCGTTTCCGATCTCTACATTGTTCTCGATCACTACATTTCCTACCGAAATCAGGCGGTCGAAATTTCCGTTCAGTTTTCTGTAATAAAAAGCATCGCCTCCTAGAACAGTATTGGACTGAATCACTACATTGTCGCCAATTACGGTTCTGTCGCCAATGACAACATTAGGAAAAATCAGCGTGTTTTTTCCGATTTTCACATTATTTCCGATGACCGCAGAAGCATGAATTTTTGTACCTTCTCCGATTTCAGCATCATGAAGTTCTTCTGTGAAGTTATAAATTCTTGTAAAATGGGTGTTGATTTTATTAAAGTCCCTGAAAGGATCATCTGAAACCAACAGTGCTTTTCCTTCCGGACATTCTACTTCTTTATCAATTAAAATAATCGTCGCAGCAGAATTTAATGCTTTATCATAATATTTCGGATGGTTAACGAAAACGATTTCACCGGCTTTTACCATGTGAATTTCGTTCGTTCCCAACACTTCGAAGTCTTCTGAACCTACAAATTTTGCCCCGATAAGTTCGGCAATGGTTTTCAGTTTTTGGGGTTGATGAAACGTCATATTTTTTTAAATGATGTTTTAAATTTTCAACCGTGTTTAGTTTGGAATCTTGACACGGATTTGTTTTTCCAACTTTAATCGCAACCCGACTGCCCCTTCGACAAGCTCAGGGTACACTACAAAGCTGCCATAAAAAATGAAAGCTGAAAGTTGTGATACTTCCAGCCTCATATTATTTGTGAATAATTATTCTTTTACTCTTTCAAGGTAAGAACCATCTTCTGTGCTTACTTTGATCTTGTCTCCCGGTTCAATGAACAGAGGAACCATTACTCTTGCTCCTGTTTCTACGATTGCGTTTTTAAGAGCGTTGGTTGCAGTGTTTCCTTTTACACCCGGATCTGCTTCCACAACTTCCAGATAAACGGACTGCGGTAATTCTGCAGAAAGCGGAGTTTCGTCCACTTCTTTCAAAATGATGGTTACTTCTTCACCCGCTTTCATCAGGTTGGAGTTTTCGATCATTTCTTTGTTAAGGTATAACTGAGAGAAATCATCGTTATTCATGAAGTGGAAGCCATTTTCATCATCATAAAGATACTGGTATTTTCTTGTGATTACTTTTACCTCATCAATTTTGTGACCTGCAGAGAAAGTATTGTCGATTACTTTACCGTTGGTTACAGATTTTAATTTTGTTCTAACGAAAGCAGGACCTTTTCCCGGTTTTACGTGAAGGAATTCGATAACTTTATAAATATCGTTGCTGTATTCGATGCAAAGTCCTTTTCTGATATCGTTACTTGTTGCCATTAATTATTATATATTTTTTTATTTTCTTTTGTTAAATTGTATTCCTTCTCCCTGAGTTGGCAGTCTGTTGAAAACATTATTGTTAAATGAATTCACATTGTTGTTCAGTCTGTTTACATTGGTCTGAATCTCGGAATGATAAGGATTTGCAGTTCCAAAAATTGAACTGCCGCCGGAATTATTCTGTTTCAGAACATCATTCAGATTATGTTTAGCAATGCTGTCATTGGATTTTGAAGGCAGTCTTCTTTCCAGAATGGAAGTCTTGGCTGTTTTTTCCGTTTTTAATCCTTCTGTCTGTTGTCCGGACAAAAAAGATATGGTAAAAAACATTAAAACAAAAATCAGACTTTTCATTGATAACAGTGCTAAATTTATCTTTATTACTCTCTTTCCTTCCCTGTTCCGTATCCTTTTACAATTCCTCTCGGAGAGTTCTGGATAAACTGAAGGATTTCATCTCTTTCAGCCGTCGGAAGCATTTCTTTTTCGATGTAAAGCAACGCTTGGGAAACATTCATTTTCATCTGGAAAATTGCTCTGTAAATTTTCTGAATTTCAAAGATTTTCTCATTGGTAAATCCTCTCCTTCTTAAACCTACGGAATTAATTCCTGCATAAGACATTGGCTCTCTCGCTACTTTTACATAAGGCGGAATGTCTTTTCTTACCAGAGTACCTCCTGAAATCATTACGTGTTTTCCGATTTTTCCGAACTGATGAACAGCAGATAAACCACCCATTACGGTATAATCTCCGATTTCTACGTGGCCTGCAATACCGCACCCGTTTACGATGATCACATGATCTCCGATAACACAGTCATGAGCAATATGGGAAGTTGCCATAATAAGGCAGTTTTTCCCGATTTTAGTGAAACCTAAGGCTTTTGTTCCTCTGTTTACCGTTACACATTCTCTGATCGTTGTTTCATCGCCGATAATTACCTGCGTATCTTCACCATCAAATTTCAAATCCTGAGGAATCGCAGAAATTACCGTTCCCGGAAAAATTCTGCAATTTTTACCGATTCTTGCACCATCCATGATGGTAACATTGGGACCAATCCATGTTCCTTCGCCAATTTCCACGTCCCCTGCAATTGTAGTAAAGGGTTCTACGATTACATTTTTGCTGATTTTCGCACGTTTATCTACGGCTGCTAATTGATGAATCATTTAATCAACTTTATTTTTTGCAACTTGGGCCATAAGTTCTGCTTCTACCGCTACTGTATCTCCTACGTAACCATAACCCTGCATATGAACAATTCCTCTTCTGATAGGCTCTATTAATTCAATTTTGAAAATAAGCGTATCTCCGGGAATTACTTTTCTCTTGAATTTTACTTTATCTATTTTAATAAAATACGTAGAGTAATTTTCGGGATCCGGAACACTTGCCAAAACAAGAATCCCCCCTGTCTGAGCCAAAGCTTCTACCTGTAAAACTCCCGGCATTACGGGTTCTTTTGGAAAATGTCCAACGAAGAAAGGCTCGTTCATTGTAACATTCTTAAGACCTACGACGTGAGAATCTGAAAGCTCAAGAATTTTATCGATCAACAAGAACGGCGGTCTGTGAGGCATGAGTTTCATGATTCCGTTGATATCGAAAACCGGTTCTTTTGTTAAATCAAAGTCAGGAACATTTTTCTTCTTCTGCAATTTCCACTGGCGGTTCAGTTTTTTTGCAAACTGTGTGTTTACGTAATGTCCCGGTTTGTTGGCAATTACCTTACCTTTTATTTTCACTCCTGCCAAAGCCAGATCACCGATCACATCGAGTAATTTGTGTCTTGCGGCTTCGTTGGGATAGTTTAAGTTCAGGTTATCAAGAATTCCGTTTGGTCTTATCGATACATTATCTTTACCAAAGGCTTTCTTTAGTTTTTCTGTAGTTTCCGGTGTAAGATCTTTATCTACATAAACAATCGCGTTGGAAATATCTCCCCCTTTGATCAAACCGTGATCCAAAAGCATTTCCAGCTCGTGTAAGAAGCTGAATGTTCTTGCGGATGAAATTTCTTCTTTAAACTCGGAAATATTTTTAAGCGTGGCATTTTGAGTTCCCAAAACTTTGGTTCCAAAGTCTACCATCGTTGTTACTTCGTAGGTATCTGAAGGAATAATGGTGATCTCAGATCCTGTAGCCGGATCGCTGTAAGTAAGCACTTCTTTTACGACAAGATATTCTCTTGCAATATTTTGGTCTACCACTCCTACGCTTTCGATTGCTTCTACAAAGAATTTTGAAGAACCGTCTAAAATCGGCGGCTCAGAAGCATCCATTTCTAAAATAGCGTTGTCTATATCACATCCTACCAAAGCAGCCAGAAGATGCTCACAGGTTGTGATTTTCACGCCCAGTTTTTCTAATGTTGTTCCTCTTTCTGTAGCCACAACGTAGTTAACGTCTGCTTCGACCTGAGGATGCCCTTCCAAATCTGTTCTTACGAATACAAAACCTGTATTTTCTTTTGCAGGTTTCATGGTTAATTTTACTTCTTTACCAGTATGAAGTCCGATTCCGGAAAGTGTCACTTCCTGCTGAAGTGTTTTTTGCATATCACTCATTAGTTTAATCTTTTGAGTTATTCTCGAGATTATTTATTCTTTTAACCACTTCAGGTAAGTTTCTGAAATGTACATAGCTTCTAAGGTAGTCGTTGTAGCTGATCGCCGGAGAACCGTAAATGGTTTCTCTGTCGTTTACGCTGGAATTTACGCCACTCTGAGCCTGTATTTTTACCTGATTTCCTATTTTGATGTGTCCTACAACACCCACCTGACCTCCGATCTGGTTCCAGTCTCCGATGGTTGTAGATCCTGCAATTCCGGCTTGCGCAGCAATTACGTTATTTTTTCCGATTTTTACGTTGTGTGCAATCTGGATCAGGTTATCAATCTTTGTTCCTTTTCCGATTACAGTAGAACCGATGGTTGCTCTGTCTATACTGCAGTTGGAACCAATTTCCACATCATCTTCAATGATCACATTTCCTAACTGCGGAATTTTTTTGAATCCATCCGGAGTCGGCTGAAATCCGAAACCGTCTCCTCCGATTACGGTATTGGAATGAATAACACAATTGTCTCCGATGATGCAGTAATCATAAATTCTCGCACCACTGTCGATTTTGCAGTTTTTCCCGATTTTCACACCTTTTCCGATGTAAACCTGCGGATAAATCTGGCTTCCTTCTCCTACTTTTGCTTTTTCTGAAACGTAGGTAAAAGCTCCGATATACACATTCTCGCCGATTACAGCGGTTTCATGGATGGAAGAACCGTTTTCGATTCCTGTTCTTCTGCCCTGCATTTCCTGATAAAGATTCATGAGAATCTGGAATGAGAGATAGGCATCCTTTACTGTAATAACGGTAGGATTATAAGAATCTTTTGAGATAAGCTTTTCCGAAACAATGATAACGGAACATTTTGAAGTCTCTAAATAATGCGAAAATCTATCTTGCGCGATGAAAGAAAGATGTCCTGTTTCCCCACTTTCTATGGGCGAAACTCCAGTAATAAGTGCGTTCTCGTCACCTATTATTTTTCCGTCGATAAAACTTGCAATTTGCGAAGCTGTAAATTCCATATTCTGCAAAGATAAGAAATTCTGTAATTCGCAAACATTTTTTAGTTTTCGGAACGTAAATTTTAATATTCTTTAAGAAATAATGTGTGAAATATTCCTTGGAAAAGTAAGAATATACCTTGTTGTTTTGTTTACCATCAAGCCCGATAAAAGCTGGTCTTCCGATTCGTCAAGACGGATTTTTTTACCGTTTTTCTGCAACAGATAAATCGGCTGTTTTTCAGTATCGTACGGAAGCAGTTTTCTCTTGATCTCATGGACGAGTTCTTTACCATTATGAATTTCGAAAAATTCATTCACATTTTTTACTTTTTCTTCAATAAAACTTTGCTCAAAAGGATGTGAAGAAATTATGGTTTTCGGAAGGTTTCTCTGGATCACACATTTACACCAGTAAGACAAAATCATGTCGTCTGCGTGCTGCCAGTTTTTCATTGCCTGAATAATATCATTGTCGTCCAACTGCGTAAATCTTTCAATATCTTCATCTGTAGCAGCACTTTTCCCGCGATGAAGAAAATATTTCAGATTTTCCGCTGCCGGTAAATCGATTCCCTGCGACACCAAAAGTTTGGCTCTTTCTAAAATTTTAACGAGAAGAAATTCTGCCAGAGCAGACGTTTTATGGTAGTATACCTGCCAATACATAAACATTCTTGCGGTAAGGAAATTCTCAATAGAATAGACTCCTTTTGCATCAATCACCAATTCGCCTTCATCGCAGACGTTCATCATAGAGATGATTCTCTGTGTATTGATGCTTCCTTCGGAAACTCCCGTAAAAAAGCTATCCCGTTTCAGATAATCGAGTCTGTCCACATCCAGTTGTGAGGAAATAAGCTGGTTAAAAAACTTTCGGTGGTATTTTCCCTGAAACATTTCGATGGCGCAGGATAATTCTCCGTTAAATTCGTCATTCAGGCGATTCATTAATAATAAAGACAGTTTTTCATGATGCCAATCGTCCATCAGCATACTTTCCAGAGCGTGGGAAAACGGTCCATGACCAATATCATGCATTAAAATCGCCAACATGGCTCCTTTTTCTTCCTCTTCTGAAATTTTCACGCCTTTCTGCTTCAAAGTTTCCAATGCGGTAAACATCAGATGCATGGCTCCCAATGCATGATGAAATCTTGTATGTGTCGCGCCCGGAAAAATGAGGTTCAAAAGTCCGGTCTGTCCTATCCTTCTTAATCTCTGGAAGTAAGGATGCTCTATGATGTCGAATAAAATTTCATGGGGAATTTTGATGAATCCGTGAACGGGATCGTTGATGATTTTTAGCTTATTCTGCATTGAAAACGTCTGTATTTGCAAACAAATTTAGGAATTTTATATTTTAGAGGTAATTAATTTTCATTAAACTGTTTGTTGTTTTAAAAGTAACTTTCTTTGTTGAATTTGTTTTTAACACAAAGTCCGCAAAGATTTTGTTTACAGTTGTGCGGCATATTTTCGTTCGCAAAGGCGTTTCACTCAGCAAAGGCTGGATAAAATCTTCTTTGAATAAATAGTTGTGCTGTTTGTGTTTAAAAACTATCTTTGACTGAATAACCTTTTCATGAGAAAATTCTCCCTTTTCATTATCTTATTTTTAAACTTACATTTTTCGGCGCAGACTTTATCGGAAACCCAAAAGCTTGAATCGGTATGTAAAGTGTGGGGATTTTTAAAATATTATCATCCGAATGTAGCAAAAGGTAAGTTTAACTGGGATCAGCAGTTATTTCAGAAAATTGATGAACTTGAAAATATTAACGATAAAGATCAATTGAATGAATTGTATTCTAACTGGATTGAAAGTCTCGGAAAAACTGAAGATTGTAAAAATTGTGTAAATGATAACAATAAAGTTTATTTCTTAAAAAATTTTGATCTCGGATGGATGGATGATCAGCGTATTTTTTCTGAAAATGTACGTAAAAAGCTCAAATTTATTGAGAACAACAGGAATACCGGTGAAAATTATTATTTCGGATTAAACGGAAGAAAGGTTTATTTCAGGAATGAAAATTCTTACGGCTCGAAATTTACTTCAAAACAAATTACTCTTTTGGAATTCTTCAGATACTGGAATTATGCAGAATATTTTTTTGCATACAAATACAAAACCGATCAGAACTGGAATGATGTTTTACGGGAAATGATTCCAAAATTTCTTGCTGTTGATAATGATGAAAGCTATCATTTAACTTTAGCGGAACTTGTGACCAAAACGGATGATTCGCACGCTTTTTTATTTTCAAGACTGACTAGTTTAAACCAATACGGAAGAAAAAATGTTCCGGTACAGTATTCTTATGCGGAAGGAAAGCTGGTTGTAACGAAAACATATCCGACTATTTTTAATGAAGAAAATCCGCTCAAAATTGGTGATGTGATCTACGATGTTGAAGGATTAACGATTCCGCAGAAAATTAATTCGTTTGGGAAATATCTTCCGGCTTCGAATTCATGGGGAAAGATCAACAAGTCGAAATATCTTTTCCTGTACACCAATAAAGATTCTCTCGGGCTTAAAATTGAAAGGAACGGAATTAATTTAGCCATAAAAGTAAAAACGTATTTGCAGAAAGAAATTATTCGCGAAAATCCTACGGTTCCTGAAAAATGGACGTTTCTCGATGATGAAAAAAAGATAGGTTATGTGAACATGGGATTAATCAAAAGATCTGATCTGAATGATATGTTCGAAAATCTGAAAAATACAGAATCGATTATTTTCGACTCCCGAAATTATCCGAATATGACGATTTTGCCGTTGAGCAGGTTGCTGCTTCCTGAAAATAAAATTTATTATGAATTTATTTTTCCAGAAACCAATTATTTAAGCAAATTTTACCGCCGTAGAAACAACATCGGAAGAAATAATCCGGATTATTATAAAGGAAATGTGGTCATTCTGGTGAATGAGGTGACGCAAAGTCAGGCTGAAACAACCGTAATGATGCTTAAGCAGCATCCGAAAGCAAAAGTGATCGGAGGATACACTTCGGGAGCAAACGGTGATGTCATTTCATTTAATATTGCTGGTCTTAAAACGTGTTTTACGGGTTTGGGAGCGTATTATCCGGACGGAAGAGAAACGCAGCGAATCGGGATTATTCCGGACATTATCGTACGTCCTACGGTGAAAGGAATACAGCAGGGAAAAGACGAAATCATGGAAAGAGCTCTGGAATATTTAAAAAGTGGGCAATAGACAAAACAAAAACACAATTATTACGTTATTTCATTTAACTTATATTTAACTTTACATCTGCGGATTTTGGCAGATTTTAGAATTAATTGGTCAGCAATTTGATACAATAACCATGTAAAAAAATAATTATGTCGGAAAAGATATTATGGATAGATGATGAAATAGATTTACTAAAACCACACATCGTTTTTCTTGAAAAAAAGGGATATCAGGTAACTCCCGTAAACAACGTTAATGAGGCACTTGAACTCATGGACTCGGAAAAGTTTGCACTGACCCTGATTGATGAAAATATGCCCGGAATTTCGGGACTGGAAGCCATTCCGATGATTAAGGATAAAGATAATTCTCTTAAAATAGTAATGGTGACGAAAAGTGAGGAGGAACACATCATGGAAGAAGCAATCGGATCTCAGATTGCGGATTATATCCTGAAACCGGTGAATCCGAACCAGATTTTACTGTCTTTAAAGAAGAATCTTCAGCAGGATAATCTTGTGGAACAGAAAACGATTTTGCAATATCAGCAGGAATTCAGAAATCTTTCTATGGAACTTTCTTATCTGAGAACGTATCAGGATTGGGCTGAATATTATAAGAAGATCCTGAACTGGGAAATTAAATTTGATAAAGTAGCAGATAATGAGTTTGCAGATCTTCTTCAGTCGCAAAAAGAGGAGGCCAATATCCAGTTCGCAAAATTTATTGAAAATAATTATGAAGACTGGCTTCATGGTTCAGACAAACCTATTATGAGCCACACGCTTTTTAAAGATAAGATAAAACCTGAGGTAGAAAAGGATAAAGTTTTATTGCTGATGGTGGATAATCTCCGTTATGACCAATGGAAAATGATTGAACCTTTGTTCACAAAATTCTATAATAAGGTTTCTGAAGATTATTACTACAGCATTCTTCCTACTGCAACTCAATATGCGCGAAATTCTTTTTTTGCGGGTTTAATGCCTTCAGAGATTGAAAAACGTTTTCCAGATAAATGGTTCAATGACAATGAAGAAGGAAATAAAAATGAATTTGAGCGCGATTTTCTGGAAGATCAGATGAAAAGAATCGGTTTAAGCTCCAAATCCATGAAGTATCTGAAAGTACTGAATGCCGATTTTGAGAGAAAGATTTATGACGATTTTAATCAACACAAAAACAATGACCTGTTGGTAATTGTTTATAATTTTATTGATATTCTTTCTCACGCAAAAACGGACAATCATATTGTTGACCAACTGATTCGTGATGATAAAACGTTCAGATCTTTAACATTAAACTGGTTTGAGAATTCTTCTTTACTGAAAATTATTAAAGTAGCCGCTGAAAGTGGTTTCAAATTAGTAATCACTACAGATCATGGAACGGTTTATGTGAAAAAACCGAGCAAAGTTGTAGGAGACAGAGAAACTTCTACGAATATCCGTTATAAAACCGGAAAAAGCTTAACGTATGACGACAGTGATGTCTGGGCAATTACGAATCCTGAAAAGCTGTTTTTACCGAAAGGAAATTTAAGCTCTAAATATATTTTTGCGAAGAATAATATTTTCCTTGCTTATCCAAAGAATTACAATCACTTTGTGAATTACTATAAAGAAACGTATCAACATGGAGGGATTTCTCTTGAAGAGTGTATCATTCCATTCAGTATTTTAGAACCCAAGTAGTTTTCATAGTTTGACTTCGGGTGACGAGAGGGGCGGAAAAAATCAAAGATTTTTTCCGCTTCTTTTTTATTAATACTTTTGAATCATGAAATTAATCACTTACAACGTCAACGGAATCCGTGCTGCATTTACCAAAGATTTTTTAGGCTGGCTGAAAACAGCGGATCCGGACATCATCTGCATTCAGGAAAGTAAGGCAGGAAACGACCAGATCGATATTGAAAGCCTCGAAAAACTGGGATATCACAGTTATTGGCATTCCGCAGTGAGAAAAGGCTACAGCGGCGTCGGAATTGCGTCTAAAACAAAGCCTAATCATGTAGAATATGGCTGCGGTATTGAAAGCTATGATAACGAAGGAAGAATCATCCGTGCAGATTTTGACGGGTTTTCTGCCATTTCGGTATATGTTCCCTCTGCCTCGAATATTGAGCGCCTGGAATTCAAAATGCAGTTTTGCCATGATTTTTTAGAGTATATTAAAAATTTAAAGAAGGAAATTCCGAATCTGATCATTTCCGGCGATTTTAATATCTGTCATGAAGCGATAGACATTCATAACCCTAAAGGTTTACAAAATGTCTCCGGGTTTTTACCGATGGAAAGAGAATGGATGACGAATTTTATCAACGAATGCGAACTGATCGACAGTTTCAGGTTTTTTAATAATGAGCCCGACCATTATACATGGTGGAGTTACAGACAAAACTCACGGGAAAGAAATAAAGGGTGGAGACTGGATTATAATTTCACTTCCTACAGTTTGAAAGATAAGCTCACAAGAGCCGTTATTTTGAAAGAAGCCGTCCATTCTGATCATTGTCCAGCCTTAGTAGAATTAAGCCTTTAAAAGAAAGCAAAAAGCCAACTGAATCAGTTGGCTTTTTAAAATTTAAAATCATAAATTTTAGTCGACAATTTCATATTCCACCGGAATTGTACCTCTGTCGGTATCTCCGATTTCATCGAACGCTGCTTTAGACATATCTAAAGCTCTTGATGAATGGTAAGGTCCTCTATCATTTACTTTCACTATTACCTCTTTACCATTGTTAAGGTTCGTTACCTTAATGTTTGTTCCAAATGGAAGCGTTCTGTTGGCTGCGGTGAACTTTGCATTATCAAAGATTTCTCCGCTTGCAGTTTTTCTACCGTTAAACTTATCGTGGTAGTACGATGCATAACTTGTTTTTTTCGCATCTATGGCATTCATTTTGAAAGAATAAATACCAAAGGTTGAAATCATCATTATGATTACGAGAATGAATCTTTTCATCATTTTGAAATTTTATTGGTTTTGACAGGGGCAAATCTATAAGGAATCTTTTAAAAGACCTATTTTATTTGTTAACAAGTGTTAATGAAAATAAAATTTTATGTTAATATTTTTCTTAACTTCCTATGGATAGGGTATTTAAGAGCTATTGTTAAAAAGTGTTAAAAAACAAAGGTAAAAGTTAACAATTTTAACTAAATTATTGAGATTAAGATATTTTTAACACAATTATTCCTCTACCAATCAATAAGTTAATGAATTTTAAGATTTTATTTTTTAAGAAAAAATTTATTGCAGATTTTAGTTTACGAACAATTTTATTAAAATTGCTGTATAAAGCTAAACGGAAATTTATAGCATTAAAATAGGGATACATAAGGAGATCAAATATCCTGCTAGATAACCCATAAACGCACTTTATATAAACTAAAAAACCAATGAGATGTCCTCATTGGTTTTTAAATATTGTCTATTTGTTGTTCAAATATTATTTGAAATATTCTAATACGTAGTCGTAAGTATCTTGCGGATATACTACAGACATACTTTGAGAACCGGTAATTGCAGCACCTGTAGTAACGTCATAAGAATATAATTCTTTAGAATAAACTACTTTATTTCCAGTTCCTGATTTCTTATAGATTGTAATTCCATATAAAGAAGTCATTCCAGAAGGAGCAGGAATTGTAACTGAAGTAGAAGTACCCGTAGTAGTAAACTGACCTTTAATACCATAAACCTGAGCACCATCTACCTGCGTATTGGTAACAGTCTCTGTAGTTGCAAAGTTAACTCTTGGATTTTGTCCTAATGGCAACCATTGCCCCGTAGATGTTGCGTAAGCGTTTCCTGATCCACCTGTGGGATTAGAAAAATAATAGTAACCAGGTGTTACAGACTGGTTTCCTATCCCAGATCCAGTTGCAGGAGTAGTACCAGTTGCGGAGTTATAAACAATCATACCGTCATAAGCAGTAGGAAAGTTTAAAGCTCCTGTTGTCTGTGTAACAAAAGTAAATGTTGTAAGATTAGTTCTAGGAAAAGTAAGACCTTTTCCAATATTTGTAGTTGTTGTAAATCCGTTAGCAGATGCATCTAAGAAAACAGATTGCGTACCAATTGTTGAACTGATTGGGTTATTGGAACGAATTTGGGCAAACGCAGTACTAGTAATTGCAGTTAATGCCAATATAATTGTTGTAAATTTTAGTTTCATTATGATATGTCTTTAAATTATTTTTAAATACTATTTTTAGAATCCACTATAGCTATACCAGTTAGTACCGTCACAAATATACACTAATGATCCTCCAGACTGAATAGGAGATACGGTAGCAGTGGAATGCGCACCGCTTATACCAAAACCTGCACCATTAGTAGCATCGATAAAAGTAATCATTTTACCATTAGTTTTAGTTAAAGTGGCTAAATTAAAATTAGTATTAGAAGTTACTAGAATTGCATTACCTAAGTCTGCATCAGAAATTGTAGAACCTGTTTGAGCTCTTACAGTCATTGCAGCAGAAGCAGCACTTACAAACGGTTTCCATTCAGGAACACTGTTATCAAAATAATAGAAACCTGCTCCGGTAACTTTGGTTGTTCTAGTTGTTGAACCTGTACCAGAGGTAACATACACAATTGCACCATCCTGAGGCGCTGCATAATTGTTAACAGTGTTGTCTTTAGCTACCAATTGCGCAGCTGTCATACGAGGAACTAATAAAGCATCTGCTTTA